>WNGA01006464.1_pt1 | contig 31691 bp, 22 predicted proteins | sample 5400061 | NCBI WGS metagenome assembly WNGA01 (sample SAMN13153366, study PRJNA577476) | soil metagenome | isolation source: 100 cm soil or saprolite under grassland replicate 2 | place: USA:California | collected 2016-06-15 | reverse complement strand
ATCTCTGCGGACTTCTGGAGGGTTCCAACCCAGGTAAGGTTCTTCGCGTTGCGTCGAATTGAACCACATGCTCCACCGCTTGTGCGGGCCCCCGTCAATTCCTTTGAGTTTTAGCCTTGCGGCCGTACTCCCCAGGCGGAGTGCTTAACGCGTTAGCTACGACGCCTCCGGGGTCAATACCAGAAACATCTAGCACTCATCGTTTACGGCGTGGACTACCAGGGTATCTAATCCTGTTTGCTCCCCACGCTTTCGCACCTCAGCGTCAGTATCGACCCAGATCGCCGCCTTCGCCACCGGTGTTCCTCCCGATATCTACGAATTTCACCTCTACACCGGGAATTCCGCGATCCTCTTTCGTACTCTAGCCTGCCAGTTTCGGATGCACTTCCTCAGTTGAGCCAAGGGCTTTCACATCCGACATAACAGACCGCCTACGTGCGCTTTACGCCCAATGATTCCGAGCAACGTTTGCACCCCCTGTATTACCGCGGCTGCTGGCACAGGGTTAGCCGGTGCTTGCTAAGGAGGTACCGTCAGGATCCGGGTGATTAGCCCCAGATTTGTTCGTCCCTCCCCACAGAGCTTTACGACCCGAAGGCCTTCATCACTCACGCGGCGTGGCTGGGTCAGGCTTGCGCCCATTGCCCAATATTCCCCACTGCTGCCTCCCGTAGGAGTCTGGGCCGTGTCGCAGTCCCAGTGTGGCTGATCATCCTCTCAGACCAGCTACCCGTCTAAGCCTTGGTGAGCCATTACCTCACCAACTAGCTGATGGGGCGCGGGCTCATCTTCCGGTGACAGCTTCCAAGGAGAGGCCGTCTTTCCCAACAGCGCCCGTAGGCGCCGCCGACGTATGCGGTATTAGCAATCCTTTCGGACTGTTGTCCCCCGCCGGAAGGTAGATTACCCACGTGTTACGCACCCGTCTGCCACTTTACTAGTAGACCGAAGCCTACATTCTCGTTCGACTTGCATGTGTTAGGCCCGCCGCTAACGTTCGCTCTGAGCCAGGATCAAACTCTCCAGTTAAATCTACAACGACAACCGAAGTTGCCGCCATTGACACTGTGAGTACTACTAGCTCGAAGAATCACAATTGTCGGGGTATTTGGAAGCCGAAGCTTCCACTTACCTTTCGAACTTGGTTTGCTATTCAGCTTTCAGAGACCGACGCGACAAACCCGGCGGCGGGGGGCCTTTCGACACACCGCGCGCCAGGGAGGGCAGAGTCTATTCAGGATCGTTTCTGAGTCAATAGAATTCGCCCAGAAAATCGATGGCATCGGGCCCGAGGCTGTGGAAAACCCCGTGCGGCGGTGGGTCACCGTCCCAGCGCGGCCAAGGCGGCAGTATCCCTGTGGTTTTGGTGGGAGGCAAGGATGGGTTAGGCTGCGGGCCCCGTGGCTGAGTGCTCGAAGTGCAAGGCGCCGCTCGCAGATCATGTGCGTTTTTGTGGTGAATGCGGGGCGCCTGTCGGAGGGGTAGCGGTCCAAACCGCGGGAGAGCCGCCGGATCCATGGCTGGGGAAAGTCGTCGACGGGCGTTATCGCGTGCTCGGCCGCATTGGCGCTGGCGGGATGGGCATCGTCTACCGGGTCGAGCACCTGCACCTCGGGAAGATCGCGGCGATGAAGGTTCTCGCGCCCGAAACGGCGCAGAAGCCCGAGATGTTGCGGCGGTTTCGTGTCGAAGCGCAGGCGGTGAGCAAGCTCAACCACCCCAACATCGTCCAGACCTTCGACTTCGGGCAAGCGGAGGGCGCGTTTTATCTGGTGATGGAGTACATCCGCGGCGACGATCTCGCGGCGCTGCTCCGTCGCGAAGGCGCGTGGAGCTTCGAGCGGGCGGCGAAGTTGTTCGTCCAGGTGTGTTCGGGGCTGACCGAGGCGCACGAAGCTGGGATCGTGCACCGCGATCTCAAGCCCGAGAACCTCATGGTGGTGAAGCGGCGGGATGGCAGCGAGCACGCGAAGGTACTGGATTTCGGCCTGGCCAAGCTGCGCGAGCGCACCGACGGCCCGGGGGTGAGCTCGCAGGGCCAGGTGCTCGGGACGCCCTACTACATGGCGCCCGAGCAGGTGCGGGGCGAGTCGCTCGATGCGCGTGCGGATATTTACAGCCTCGGCGCCACGCTGTATCGCGTGCTCACCGGCGAGCCGCCGTTCGATGCGGCGTCACCGATGAGCGTGCTCGCCAAGCATCTCACCGACGATGTCGTTCCGCCGCGACAGCGTGCGCCGATGTTGCCGGCGGACGCCGATCGAATCGTGCTGCGTGCGATGGCGAAGACGGCATCGGATCGGTTTGCCTCGGCGGCGGAGGTGCAGGCCGAGCTCGAGCGTGCGATGGCCGGGGCCGGTGCGCCTTCCGCGTCGATGGTGGCGGTTCGCCCCAAGGCCGAGATTAGGGCTTCTCAGCAGGAGGCCACGATTCCGACCGTCCCGCTGGAGGACTCCGACTCGGCGGGCGGCGAGCGGCTGCGGAGGTCCGACGTCGACGAGTACGAGTGGGATCTGCGCAAGCGCCGTTTGTTGTGGCGGCTGGTCGTGCCGGCCGTGATCCTCGCTGCGGGCGGCGCGACCGGCGCGCTCGTCTGGCGGGCGCGCAGCGCCAAGGTCGATCCCGTGGAGCACGAGCCCAACAACACACCCGGCTACGCGAACACGCTCACGTCGGGCGCGCCGGTGCGAGGCACGATCGGGGCGCCGATCAACGCTCGGGAGGGCGATGTAGATTTCTTTCGAGTGCCGCCGGTGCGCGGGCCGCAGGCGCTGCAAGCTCGGTTGGAAGGCGTTCCGGGTGTCGATTTGGTGCTGGAGTTGTTCGACGCCCAGGGCAAACGGGTGGCGAAAAGCGACGCGCGCGGGCGCGGGCAAGGTGAGTGGCTGCAACCGACCTCGTTGTCGGTGGGGGAGTCGTACGTCGCGGTGCGGGAGGTCTGGATCGAAGGCACGCCGCCGACGGCAAACGCGGCTGACCCGTACACGCTGTCGGTGCGCTGGGGGCCTCCGCAGCCGGCGTCGGAGAACGAGCCCAATGATTCGCCGTCGCAAGCGACCATGCTCGCGGCGCCGGGGCGATCGCGCGGATATCTTGGCAGCGCGGACGACAAGGATTGGTTCTCGATCACGTCAGGGAAGAGGGCGAAGGCCGAGGTCGTCGTCGAGCCGCCCGCCGGCGTCGACGTCGTGTTGTTTCTCGACGAGGCCGGCAAGCGCACCGTCGATCGTCACGGCGTTGGCGAGGCCGAGAGCGTGACGTTGGAGGTTCCGGGCGTGGTCGGAGTCGGCCGAAAGCTGGCGGCCGGCAAGGATCCGAGGCAGCAGCCGCTGCAGGCGCTTGACGATTCTTATGAGGTGAAGGTCAGCCTCGGGAACGAGTGAGGAGGCGGGCCGCTTCCTTGGCGTGGTAGGTGAGGATGATGTCGGCGCCCGCCCTGCGTATCGACAGCAGGGTCTCCATCATCACGCGGTCGTAGTCGATCCAGCCTTTCTCGGCGGCGGCCTTGAGCATGGCGTATTCGCCCGACACGTTGTAGGCCGCGATCGGGAGGTCGAACTCGCGGCGCACCTCGGCGATGACGTCGAGGTAAGCGAGCGCCGGCTTCACCATCACGATGTCGGCGCCTTCCTCGACGTCGGCCGCGACCTCGCGGATGGCCTCGCGCACGTTGGCGGGATCCATCTGGTAGCCGGCGCGATCGCCGAACGCGGGCGTCGAATCAACCGCGTCCCGAAATGGCCCGTAGTAGCCCGACGCGTACTTGGCCGAGTAGGCAAACAGGCCGACCTGGTCGAAACCTTCCTCGTCGAGCGATTCGCGCAGGAAACCGACGAAGCCGTCCATCATCCCGGAGGGCGCGACGAAGTCGGCGCCGGCACGCGCATACGACAGCGCGGCGCGGGCGAGGTTGTCGAGGGTCGCATCGTTGTCGACAGTGCCGTCGACGATCACGCCGCAGTGGCCGTGGGTCGTGTATTCGCAGAAGCACGCGTCGACGGAGACCACCAGCTCGGGGACGGCTTTCTTGATGGCGCGCACGCCACGCTGAACTACGCCTTCCGCGTGCCACGCCTCGCTGCCAACGTCGTCCTTTTTCTCCGGGATCCCGAACAAGATGACCGAGGGGATGCCGAGCTTGGCGATTTCTTCGGCCTCACGCGCAAGCTCGTCGACCGAAAGATGGAACTGGCCGGGGAGCGAAGTGATCTCCCTGCGGACGCCCTTGCCCGGGCAGACGAACAGCGGAAGCACGAAGTTGTCGGGCGCCAGCGTCGTCTCGCGGACCATCCGGCGGAGCGCGTTCGATCGGCGGAGGCGGCGGGCGCGGGTTTCGGGGAACGACATCGTCGACGAGACTAGCTCAGGTTGTGGACGGCCGCACGGCGCGCGCTTGCGCGAGCGCGTCGACCAGGGCGTCGGGGGTTGGGGCGGCGGCGGTCGCGGCGACGGTGACGCCCGCCTCGCGCGCGGCGTCGGCGGTCGTGGGGCCGATGACGGCAACCACGGCGGCGGCGAGAGGCGCGGCGGTCCAGCGCGCCACAAACGCGCGCAGCGCCGACGGGCTGGCAAAAATCGCGGCGTCGAACGCGGGCAGCGGCGGCAGATCGGCGATCGGGATCGTGCGCGACACTGGAACGATCTCGACCGTGAGGCCCCTGGCGTGCCTCACCCCCGTCGGGAACCAGGGTCGCGGCGATGCCTTCTGCGGCGAGCGCGCGGGCCGTCGCCGGACCGACGGCGGCGACCGTCGCCGGCGCGAGCGCGCCGAGCCGGCCGGTCGCGCGAGCCCGGGCGGCGGCCAACCGGACGGCGGCGGGGCTCGAGAACACGATACCGTCGTAGCCTCCGGCGGCGATCGCCCGATCGAACGGGCCCCAGTCGCCGGGCGGGGCGACGACGATGGTCGGGTAGGGAAGGGGCTCCGCACCCGCTGCGCGCAACGTCTCGGTCAGGGTTTGCGCCTGCTCGGTGGGCCGCGTAACCAGGACTCGCCAGCCCGCGAGGAGGGAGGAATCGCGCGTCACGGTTTTGATGATAGCGTGAGGCGACCGATGGGGAACGTGCGTGTTTCTCGGGAGATTACCCGCGGCCGCGAGCATGCGGTGGGTATGGGACGGGTGCTGGCGACGGCGGCATGGCTTGCGTGGGTCGCGTTCGTCCCGTCGTGCAAGAGCGACGGGCAGAAGGTCGGTCCCGCGGCCGCCCGCGGATCGGCGCCCGCCGCGGTCATCGATACGGGCGAGCGCAAGCTGACGTTCCGACTCGAGCTCGCGGTCACGCCAGATGAGCACGCACGTGGGCTCATGTATCGGTCGCGCCTCGACACCGATGCCGGGATGCTTTTCGTGTCGCGCGCGCCGCATCCGCAAGTGTTCTGGATGAAAAACACACTCATTCCGCTCGATATGATCTTCATCGGCGGTGACAGGCGTATCGCCGGCATCGTCGAGAATGCGGAGCCCGAGACGGAGACGCCGCGCCAGGTCCCGGTGCCGTCTCAATACGTTCTGGAGATCGCCGGCGGTCTTTCGTCGAAGCTGGGGATTCGAGCGGGCCAACAGGTCGAGCTCCAGGGCGTCCCGGCGCCGTGACCACCAGCCTGCGGCCGATGCTGGCCACGCTGGCCGAAGCGCCGCTGTCGGATCCGAATCTGGTCTACGAGCCCAAGTACGACGGCATTCGCGCGATCGTCGAGGTGGTGCCGAGGAGGCGCGGCGCGCCGGCGACGGTGGCGATCTGGTCCCGGCTCGGCAACGACAAGACGGCGCAGTTCCCGGAGATCGCTGGCGCGGTTTCGCGCTGGGGGGCGGCGCGCCGGCGCGCGGCGGTGCTCGATGGCGAGATCGTGGCGTTGGCGGCGGACGGCGAGCCCGCGGGCTTCCAGCGCCTACAGGAGCGCATGCACCTGGCCGGCGAGCGCGACGTCGCGCGCGCCATGGTGAAAACGCCGAGCGCGCTCGTGGTGTTCGACATCTTGAGCGACGGCGACGACGATCTCTGCGCGCTGTCGCTGCGCGAGCGCCGGCAGCGGCTCGTCGCCGCGCTCGAGCCCGACGTCGACCATGTCCTGCGCCTCGCGCGGCAGATCGAGGGGGACGGGCGGGCGCTGATGGCGGAGGCGCAGGCGCGCGGCTGGGAGGGCCTGGTTGCCAAGGACGCACGCTCGCCGTACCGATCGGGCCGGCGCTCGCTGGAGTGGCGGAAGCTCAAGCTGCTCAAGCGGCAGGAGCTGGTGGTCGGCGGTTACACCGAGCCGCGGGGATCGCGTACCGGCTTCGGCGCGCTGCTGCTCGGGTTGCCGGGGACGGGGGGGAAGCTCCGCTACGCGGGCCACGCTGGCGGCGGCTTCAGCGACAAAGAGCTCGCGCGGGTCACTCGGCTGCTGGCGTCGCGGAAGACGACCGTGTGTCCGTTCGATGTCGTGCCGGTGACCAACGAGCGGCCACACTGGGTGAGAGCCGAGCTCGTCGCGGAGGTGAAGTTCTCGGCATGGACGGCCGACGGTGTGTTGCGCGAGCCCGTGTACCTCGGGCTTCGCGAGGACGTATCTTCGAAGGATGTCCGTCGCGAGGAGGCGGTCGTGACCGCCCGCCGGCAGGTGGGCGCGGCGATCGAGACCGAAGAGAACGCCAAGCTCATCGCGACACTCGATGCCTTCGGCAAAGGCGGCCGGCTCGCGATGCCCGATGGCACCGTGATCGAGCTCGGCAATCTGGACAAGCCCATGTGGCCGAAGCTGGGGCTGACGAAGCGCGATCTGTTTCGGTACTACATCCAGGTCGCGCCCTACCTCCTGCCGGTGGTCGAGGACCGGCCGCTCGTGATGCGGCGGTTCCCCGACGGCGTGGATGGGCCGGCTTTCTACCAGCACCGCGGCCCCGATAAGCCGCCCAAGGGCGTGCGCGTGGAAAGCTTCCAAGGCGACGATGTGCCGAGCCGGTTCGTGGGTGGATCGCTCGCCACGTTGCTGCACATGACGCAGCTGGCGGCGATCTCGCAGGACCCTTGGTTCTCGCGCGCGTCGTCCACGCCGGAAATGGACTTCGCGGCGATAGATCTCGATCCGATGGACGAGGCGCCGTTTTCACGCGTCCGTGACGTCGCACGCTGGGTTCACGACGAGCTGGACGCGCTCGGGGTCACGGGATACCCGAAGACGTCGGGCGCGAGTGGGCTACACATCTATCTCCCGATGCGGCCGGGGACGCCCTACGAGGCGGGGATGCTGTTCTGCCGCATCGTGGCCGAGTTGGTGGCGGCGAAACATCCGCAAGCGGCTACGGTCGAGCGCGTGGTGAAGAAGCGCGACCCGACGACCGTCTACGTTGATTATCTGCAAAACATCGAGGGCAAGACGCTGGCGTGCGCGTACAGCGCGCGCGCCAGCGACTACGCGGGCGCGTCGACGCCGCTCGGGTGGGACGAGGTCGACGATCGGCTCGACCCGCGCGCGTTCACGATCCGCACGCTGCCCGAGCGGCTGCGCGAGATCGGCGATCTGTGGGCGCGGCTGCGCACAGCCGAGGGCATCGACCTCGCTGCGGTCATCGATCGCGCCGAGACCCGGCACGGCCGGAACAAACCAAACCGGCCGTAGCCCCAGCCGGCCCACGATGGTATGAGTAGCCGCCATAATTTCTGGGAACTGGAGGATTCGCCGATGCGTTCGAAACTGACCCTCTCCCTGTTGGTCCTGCTGTCGTCCTCTTGGTTCGGCTTCGCGGGCGCGGCGCGCGCCGCGGATGACGATCCGGCCAAGGGCAACTTCACACTCGAAGACGCGACCAAGGGCCTTGGCGGAACCGGTCCACTGACCGCGAAGATCGAGACCACGTTGGGCGTATTCACCTGCGAGCTCTACGACAAGCAGGCGCCGATGACGGTCGCGAACTTCGTCGGGCTCGCGCGCGGTTTGCGGCCGTGGAAGGACCCGAAGACGGATCAGTGGGTCAAGAAGCCGTTCTACGACGGGCTCATCTTCCACCGCGTGATTCCGGGGTTCATGGTTCAGGGCGGCGATCCGCTGGGCATCGGCACCGGCAACCCGGGCTACAAGTTCGGTGACGAGTTCGCGCCTGACCTCAAGTTCGACAAACCGGCGCTGCTGGCGATGGCGAACGCCGGTCCGGGCACGAACGGCTCGCAGTTCTTCATCACCGAGGGCACTCCCGCGCACCTCACCGGCCGCCACACCATCTTCGGCAAGTGCGACCCGCTCTCGCTGGTCACCAAGATCACCGGCGTCGAGCGCGGCGCACGCGACAAGCCCAAGACCGACATCGTCATGAAGAAGGTGACGATCGCTCGCGGGAAGGCCGGCAAGGCCAAGGCGAAGTGAAGCACTTCGTCCTCGACACCAACGTACTGATTCACGATCCGCGGGCGATTTTTCAGTTCGCCGACAACGAAGTCGTCATCCCGATCTTCGTTCTCGAGGAGGTCGATCAGTTCAAGAAGGAGGCCTCCGAGCGCGGGCGCAACGCGCGCGAGGTGGCGCGGATGCTCGACGGGCTACGCGCGGAAGGCGTGCGGCTGTCGGACGGCGCGGCCTTGCCCGAGGGCGGGCGGTTGCGTGTCCTGTCGGCGGCGCGATCGGTTCCGACCACGCTGCGCGAGAGCCAGATCGCGGATCACCTGATCCTGATGGTGGCGCTCGACGTGCGCGACGCCAACAAGGGTGAGCCCACGATCTTCGTGACCAAGGACGTGAACCTACGCATCCGGGCCGATGCGCTCGGGCTGACGTCGATGGATTTCGAGGCGGAGCGCATCGACATCGACGAGCTCTACTCGGGGATGACGGAGCTGGCGGTGCCGGCGGCGGATGTGGACACGTTCTACGCGCAGAACACGCTGCCGCTGACGGAGAATGGACTCAAGGCGAACCAGTACGTGCTGCTGCGCGATCGCGACAACCCGTCGCACAGCGCGATCGGTCGCTACGACGGCGTGGGCAAGAAACTGGTGCCACTGCGAAAGCTGCGCGACGGCGTGTGGGGGATCCGGCCGCGCAACAAGGAGCAGCACTGCGCGCTGGACCTGTTGCTGTGCGACGACGTCAAGCTGGTCACGTTGATCGGCAAGGCCGGCACGGGTAAGACGATGCTGGCGCTCGCGGCCGGGATGCAGAAGGTGGTCGAGGAGCAGCTGTACTCGAAGCTGTTGGTGTCGCGGCCGATCTTTCCGCTCGGTCGTGACGTGGGCTTTCTGCCCGGCGACATCGAGGAGAAACTCAACCCCTGGATGCAGCCCATCTACGACAACGTGGAGTTCCTGATGGGGCTGTCGAAGACGGAGCGCAAGAACGGACGCAGCTACCAGGAGCTGATCGACATGGGCTACATCGAGATCGAGCCGCTGACGTACATCCGCGGGCGATCGATCCCGAACCAGTTCATCATCGTGGACGAGGCGCAAAACCTCACACCCCACGAGGTCAAGACGATCATCACCCGCGTCGGCGAAGCGACCAAGGTGGTGCTGACCGGCGACCCGTACCAGATCGACAACCCGTACGTCGATGCGACGTCGAACGGCCTCACAACGGTAGTCGAGAAGTTCAAGGGCGAGCTGGTCGCCGGGCACGTCACGCTGTCCAAGGGCGAGCGCTCGCCGCTCGCCGAGCTCGCGTCGAACGTCCTCTAGCGCGCGGGTCGGCGGTACCAGAAACGGTGACGACCAGGCGCGGCAACGCGTCGATTTGTCGACGATCGGACGCGCCCTTCCGACGACGGCCATGCTAGCCTGCCTCCAACTCCAACAGGCCCCTTCGGAGGTAGTGCTTTGCGTAATCTTTTCGTCTCTCTTGGTGCGTTGGCTTGTCTAACCGCCGCGGCGTGCATGCACCCCGGCAACAACATGGCCACCGGGACCGGTACCGGGAACACGGCGGGCGGCGGTTCAGGTACCGCTGGCACGACCGGGGTCAGCGCCGGCACGGCCGGTACCGGCGCGGGCACAGGCGGGATGATGAGCGCCGGTGACGCGGGCACCACGGGAGTCAGCACCGGCACCGCGGGGACGACCGGCAGCACGGGGACGGCCGGCGTGACTGGAACGGGAACGGCCGGGACCGGTGCGGTCTCGATCGCCGACATGATCGACAACCTCGACGACAGCGACGGTCGCATCATCGTCGCGAACGGTCGCCAGGGTCCGTGGCACATCTTCAACGACCAGAACAACGGCGGCAATCAACAGCCGTCGGGGTCGGGCCCGTTCGCGCCGCAGACGGGTGGCGCGAACAACACGACCCACGGTGCCCACACCTCGGGCAGCGGCTACGGCTTCGGCGGCATCGGGTTCGATCTCAACAACTCGACGATGATGCCGGAATCGACGTCGAGCATGCCCTACAACGCGAGCGCGTTCACCGGGATCCGGTTCTGGGCGAAGGGCAACGGCAACCTGCGCGTCGAGTTTCCCCAGCGCAACTTCGTTCCCACGGATCGTGGCGGCTCGTGTTCAGGGACGTGCTGGAACGTCTATGGCAGCACCGCCCTGCAGGGCAAGCTCACCAGCAGCTGGCAGCAGTTCACCATCCTATTCAGCAGCCTCGTGCGCGATGACGGTTCGACGTCGAGCCCGTTCGATCGCGCGGCGCTGATGGGAATCGCCTTCAAGCACATCGGGAGTACGTTCGACTTCTGGATCGACGAGGTCGAGTTCGTCGGCGGCACGGGAACCACCGGCGCCGCTGGTACGACGGGTACGACGGGGTCGGGCGGACGCGGCGGCACCATGGGCACCGCGGGTACGAGCGGCGCGGCGGGGCGCGGCGGCACGACCGGGACGGCGGGCACGACAGGCGCCGCCGGGACCGGCAACTCGAACGTCAACCATCCGCCGCCAATCACCAGCGGAGGCATGAACGGCTGGGGCTCACGTTACTGGGATTGCTGCAAGCCTTCGTGCGGGTGGTCCGCCAACACCGGCGGGCGCAGCCCGGCGAAGACCTGCGGGCAACAGAATCAATCGGTCGGCGCCGACACGCAGAGTGCTTGCTCGGGCGGCGGGGGGTACATGTGCTGGGATGAGGCGCCGTGGTCTTTGGATGACACCCTCGCCTACGGGTTTGCCGCCCACAATGGGGTCCCCTGTGGCCGGTGCTATCAGCTGCAATTTACGGGCAGCAGCCACAATGGCAGCAGCACCGCCACGGCGCCGCTCAACGGCAAGACGATGATCGTCCAGGTGAGCAATATTGGCGGCATCGCAAGCGATCAGTTCGATCTTCTAATTCCGGGCGGTGGCGTGGGTGCCAATCCGAACACCTGCCCGAAGCAGTTCTCGGGCGATCTGGGGGCGACGAACGGCGGGCTGCTCACAGGCTGCAACAATGACAAAGCCTGCGTCATGCAGAAATGCCAGTCGCTGTTCGCGGGCAAGCAGCAGCTGCTAGACGGGTGCGCGTGGTTCGTTGGATGGTTCAACGGAGCGGACAACCCGAACTTCGTGTTCAAGCAAATCGCCTGCCCCGCGGCTATCACCCAGCGCTCGGGCTTGGGCGACCCGGGATAGCTAGACCGGCAACTATCCGACGTGTCCGCCGAAGAGCGTTGGTGGACTTGACGGAGTGCCTTGCTGTTGCGATGAGGGCGGCGATGGTCTCTAACGAGCGCGTTCGCCCGCCTTTCGCGGCGGCTCTCCTGACACTCGGGTTGGTCACGTCATGTGACGCCCTTTACGGTACTCCCGCGAAGGGATCGTCCCCCGTAGCGGGTGCTTCCGGGACGGGGGCCATGGCCGGTAACGCGGGCCGGGGCCAAGCTGGTGCAGGATCCGGCGGCGGCTTAGCGGGGGTTGGTGGCTCCGCGGCCGTGGGAGGCGCGGGCGGCACATCGGGCATCGCAGGCATGGCGGTGGGGTCTGGCGGTAGCGCGGCAGGGGGGCCTGGAGGGGTCGGGAATGGGGCGGAGGGCGGTGGTTCTGGCGCCGGAGGGATGGGCGGTGGGGCAGCGGGACGCGGCGGCACGCTAGGATCGGGGGGCGTCGCCGGCGGTGGTCTGGGTGGGAGTGGAGGTTTCGCCCGCGGCGGCGCTACCGGAACGGGGGGCGTCGCCGGCGGTGGTCTGGGTGGGAGTGGAGGTTTCGCCCGCGGCGGCGCTACCGGAACGGGCGGTGCTGGCGGGACAGTTGGGGGTACCGGAGGAGTAACGGGCAGCGCCGGATCGAACGCCGCGTTTTCGGGGGGGCCGTGCGTGACAAGTACGGATTCGATTTCGGTGGAGACCTTCGCTCGCGGTGTTGACCAGCGTATCCACCGTCGGGTTTTCAGCAACGCGCGCTGGGGGGCATGGGCGGACATTCAGGGTCTCGACGCGACCTCCATCGATGCGCGGTCGGATCTCGATTGCGCCGCGGTGTCCGACGCGGTTCACCTCGTCGCTTCTGGCACCAAGCCGGTCGGCGCCATCCTCCATGCGTTCGGGTTCGGGACGTCGTACAACCCTTTCTTGCGAGAGCTTCCGTCAGCCGCCTTCTCCCCGAGCCCATCCATCACGATTGTCGGCGGAGGGGCGAGTTTTCGGGTGGGTGCCGGTCTACCCTACCCGGAGGTCTACGATGTGGACCTAAACGGAGATTTTCAGTTTCGTCTGACACCCATCACGACGCAGACCAGCCCCATCACGTCGGGCCTGGATCTCGCGACCGAAGTGAATACGACACTTTTGGTGGCCTACGAGGGCTCGGCGACCTTGGCACTCCACCGCGTGAGCCGATCGTCGGGTGGAGCTTCGTGGTTCGATCCCATCGTCTTGCCCGCGCCGGTCTCTGGGGGTTACTCGTTAACGCCCACGATCTGCGTGGAGAACAATCAAATGGGCGGGTATGTCCACCACGTTGTTGTCGTTGCCGCGGGCAACCTCTGGCACGCAGCCGCCGACTGGTCTTCGAACGTGTTTTCGACGTGGGAGAGGGTGTCACAGCAGGAGATTGCTTCATCCCCTGACTGCGCTTCCACGTCCAACGGGACGGTCCACATCGTTGCTCTTGGACCGACGGGGACGGTTTTGGACGTGAGCGGCAAGACCGGTAGCTGGTCCGTTACCGACCTTGGGACCTACTGACGCGTAGCGAGCCGGAAAGGCTCCGGCAACGGCCGCTCACCGCTCACTCGGGGGGCGCGGAGGGAGGGGCGGCGGGTTTGGTGACGCGCGCGCGGTAGCGGGCGAGGTAGCTGTCGGCGACGCGGGGGGCGTCGAGGCGGAGCGCGCGAGCGTACTCCATGACGTAGCCGCGGACGTACACGGCGGCGGGCATCTCGGAGAACTGCTCGTCCTCGATGGCGCGCAGGTAGCGTTCGCTGATCTTGCTGCGTTGGGCGATGTCGCTGAGGTCGATGGCGCGCGCCTCGCGCAGCTTGCGCAGCACGGCGCCGGTGATCTCGACCCCGGGCTCGAGGCCGGGCTCCGCGGCGTCGGGCCGTTCCTCTGTTGCGCCGACGCCCGGCGCGGCGGGGGTGCGGCGGCCCGAGTGGGCGGCGGCGCGTACGGCGCGCGCCAGGTCGGCCTCGGGCAGCGCGAGGTCGTACAGGCGTCGGCGCTCGGGGGAGAATAGCGTGTCGTGCGCGGCGTTGACGCGGGCGTGCAGCTCGGCGAGCTCGTGCTCCTCGTAGAGGCCTGAGATCACCAGCGACGCCGAGGCGTAAATATCCTTGATCGTGCGGTACGCGCGTCGGATCTCCTCGTCGCTGACGCCGGGCTCGGTCTCGAGGATCTCGTAGTAGGTCTGCTCTTCCTCGAGGCGGAGGGGTCCGCTCGGCGCGCGCTCGCGGTCGCGCTCGCTTTCGAGCGACAGGATGCGGCGGCCGAGGCGCTCGATGTTCTTGGACGCCTTGCCCTCCGGGTACTCGGCGACCAGCGACCGGCGCCGGCGCGCCGCGAGCCAAACCGTCTCGTCGGATTCGACGTGGCCGAGGTAATCGAAGCTGTGGCCCAGCCGCCGGCGCGCCGCCGACGAGATCCAGCCCCCGAGCTTGAGATCGGGCAGGGTGCGCGTCTGATTGACCACGAACGCCGGGCGGTAGCGGCGAATCTCGTGCTCCAGCCGTTCGGCGGGCCCGCCCAGGCCGCGGATCGCGCGGTAAAGGTCCAGCGCCGCGGGCGGCGGACCGGCTGGGTTCGTGATCAGGCGATCCAGGCCGCGCGTCGCGCGCAGTCGGCGGACGAAGCCACTCTTGGCGAAACGGTAGCTGGCATCGATCGATGCCGGGTCCGGCAAGGTCACGAGGATCGGCACGTCGGCGGCCAGGAACAGGTCGAGGGTCAGCGTGAAGTCGGCCGGCCCGAGGTCGATGACCACATAGTCGACCTCGAGTGCCGAAATCGCTGCCAGCGTCGCCTTGGCGCTGTGCTTCGGGCGCGCCGACCCGAACGCGCTGCCTTCACCGCCCACTAGGCCGACGCCGGCGATCGGCGTGTCGGCGATGACCTCGCTCAGCGTCGCGACCTTGCCGCGCAGGAGATCCCCGAACCCGCGCGGCGGCCGAGGTGCGCCGAGCAACTGGTGTAGTGGCCCACCCGCGGGGTCGGCGTCCAGCGCGACCACTTTGCGCCCCGATTGCGCGAGATACACGGCGACGTTCGCCGCCAGCAGCGATCGCCCGCTGCCTCCGCGTCCCGAACCGAACGCGACAATTCGCGGCCGGCTCTTGCCTAGCGAAGGCTCGACCGGTTCCGCGGGCGCCGGCTCCGGCGGCGGTTCTTCTCCGATTTCGAGGGCGACGTCGCCGTCCGGATCGTCAGGTGGCGTCGTCATCGGCGCGCAAGCATATCAAATGCGCGGCCTCGAGCCGGTGTAACGGAGGCGGTTTTGCCCGCGCGGTCTAGTCTTCGAGCTCGACGTTCCAGTAGGACGCGTCGGGGAGGCCGAGGAAGGGGAGCCATTCGCGGTAGCGGACGCGGCCGCCGTTGGTGCGGAAGGTGGGTGTCCAGCGCGGGCGGACGGGGGCCTTGAGCAGCTTGAGGCCGGCCTGCTCGGGCGTGCGCGCGCCCTTCGAGAGGTTGCAGTCGACGCAGCAGCAGACGACGTTCTCCCAAGTCGTGCGGCCGCCCTGGGCGCGGGGCACGACGTGGTCGAGGTTGAGATCGGTGCGCGGCAAAACCTCGCCGCAGTACTGACACATGTTTCCGTCGCGCATGTAGATGTTGTGGCGCGAGAACCTCACCTTGGTCTTGGGAATGCGGTCGTAGAGCTGCAGCACGATGACCCGCGGGATCCGGATCGCGCGGTTGACGGTGCGGATGACGTCGTGGCCGCTCCCGGTTTCGGTGTTGCCCACTTCGGCGCTGAGCTCGGCCCAGCTGTCGAAGTCGAAGGTCTTGAACTCGGGATCCACGACGCGCGCGACGCCCAGGTAGAGCAGCGAGAATGCTCGCTTGACGTTGGTGACGTGAATCGGCTGGTAGTGCCGGTTCAGTACCAGGACGGCGGCGTTTACCACCCCTGCAACATAGCAGGACGTATCGAGCCCAGCAAAACCGCGGCGCGCCGTCGGCGTGACGAATGGGCTAAAATTGCGGGACTTTGAGCATCCAGCCGGTTTCCGCACTGGTCGCGGCGATCGTGAGCTTCGCGATAGGCGGGTCGGTCCTGCTGCGCGAGCCGCGCCGGCGGTCGCATGTGCTGTTCGCCACGTTCACGTTCAACATCGCGATCTACAGCCTGCTGACGTTCTTCGCGAAGCGGTTCGACGCGCCGTTCATCCGCTGGGCCGCGCTGTTCGTGGCGGTGTCGCTGCCGGCCACGGCGCAGCGCTTCTTCCAGGCGTTCTTGGGCGACGAGGCGGGGCCGCCGCCGCTCTCGCGGTCCACGGTGGTTGGCGCCGCGGCGTTCTACACCGTGCTCATCTTCTCGCGGTTCATCGAGCCGCTGCACACGATGATGTGGTTCGGCGTCGCGTTCACGGCGTACGTGTTCGCGGGGCTTTACCTGTCGGTGTTCTACCTTTACCGGCGCTACCGCGCGACGCCGTCGCGGATCGAGAAGACGCGGCTTCTGTATCTGCTGATCGGCGGGTTCGCGACCGTGACCTCGGCGCTGCTGGAGGCGATCCCGCGTGGCCCGAGCTTCGGCAGCGTGTTCGTCATCGTCTACCTCTACTTCTTGTCGCAGAACCTCATCCGGTACCGGCTGCTCGATCTCAACGAGCTGCTCGGGCGGATGGTGGTGCTGGGGACGCTGGTCTTCATCCTCACCCTCATCTACGGCGTGTTGGTCCGCTGGGTTGGACCCGACGAACAAGGCCTGTTCTTCTTCAACACGCTGCTCGCGTCGGCGACGATCGTGATTCTCATCGAGCCGCTGCGCACGCGCGTGGAAGGTGGCATCAGCCGGTGGATGTTCCAGGAGAAGTTCGAGCTGTCGCGCCGGATCGAGATGTTGCGCGCCGAGATGGCGAACATGATCGACATGCGCGTGCTGGTGCCGCGCGTGCTAGGCGCGCTCGAGGACTCGCGCCGAATCACCCACGCGTCGATCTACCTCGCGGATCCGGACGGTTCGGGGTTCGAGCTCGCGGGCCACGTGGGCCCGCGGCCCGAAGTCCGATTCGACGCCATCACCCACCGCGCGTTTTTCGAGCGGCTGCGCCGCGCCGGCGGCGTCACGCTGGAGGGCATCGAGCGCGAGATCACGGCGCGTCGGCCGACGTCCACCGAGGAGCAGGAGAGCTTGCAGCTGGTGCTGCGCACGTTCGAGCAGATGAACGGCGCGGTCGCGCTCGGGTTCTCGAGCGAGGACCAGCTGCTGGGCGCGCTCGTGATCCGGGACGACCGACTGAGCGAGGCGTACTCGTCGGACGAGATCGAGATCTTCCGCGGCGTCGCGACCAGCATCGGCATCACGCTTCAGAACTCGCAGGTCTACGAGCGCATGAAGGAGCGCGATCGTCTGGCCGCGCTCGGCCAGATGGCGGCCGGCCTCGCCCACGAGATCCGCAACCCGCTCGGGTCGATCAAAGGTGCGGCCCAGTTCCTCCAGCCCGGCAGCTCGGGAGGAGGCAGCGACGGGGTCAAGGACGGTGCGCGCGAGGGCACCCAGGAGTTCCTGGACATCATCGTCGAGGAGGTGAACCGCCTGAACAAGATCGTGTCGCAGTTCCTCGACTACGCGCGCCCCTATCGCGGCGAGCAGCGGACGCTGGACGTCGCGGACGTGCTGCGCAAGACGCTGTCGCTCATGACCAAGGAGAGCGAGGAGCACGCGCGCGTCGACATCGTGACCGACTTCGCGGAGCGGATGCCGCCCGTGCGCGCGGACGCCGAGCAGCTCTTGCAGGTGTTCCTGAACCTGTCGTTGAACGCGCTGCAGGCGATGCCCGGAGGAGGGCGGCTCTTGATCTCCACCGGCCTGCGGCGGTCCACCCGGCGCGGCGCCGCGGCGGCCTTCCTCGAGATCCGGTTCCGCGACACCGGTTTTGGGATCCCGCCCGGCGACCTCAAGAACCTTTTCATCCCGTTTTTCACCACCAAGGAGAAGGGGACGGGGCTCGGCCTGCCGATCAGCCAGCGCATCATCGAGAACCACGGCGGCACTATCGAAGTCCGCTCGCAGCCGGACGAGGGCGCGACGTTCACCGTGCTGCTGCCGATCGAGGCCGACGTGTACGCCGCGTACCTCGAATCGATCCGGCTCGAGGCGACTCGGGTCGAGACCCCGAGGCGGGGCCCACCCCCGCTGCCGCCGCCGGCCCAGACGCCGCCACCCCCCGCGATCCCGCCGCCCATCCCGCCACAACTGCCGCCGCCCGGCGGGCGCGCGCCGGCCCCGCGGCGAACCCCACTGCCGGGCGGGGAACGGGGTAAGCTGCCCCCGCCGTGATCGCCGCCGCCGCCGAAAGGAAACGAGTGCTCGTCGCCGACGACGAGCTGAACATGCGCCGCGTGCTGGAGGCGATGCTGCGTCGCGAAGGCTACGACGTCGTCACCGCCGCCAACGGCATCGAAGCTCTCGGTGGGATGAACAGCAACGTCCACACCGTGATCACCGACCTCAAGATGCCGGGCCTCGACGGCATGGGCCTGCTCAAGAAGCTGTCGGTCGACTACCCAGACGTGCCGGTTGTGATGATTACGGCGCACGGGTCGGTCGAGAATGCGGTCGAGGCGGTCAAGCTGGGCGCGTTCGACTACCTCGAGAAGCCGTTCGAACAAGAACAGATCCGGCAGGTGGTCGCGAAGGCGATCAGCACGTACGCGCTGTCTCGGCGCGACGCGCGGCCCGAGGAGCCGTCGGGACGAGGGCGGTTTCGGTTGGTCGGGCAGTCGCCGGCCATCCGGCAGATCTTCGCGGTGGTCGAGAAGGTGGCGAACACGCCGTCGACGGTGCTGATCACCGGTGAGTCGGGCACCGGCAAGGAGCTGATCGCGCGCGCGCTGCACGAGAACTCGGCGCGCCACGCCGGGCCGTTCATCAAGATCAACTGCGCGGCGATCCCGAAGACGCTAATGGAGTCCGAGCTGTTCGGGTATGACAAGGGAGCGTTCACGGGCGCGGTGGGCGCGAAGCCGGGGCGGTTCGAGCTGGCGCACGGCGGGACGCTGTTCCTCGACGAGATCGGCGAGATCCCGATCGAGATGCAGGTCAAGCTGCTGCGGGTGCTGCAGGAATCGGAGTTCGAGCGCGTCGGCGGGATCAAGACCATCAAGGTCGACGTTCGGCTGGTGACGGCCACGAACCGCGACCTGCAGCAGGAAATCATCGCGGGCGGCTTCCGCGACGACCTTTTCTATCGGCTGAACGTGGTGCCGATTCACATCCCGCCTTTGCGCGAGCGCCGGGAGGACATCCCGATCCTGGCCGAGCACTTCTTGGCCAAGTTCAACGAGCGGCTGAAGAAGCAAATCGAATCGCTCTCGCCCGAGGCGTTCGAGCGGTTGGTGGCGTACCACTGGCCGGGGAACATCCGCGAGCTCGAGAACCTGATGGAGCGGACGGTCCTGTTCTGTGAGGGGCCCGCCATCGACGTGTCGGACCTGCCGCCGGAGATCGTGAGCGCGACCGCTCCGGCCGCGGCGGCCTCGGCGGCGGCGCGGGTCGCGTCCGCGGGGGCGTCGGGGACGCCGACCTCGATGCCGGTGGCGGCCGTGCCACCCGACGAGATCAGCCGTATCACGCCGCCGCCGCCCGAGTCGCTCAAGGAGGCGGTGCGCGCCGAGACTGAGCGGGTCGAGCGCGAGCTCATCCAGCGCGCCCTGGACGCCACCGGCGGCAACGTCACGCAGGCGGCGCGCAAGCTCAAGATCTCGCGCAAGAGTCTGCAGACGAAGATGAAGGAGCTCGGCCTCCGTACCGCGTAGGGCTCCGGCGGGCTTCGCCCGTCGGAGTCATCGCGGGAGGTGCGGAACCCTTCGAGGGTTCTGGGGTTAGACGAAGGCTAGACCTCGGCGTTTGTGTTATCGTCGCGCCCACTTCCTTGAGCGCCGCCACCATCAAGAAGACGTCTTGGGCGGTTTTGCTGAGCTCCACCCTGCTCGGGTCGGTTGCCGGCGCGGCGGAGGTGACGCGAGTCGTGTCCGCGCTGGACGACGACAACCGCTTCGACTTCAACCTGTCGCTGCAGTGGCTGCACCAGACCGAGAGCTCGTTCGTCAAGCGCGAGGTGCAACCGCCGCCGGATTCGGCGAGCCCACTCATCAAGGATCTCAAGTACGGGCGAAACCGCGACGTCCTCAACCTGCGCGCGGACTTCGGTATTCTGTGGGACGTCGGGCTGCACGTCGTGCTGCCGATCGTGCTCGCTGACTCGAGCCACCTCGACTTCGACCAAAGCGAGGGCAACAACTGCGTCTTCCCGGAGAACGCCGCGGGCCAGCCGACCTGCGTCGATGAGGTCAATTCGACCATCCTCCGCGACCGCATCTTGCCGGTGAACACCGATCCGACCACCGGGGAGATAACCAGCTGGGGGATCGACGCGGCCCACAATCGGCCGTACCAAATCGTCACCGACAACGCGACGTCTCCCCCGACCGTCATCAAGCCGACGAGGGTTTTTCAAAGCCCCAAGCGCAGTGGCCTCGAAAGCCTGGACGTCGGCATCACCTGGGCGGCGTTCAACCAGGCGCGCGACGACACCAAACCGACGTGGACGCTGAATGTCGACGCGCTCTTGGACGTGTTCAAGGACAAGCGCTTCGACCCCGCCAATCCGGGTGCGAATACGGCGGTGGGGCCCGGTTATCATCAATTCGTGTTCTCGACGTGGGTGTCGAAGCGGTTCCGCTACTTCGATCCGTACTTCGGCGCGTGGTACACGATGCCGGTTCGCACCAACGGCAGCGCGTTCTCGCGGTTCCCGGGGCAGACCGGCGTCAGCCCCCAGCACCAGGCTGGGGTCACCATGGGCGTCGAGCATATCGCGTGGGAGAACGTACCGGCGAAGCAGCGCGTGACGGTCGAGGCGCGTACCCACGTCAAGGAGATGTTCTTCGGCCGCAGCCAGAGCGAGATCTGGGAGCCGCTCGCGGGTTCGAGCGCGTGCAGCGCCAGCAACCCCGGGGGGTGTCGCCCGGGGATTGACCTCGACGTGGACGGTGACGGCAGCCTCGATACACCGCACCCCGGGGTGAGCGACACCGAAGCGTACGCGGCGTTCGGCGGCGACGTGGGGCTCAACATCCAGGTCGGGCGGTTCGTCCGGTTTCGGGGTCTGTTCGGGCTGACCGGCGCGATGCCGCACTTCCTGACCAACGCCGTCGCCGGCACAGACCGCAACCGCAACGGCCGCATCGATCCCAATGACCCCGCCATCCCCAACAACCCCGCCACGGAGGTCAACCCCGTCTACCGCGAGGCGATCGACCTGCCGGGACGTCGCTTCCGTGTCGAAGGCACCAAGATCTGGACGTTGTTCCTCGAAGGCTCCGTGATGTTCTAGGGCGCTCGCCTAGAGCTTGAATGAGAGCTCGACGGCGAAATTCACGGACAGCAGCATCTGGTTGTTGGTGACCCAGAACATGGGGGCGAGCTCGAAGACCAGGGCGGTGGTTTGGCCGACGGCGACGTTGACGCCGCCTGCCATGCGCGCGACGGGCCCGTTGTGGGGGAGGTAGCCGGAGGCGAAGCGGGCGAGCAGGCGGGCGGTGGCGACCGGATTGCCGGCGAGGTACTCGACCGACGCGTACGGGAGCAGGTTTCCGGCGCGACCATCCTTGCCCTTGAGGTTCACGTAGCCGAGGTAGCCGCCGAAGCTCACGTGGGGCGAGAACTGGACGTCGAGCCGGGCGCCGAGGAAGTGGTGCGCGAGCGCGAGCGCGGGACCGGCCACGAGCGTCATGGTGTGCCTCCGCCGGGAGGCGCGGCGGGCGCGCCGGCGGCGCGGCCGCGCATGCCGGTGAGGGTTTGCTCGGCGGCGGCGAGCAGTGCACGTGCGTAGGGCGCGTTGTGCGCGCCCGCCCCGCGGTCCTCGAGCACGAGCAGGATGTCCCACGCCGCGCGGCCGAGCGGCGAACGCAAGTCCGGGCGGACGCCGGTCGCGTGCACCGGGCCGGCGTCGCTGTCGGTGGCGACCCGCGCGCGCCACGTGGTCCACAACCGACGTGCACGCTCAGCGAAATCCATCTGCGGCGGCGGCTGGGCGTGGCAGGCCTTGCAGCCGGCGGCCGACACGCCGAAGCCGTGGCCGCCACCGCGCTCGAGACCCTGCGGCCCCACCCGGTGGCAGCCGGTGCACGCGTTTTCGACCCGCCCGTGCGGCAACGGACCCGGCAGTGGGCGCCCGGTCACCGGATCGAGGCCGCCTCGCCCGTAGAACAGCGCCGCCGCGGACGCGGCCGGCGTCTCATCGCTGACGCCAGGCGCGTGGCAGCCGACACAAACCGCCGAACGCACAGGCACCGTGATGCCCCCGAGCACCGCCGGCGGCGCCGGCGTGCGGAGCAGCGCCGGCGGTCTCGGGCCGCTTCCGCCGTGCGCATGAGGGTCGTGGCACGCGGCGCATGCGATCCCCGTAACCGGCGCGCCGTCAGCCCCCGAATCGACTCCAGAGGCCACTCCGTGGGGCGAGCGAAGGGAGGCTTTGCCGACCGAAGCGAGGGGGGCGCGGGGGACCGCGAGCGGCAGCGAGCCGGTCCCCCGATCTAATAGTCCGGCGGTGGTGTGGCAGCGCGCGCACGCAGCGCCGGTGCGCGTCCGGGGGTCCCGGTCGGCGCGGGCCATGGCGGTCGTGCGCCAGGCCGCGACGTGCCCGTAGCGGGGGGGCGCGTCGTGGCAGATCGCGCACACGTCGGCGCGCAGGATCGCGGCGCGCGCCGATGGCGGCGGCAGCGCAGCGGGGCCATGGCACGCGAGGCAGCCGACGCCGCCCAGCCGGCGGAGTGGGCGCGGCAGCTCGTCCCAGGGTCGCGCCACGTCGGTCACTCCCAGGGTCGCGGCCACGTGCATGAACCCGCCGTCCGCGAGCCCCGGCTCGCCGGTCGCGTGGCACGCCAGCGCGCAGCCCGGGTAGCCGGCGCCGAACGCGGGGTGGAGTGAGCCCGCGATGCGGGCGAGGCCGCGTGCCAGCACGGTCGTCATCGGGCTCGATGTCGTGCTGTCGGTGATGGTCGGATGGCAGCCGGACCGACCGCAGTCGAGCGGCGTTTCGTCGTACCGCCCGGCGCGAACGACGAGCGGTTGTCCGCGACCATCGGCGAGCCGGAAATCGCCGCGCGCGTCGGGCTCGAAGCTCGCGAAGTCGGGATGTACGTCCAGCACCGTGGCGCTGTCGGGCGGACGCGCGGTGAACCGCCAGCCGCCGCCGCCCAGGAACACCCGCGCGCCGACCGCGAGGTTGGTGAGTCCGCGCGAGCGCGCGGCGGCGGCGACGTGGGTCTCGCGCCGAACCTGGCGTCGCCCGTCGGTCCACGTGACCTCGAGGATGACCTCGCCTCGCGTGGCAGGCGACAGCGGAATCACCCCCCACGGCAATGGCCGCGGCCCGATGTCCCCGAGCTTCGGTGTGCGCGCCGTGAAACGGTAGCCATCGTCCGCCATCGAAGCCTCGCGGAGCTCGGGCCCGGCGAGCTGGCGCCAACGCACCCGCCCGCGTTGCAGCTCGGGACACACGAGTCGCGCCGTGAGCGAGAACGTCGCGTCGATGCCCACGGGCGTGGCGGCGCCTTCGATCGTGAGACAGTCGTCGCTGACCTGGCCTTGCCGGCACCCGATCGCGAGCCCGAGCACGATCGGGGCGAGATCGCGCTTCACGGTGCCGCCTCGTCGCAGTGGCCGAGCCGACAGCGGCGGCCGTCGCAGTCGCGGTCCAGCCAGCATTCTGGCGGTTCGGGGAATAGCTGGCAGCTTCCCCCGACGCAACGGCTGCCATCGACGCAACCGCGGCGCGCGTCGCAGCCGTCGGCCAGGGTGGGGGCCGCGTCGTCGCGCTCGCACACGCGGCGCATGGGTGGCTCGTGAACGAACCAGCAGCGCCAGCCCGTCATGCGCCCGTCCGGCGAATCGGGGTGCGGGTCGATGCAGATCTTGGATCCGAGGGCGTCGCGATGTTGCCCGCGTCGGGGTCCGCACGCCCACCCGCGCCCGCTTGGCGAAGGCGCCACGCCCGCCGCGCGTTCGCCGCCCACGCAGATCGCCGTCCCCGCTGCGTCGGCGCACGTCCATTCGCCGTCGTCGGGGACGCGCGGGTAGGGCTGCGTGCAGCGCTTGCCGTCGCATGTGAAGCGGGGCGGGAACGACGGGCTGGCGTCGGTCGCGGGCGGCGGCGCGATGCGCGCCCCGCGACAGCCGGCCAACACCATCATCGCGACGCCGATCCATCTCAAGGCCTCGATCGGCTCCGCCGCCGGCGGCAGACGGCGATCAGCAGCGCGAGCGCGGGGACGCACGCGGCGCTGTCGGCGCCCCCGCCAGGCGCGACGCTGCAGCCGCGGAAGAACGGTGGCGCGACCGTCTTCACGCACACCTCGCGGTCCGCGCTGTTCGAGATCTTGCCGGTCGTGTCGCGGACCAGGCCCGCGAAGCAGACCTCTCCGATCACGTCGGCCGGGACCAGAGCCACGCGCACCGTCGCGCCGTCGCGGTCGGGCAGGGCGCGCGCGTAGACGGGAACCGACCCGCCGTCGGCCGCCGGCCCGCGGGTCTGGAACAGGATCAAGGTCAGTCCATCACGGCCGCCGTCGTCGCTGGCGACGCCGATGTCGACGTCGAACACGTAGCGCTGCGTGATCTCGTCGGTGCAGTCGTCCGCCTCGCGCTCATAGTCCCAGCGCACCCCCAACACGCCTTCGAACGCGGGTGGCTCGGCGTCGAACGTGGTCCCGACCACGAACGTCGTCTGCCCTCCCAGGCCCGGGGTCGCGCTCGCGAGAGCGCGCAGCACCGGCCACGTGACCGTGTACTCGCCGGGCGGGAGCAGGTCGGGCGGGGTCACCGACAGCCGTCCCTCGGTCGAGTCGAAGCTCGCGGGCAGCGCCTGCTCGGTCCCGTCCGGCGTCTTCACCACCACTTGCTCGTTCACGTATTCAGCCGAGCGCTGGTAAATCGCGGCCAGGGTCGCGTTCGGGGGCACGCCCGTCGCCTGGTCGGGCGGAATCATGTCGAGCAGGTCCGGCTTCCCGCATGGCGCCGCGAACGCGGCAGCAGCCGCGGCGGACATGACGGTCAGCGCCGCGATCAGCGCCGAGGTCGTCAAGCGCGCCGGCGCGGTCACGGGTCGCACGTGACCGCTTCGCAGTGTCCGAGTTGCTCGGCTCTGTCGCCGTCGCCGTCGAGATCGAACGTGTCCAGGCAGCAATGCCCGGCCCGGAGGCAGCACATTTCGAGCTCCGCGGACTTCATCATCTTTTGGGCGACGTCCTTGCACTCGTCGGGCACCGCGCGCTCCTCCGCGCAGGCGCTCCACGAGCGCCCGTCGCTGGCGCAAGTCTGGCTGCCCCAGTAAGTGCAGAATGACGTGAAGCACGTGCGCGTCGACGACGGGTTGCAGACATCGCATCGGCGCGGACACTCGGAGTATCGGCCCGCGACGCAGTACCGGTTGCCGCCGTTCGGACACGGCATCGCGGCCTGATCCTCGTCGACCATGCCGTCGCAGTCGTCGTCGGCGCCGTTGCAGGTCTCGTCGTGGGGCACGCAGACGGGGCCGCGATCGGCGGGGTGATCGGCCGGCACGTCCGGTTCGGCGTCCATGCGTTCCGCCGCCAGATCCGGGGGTACGTCCGGAGGCACGTCGGGGGGCACGTCCGGCGGATGCTCGAACGTCACGGCGGCGTCCGTCACCGTGATGGGCTGGCTGCCGAACGGCTCGAGCTCGGTCCGCCCACAGCTCCCCACCAACAGCAGGGAGGCGATCGAGCACACGGCGAGCCCTCGCACGCGGTCACGGACACAGCAGCCGCGAAAAAAACAAAACGGTTGAGGTTTTAGCCGGGTCGCGGTGTCTAGAGGGTGCATGGCAACGCCATTGGAGCTTCCGAGCGCCTGTCGCGGCCCCCAGGGTAACACCCGACGATTATCTCGGAACCCTGAGAGGGTTCCGAGCCTCCCGCGATGGGCTGCAGCGGCAAAGCCGCCTTCGCCCAACGCGTCGGTCGGGCGCTGTCTGGCGCTGGCGTGGTTGCTCGCCTCCGCACCTGCCGGCGCGCAGATCGCGCCGCCCCCGTTCGACGCGCCGGCGCCCGCGGCGGAGCCGCCGACCGCGACCCCAAGACCGCCTGCCGCCGGCCTCGAGGGAGCGCCCGCCGTCGAGCCGCCGGTCGAACCCTCGATCGCCCCCCAGCGGCCCGCCGCTCCACCGCCGGTCACACCGCCCGTGGCGCCGGTAGCGGCCGCACCGTCGCCCGCGGTGACGGTCGCGGCCGCGGGGTTCGAATCGACCCCGCCGCGCCGCGAGGATCCGCAGGCCGATCGCGTGTTGTTGCTTCCCACCGCGACCACGCACGCCAAGGGGTCTGTCTTCCTCACCAGCTACGATCTCGTGTTCCTGCAGGCGGGCTACGCATTCACCGACGCTACCCAGCTCAGCTTCACCACCGTGCCGGCGACGCCGGAGGGCATTCTGATCTTGGACCTCAGCTTGAAGACGTCCCTCTACCGCGGCGGTCTGGTCCGCGCCGCCGCGATCGGCTCGGCCAGCGGCGCCGCCAGCAAGGAGTTCGGCGTGCTGCTGGTCGGGCGCGCCGGCGGAGTCGTCCAGCTCTGCTTCACGGCCGGCTGCGAGTCGAGCTTCTCGATCTCGAGCAACGTCGCGCTCGCCGGCCCGGTGCTCGCGATGTTCAACGGCCTCGGCGTCATCTATCGCGCCGGGCGGTCGGTGTCGCTGCTGGGCGAGCTCAGCAGCCTCATCCCGGTGGGCAAGGTCGGGGGCGAGTTCAGCGGCTCGTTGCTCGGTGGCGGGCTTCGCTTCCACCTCGAGCACTGGGGGTTCGACGTCACGGTCGTCCGTCAGCTCGGGGAATCGAAGGCGATCCTCCCGGTGCTGACCGCGACGTATCGATCGTGAGTCCGAAACCTCAGCCGCGCTTGACGATCACGCGGTAGACGTCGCGCCGTGGCCGGCCGGAGCGGTGCGCGAGCTCGTCGGCGGCGTCGCGCGCGGAGCGGCCCCCGGCGATCAGGGCCGCGGCTTCGCGGGTCAGGTCGTCGTCGTCCATCGACTCGGCCGCGTCGTCGGCCGCGCCCGCCACCACCAGGGTCACCTCGCCGAGCGGCCGCGCTCCCGCGTAGCGCCGCGCGAGGGCGCCCAATCGGTCGCGCACGAACTCCTCGTACGGCTTCGAGATCTCTCGCGCGAGGCACGCCTCGCGGTCGGCGCCCAACACTTCGGCGAGGTCCGCGAGGGTGGCGGGCGCGCGCACCGGCGACTCGTAGAACACGATCGTGAAGGGCAGCGCGCGCACGCTCTCGAACAGCTTGCGGCGCGCGCCCGACTTGCGGGGCGGGAAACCCAGAAACAGGAAGCGGTCGGTCGGCAGGCCCGCGGCCACCAGCGCCGCCAGCACCGCCGACGGCCCCGGGACGGGCACTATCCGCGCGCCAGCGGCGATCGCCGCCGCGACGACCCGGTAGCCCGGATCCGACACCAGCGGCGTCCCCGCCTCGGAGATCAGCGCCACCCTCGCGCCCCCGGCGAGTCGATCCGCGACCTCGGCGGCGCGCGCCGCTTCGTTGGCGTCGAAACACGACAAGACCGGCGTGCCGGCGGGCGCGCCGATCGCGGCCAGCAGCCGGCGCGCGCTGCGGGTGTCCTCGGCGACGATGACCTCGGCGTCGCGCAAGGCGGCCACGGCACGGGGCGACAGGTCCGCGTGGTCGCCGAGGGGTGTCGCCACCACGGTCAGCGTGCCCGGCGGCGTCGTCACTTTGTCGTCATTATACTGCGTTCTTGGCATGCGGCTGGCCGGACGGCTGTTATGATTCAAAAGACCCTTCATGGATCTCCTAGACGGTCCATCTCACGAGCCTTCTCTGTCCTCTCCCCAAGCACCCCCGGAGTCCCGCATGCGGCGGTTCAGCAAGCTCCTAGCGTTTTCAGCCGCCTGCAGCGCGGCGCTGGTATTGACGGTTAGTCGCGGCGGCGACGGAATCCGGGTCGGGGCAGACAACCAGCTGCGGGCGGCGACGCGCTCAACCGCGGGTAAGTACGACCTCGCCCAGCTGCCGATCTTCTCCAAGACGCTGTTCTATGTCCGCGAAAACTACTTCGACAAGAACCGCCTCGACCCGAAGCGCATGCTGGTCGGCGCGCTCGACTTCGTTCAGCGCGACGTGCCCGAGATCTTGATCGACCGCTGGCCCGAGAACGACCCCAAGCAGGTGACGGTCAAGGTCAACGGCCAGCAGCGTAGCTTCTCAATCGAGCGCGTCGACGCGCCCTGGAGCCTGCGCAGCACGCTGCAGGAGATCTTCCGGTTCGTTCAGCCCAATTTGCAGCCGGTTCCCGACAAGGAGGAGTCGCGGCGTCTGGTCGAGATCGAGATGGCCGCCACGAACGGCATGCTCTACACGCTGGACCCGCACTCGGTGCTGCTCGACGTCGAGACCTACAAGGACATGCGCACGCAGACCCAGGGCAAGTTCGGCGGTCTCGGCATCGTCATCGAGATGGACAAGAAGAACCGCATCACCGTGAAGCGGCCGATGCCGGACACGCCCGCGATCCGGGTCGGGATCAAGGCCAAGGATCACATCGTCCGCATCAACAACGAGTCGACCGTCAACATGACGCTGAACGAGGCGGTGGAGCGGCTGCGCGGTGACGTCGACACCAACGTCGACGTCTACGTCGACCGCGACACCTCGCCCGGCACCAAGAAGTTCACGATCACGCGCGCGTTCATCCGCCCGCCCGCCATCGACCCGCCGGCGCGCGTGCTGGCGGTGCCGGCCGCGCCCGGACAGGCGGCCGCGAAGATCGGTTACTTCCACATGCAGCACTTCTCCGCCAACAGCGCCGGTGACCTTGCCGACGCGCTGGCGCTGTTCGACCGCGAGAGGGTCAAGGGCATCATCATGGACCTGCGCGGCAACCCGGGCGGGCTCTACGAGCAGGCGCAAAAGGTCGCCGACGCGTTCATCAAGACGGGCACCCTGGTGTCGATGGTCGGCGTCGGCGGCGCGCAGCGCAAGGACGAGACCGCCAGCGACAGCGGCCACGAGCCCACCGTGCCGCTCGCGGTGCTGGTGAACCAGAACTCGGCGAGCGCGTCCGAGATCGTCGCGGGCGCGGTCAAGAACCTCGACCGCGGCATCGTGATCGGCGAGGAGACCTTCGGTAAGGGCTCGGTCCAGGTGTTGTTCGACATCCAGTCGCCGATATCGTTTGGCGACAAGTCGGAGGACGACAAGCTGGGCCTCAAGCTCACCACTGCGCAGTACCTGACCCCCGGTGACATCTCGATCCAAGGCACGGGCGTGGTGCCAGACCTGCAGATGGACGCGCTGTTGGTGCAGAAGGAAGGGGAGCGGTCGTGGATTCGACTGCAGCCGTCTTCGCACAAACGGCGCGAGGCCGACTACGAGTGGCACCTCGAGCACCCGAGCGCGCGCCACGGCGAAAAGCCGATGGAGCTGGTGACGTACCTCTTGCAGCCCAAGCCGGGCGACAAGACCAAGCTCAAGGGTCACGACGACGACGAGGCCGCCGCCGAGGAGCCCCCGGAGGACGCAGAGCCCGAGGAGGACGATCGCGAGAACAGGACCGACTTCCTGATCGACTTCGCGCGCGATTTCCTGGCCCAGGCCCCGACCCAGTCGCAGTCGCGCGGGGGACGGCGCCGCGAGCTGGTGCAGGGCGCGAAGGCCTTCCTCGACAAGGTGAGGGCGGGGGAGGACAAGAAGGTTTCCCAGGCGCTCGAGAAGCTGGGCGTCGACTGGACGGCGGGGCCGGCGAACGGCCCGCTGCCCGAGCTGCAGGTGACGCTGCAACCGCTGGCCGCGGACGCGAAGATCCAGGCCGGGACGGTCGCCAAGGTGCGGGGGGCGGTCAAGAACGTCGGGCGCACGCCGGCGTACCGCGTGCGCGCGGTGCTCGACAGCGACAACCCGATCTTCGACGAGAACGAGATGGTGTTCGGCCGCATCATGCCGGGCGAGTCCAAGAGCTACGACCTATCGGTCAAGGTACCGACGTCGTCGTTCACCCGCACCGACGAGATCAAGGCTGCGCTCTACACCCAGCGCGGCAGTGTCAAAACGCCGGGCGCCGACATGTTGATCAACATCGAGGGCAAGTCGCGTCCCATGTTCGCGTACACGTACCAGACCATCGACGACCAGAAGGGCAGCAACCACGACGGCCAGGTCCAGCGCGGCGAGCAGGTCCGGACGTTGGTCACGGTCAAGAACATCGGTCAGGGCCGCGCCCTGCACACCGAGGCGGTGCTGCGCAACGGGACCGGGCAGGAAGGCATTCTCATCAGCGCCGGGAGGTTCGAGACCAAGGAGCTGGGCGCCGGCGAGACCAAGACATTCTCGTTCGTGTACGACGTCCGTCCCGAGTTCAAGGGCGACGAATACCAGCTGGAGCTGTCGGTGGCCGACACGACGCTGGGCGAATCCGTCACCGACAAGATCAAGATCAAGGTCGCGCAGCCGGGCCCGGCGCCCGAGGCGCTGTCCGGCACCGCCACCATCGTTCGCGAGGACGCGCCGTTGCGCGAGACCGCCGGCGATGCGGCGCTGATCGTCGGGCGCGCGAGCAAGGGAACGGTGTTCAAGGCCAGCGGGCGGCTCGGCACGTTCACCCGCGTGGACATCGATGGCACGCGGTCTGCATTCGTAGCCAGCGGCGACCTCAAACCGGGCGGCACCGTCCACGGAACGCTCAAGCCCGCGTGGCAGGTGACGCCGCCGCTCCTGACCGTTTCCGCGCCGACGGTTACGAGCAGTCCTACTGTCCACATCAAGGGCAAGGCCTCCGACGAACGCATCGTCCGCGACGTCTACGTTCGGGTGTGGAACCGCAACGCGAAGATACCGGTCAAGAAGGCGTTTTATCAGCCCAACCGGACGACCGGAGATCGCACCAAGATGGAGTTCGAGGCCGACGTGCCGCTGTGGGCGGGCAGCAACCTCGTCCAGGTGTTCGCGCGCGAGTCGAACGAGGTTCAGTCGCTGCAGACGGTGGTCGTGCTCAAACGCGCGCCCGGCGCGAGCCTGGTCGCGCAGCCGCTGCCGGTCGACTCATCCGCCGGCGCGCCCGCCAAAAAGTAAGCGGGCGCCGGTTCCGGCTCGGAGCCCTGGGACCTCCGAGCTCTCGTTCACGCCCACGTCAGCAACGTGGCGCGGGCAACGCGGCGCGCGGAGAAATGTGCGCGACCGCGTACATTGTCGCTGCGTAAAAACTCTGCGGGTGTAAGGTTGTTGCCGCTCTCGATCGGGGTGGCATGCGGTCTTTTCGCTCATGGATTGCAGCAGCGGTGGTGGCGGCGGCGCTCGCCGGTCTCGGCTCGTGTTTCGACGAATGGCCTGACGCCGAAGCGCCCGCGGCTGAGCCGACGATCACGGAGGTGCGCGGAGCGTGCACGCCTGGGCTCGCCCCGCCCGCGGGCGGCTACGCGCGCATCGTCGAGATCGGTTCGCTGGGCGGCAATCATGCGTTCGTCGAGGACGTCAACGATGACGGCGTCGCGGTCGGCGCGCAGACCACCGCTGACGGGACCTTTCACGCATTCCGTCACACCGACCTGGGCGGCGTCGAGGATCTGGGGGTGCAGGCGGGTCTCGGGATCCAGAGCTTCGCGAGCGCGATTGCGCCCAACGGCGCGATTGCCGGTCACGCGGATCGCGGAGACGGTACCGGCGTGCTGTTCGGTTACGGTTACACGTCGATTGGCGGCCGCACCGCCGTCTGCCCGGGCGGCTGCTCGATCTGGGACGTGAACGGACGCGGTCAGCTGGCCGGGCTGTTTCCGGGGCAAGACCCGACGATGTGGCAGGCGTTCGTGTTCTCACCCGGCGCGGGAGTCACGCTGCTCGGCACGCTGGGCGGCGCGCGCAGCTCGGCGAGCGCGATCAGCGAGGCGGGCGTGGTCGTGGGGAACGCGCAGCCGCCGGGCGCGAACCCAGGCGACATCGGGCACGCGTTCATGATCGACCTCGGCGCGCGCGTGTCCGGCGCGGGCAAGCCGGTGATGCGCGATCTCAACGATGTCGTCCGGACGCCGGGCTTGCTGCTGCAGGCCGCGACCGACGTGAACGACCGGTTCATCGTCGGCTACGGAACCCAGGGCGACGAACAGCGTGCG
>WNGA01007016.1_pt1 | contig 31700 bp, 18 predicted proteins | sample 5400061 | NCBI WGS metagenome assembly WNGA01 (sample SAMN13153366, study PRJNA577476) | soil metagenome | isolation source: 100 cm soil or saprolite under grassland replicate 2 | place: USA:California | collected 2016-06-15 | reverse complement strand
TTTCGCGCTGCCCTTCGGCAAAGGCAACATCGATACCGCTCTTGACATTGAAGGGCGGCCCGTCGCGCCCGGCGACCGCCCACACGTTGAATGCCAGAGCGTCCTGCCGGATTACTTCCGCACATTGGGCATTCGGCTGATCAAAGGGCGCGACTTCAATGCGCGCGATGATCTGAATGCGCGCCACGTTGCGATCATCAATGAGGCGCTCGCGCGGCGCTTCTTTCCGAACGAAGACCCGATCGGCAAACGCATCCGCCCAGGCATCACGACAGAGGCGGGCGACGCTCCCACGCGCGAAATCATCGGCGTTGTCAGCGATGTCAGGTACCTCAGCTTGACGGCGGACGTTCCGCCCGAAATTTACATGCCGTACCCACAATTCACCATCTCCAACGGGATGCGGATCGCGCTGCGAACTGACGCTGATCCGCGAAGCCTAATCGGCGCCGCGCAGGCCGAAGTTCAGGCGCTGGACAAGGAACTGCCCGTCTTCGAGGTCAGGACGCTCGATCAGTATGTCAGCGGAGCCGTGGGGCGCCCGCGATTCAACGCGCTTTTGCTGCTGCTCTTCGCCGGCGTAGCGTTGCTCCTGACCGCCATCGGCTTGTACGGCGTGATCGCTCATTCCGTGACGCAGCGGACACGCGAGATCGGCGTCCGAAGGGCGTTGGGAGCGCAAACACGCGACGTGCTGAAGCTGGTGGTGAAACAGGGTATGACGCTGACGCTCATTGGCGTCTTGCTCGGATTGGGCAGCGCGCTGACGCTGACACGCTTGCTACAAACCTTGTTATTCGGCGTGAGCGCGAATGACCCGCTGACATTTACTGCAATTACGTTACTGCTGACGTTCGTCACCCTGCTGGCGTGCTGGATTCCGGCGCGGCGGGCCGCGAAAGTCGATCCAATCACAGCGCTGCGATCCGAGTGATGCCTCTCTTGTTCGACAAGCTTTCACGACTATGGCGCAGGCTGCTCTTCTACGCGCGGCGAGATCGATTCGACCGTGAGTTGGAAGAGGAAATGCGATTCCACCTGGAAATGAGGGCGGAGGAAAACCTCGCTGCGGGAATATCGCCGGAAGAAGCGCGGTATGCGGCGCAGCGGCAGTTCGGCAATCAAACTTTACTACGGGAGGTGAGTCGCGATATGTGGGGTTTTAGATCCTTGGAAACGCTCGGGCAGGATATGCGCTATGGCCTGCGGATGCTGAGGAAAAATCCCGGCTTCGCCCTGCTTGCCGTCCTCGTAATGGGACTTGGCATCGGGGCCAACACGGCAGTCTTCAGCGTGGTAAATGCGGTACTCCTAAAGCCGCTCGCTTATCGCGCGGCGGACCGCATCGTCACGCTCTCCTCCTCAGAGAAAAAGGACGCTTCACGCACGTCATATGTCTCAGCGCCCGATTTTCACGATTGGCATGACCAGAGCCGTTCTTTCGACGCAATGGCCTATTACAAGGCGGGGGAAACGGCGGTGATGGTGGGCTCGGTTGCAGATTATGCTCACGTAGCGAGGGTATCGGCGGAGTTCTTTCGTGTCTTTGAGGTGGATCCAGTGGCCGGCCGGTCCTTCACTTCTGAAGAGACGAAGGCGGGGAGTGGCGCCGCCGCTCTCCTCAGTAATGCGTATTGGCAGAGTCGTTTCGGCGGCCGTAGCGACGCCCTGGGACAGGCGATCCATGTTTTCGGCAGGACGTTAACGGTGGTCGGCATCCTGCCGCCCGGCTTCCAATTTCCGGACAAGACGGAAATCTGGATCCCGACGAACACGATCGTTCCCGACGGGGAAGGGCGCGCCGGGCTGAATCGCCAGGTGGTAGGGCTCCTCAAGGAAGGAGTCAGCCTCGAACAGGCGCAAAGAGAAATGGGTTTGATTGCCGCGCGCCTGGAGCAGCAGTACCCGAAAAGTAATGAAGGAAGAACAGTCGCCGTTGTCCAATTGCGCGATGACCTGGTCCGCAACGTCAGGTTGACGCTTTATCTCTTGCAGGGCACGGTCGGCCTGGTGTTGCTAATTGCCTGCGCCAACGTCGCCACCTTATTGCTGGCCAAATCCACAGCCCGCACCCGGGAGATTGCGATTCGGGCCTCGCTGGGCGCCAGCCGCGGCAGAATCGTCCGCCAGTTGATCACGGAAGGTTTGCTGCTCGCGCTGCTGGGCGGGGGCGCGGGGGTGTTGCTCGCCTTTAGCGGATCAGCGGCGCTGGTCGCGCTGGCCCCCGCCGACGTACCGCGCCTCGCCGACACAGGCATCGACGGACGCGTGCTCGGCTTCACTTTCGGGGCATCCGTTTTCGCGAGCCTGCTCTTCGGTCTTGTACCGGCAATCTACGCCTCGCGGGTCGATTTGAACGAGGCGCTGAAGCAGGGCGCCGCGCGCGCAGGGACTGGCGGCAGGGTCAGCCAGATACGCCGTGGCCTGGTAGTGGCCGAGGTCGCATTTTCGGTCTTCCTGCTCACCGGCGCCGGCTTGCTTATCAGGAGTTTTATCGCGTTGAACAACGTCGCGCTTGGCTTTCGGCCGGAAAATGTCCTGGTGGCGGATACCAGTGTCCAGGCGGTATCTAACCTGGAAAGCCAGCGGCGCGCAACACTGATTTATAAGAGCCTACTGACGGAGATTCGCAGTATGCCAGGGGTTTCGGCGGCTGGGGCAATGCTGGCGCCGCCCGGACATCGCGGGCCACGTGGAACTGTCTGGGGAGACTTCCTGCCCGGCGATACTGAGAGGAAGGCCCCCTCGGCCGGGTTCTCCGTCATAACACCAGGCACATTTGCCGCGCTTGGTATTCCGCAACAAAGTGGACGGGACTTTGACGACCGTGACACCTATGACGCGACATTCACGGTAGTCGTTAACGAGGCGCTGGCGCATCTGGCTTTTCCCGGACAGGACCCACTGGGGCGCGCCATATTCTGTGGCCTGGATGACCCAAAGAGGCCGTTGAGAATCATCGGAGTTGTGAGTGATTTCCGGCAGTATGGGCCAGCCAGCGAACCGATTCCGGAGATCTATCTGCCTTATGAGCAGCACCCCGGCAACGCGACCGCGCTGAAGCTTATGATCCGGACCGCCACAGATCAACGGTCCCTTTACGGGACACTCAGGCAGAGACTGCAGGAGCGAGAAATCCCGGTGAAATTCACGACCATGAATGCGTTGCTCCGCGAGAATATGGCTGAGCCGCGCTTCCGAACGCTCCTGTTAGCCATCTTCGCTGGCCTTGCAGTAAGTCTGGCGATAGCGGGCGTCTACGGCGTGCTCGCGTATCTGGTGGCGCAGCGCGCAAACGAAATCGGGCTCCGCATGGCGCTAGGCGCGAATCAAGGCGATGTGTTGAGGTTAGTAGTCCGGCAAGGGGTGGAGTTGGCAGCGATAGGATTGACAATCGGGCTAGCCGGTTCATTCGCGGCGGCTCGGGTGCTTGCAGGCGTTCTGTACGATGTCAAACCGACCGATCCAATGACCTATGCGGCGGTCGCCGGATTTCTTGGGCTGGCGACGTTGGCCGCTAGTTACGTCCCGGCGCGGCGGGCGACCAAGATCGATCCGATGATCGCGGTGCGTCACGATTAAGTGCGAATCGTTCTCTCGAAATTCGTTCGCACATCGATCGATCCTTTGCGTCTGGCCACTGCGGTGAGAAATCAAGCGCAGGCGATTTGAGTGAGGCCGATGTTGTTCAGCAAACTTTCACAACTCTGGCGCAGACTGCTCTTCTACTGGCGGCGAGATCGATTCGATCGCGAACTGGAAGAGGAAATGCGGTTTCATCTGGAGATGAAGGCGGAAGAAAACCTCGCCGCGGGAATATCTCAGGAAGAAGCGCGGTATGCGGCGCGGCGGCAATTCGGCAATCAAACATTGCTCTGGGAGGTGAGTCGCGATATGTGGGGCTTTAGATTTCTGGAAACATTTGCGCAGGATTTGCGCTACGGCCTGCGTATGATGGTCAAGAACCCCGGCTTTACTGCGGTGGCCGTGCTCACGCTGGCGCTTGGCATCGGCGCAAACACAGCCGTGTTTAGTGTCATTAACGCGATGCTTTTGCGTCCGTTACCATTTCCGGAATCGGAGCGGCTGGCGCTGCTGTGGGATGACAGGCCAGTAGGGAATTGGCCGCAAATGCCGTTGTCGATGCCCAACTTTCTCGACGTGCGCGAACAGTGTCAAAGCTGCGCTGAAATGAGCGCCTGGTCATTGTACGGCTCGTTCAATCTATCGGGCGTAGCGGAACCAGAGAAGGTACAGTATGCCGTGGTCTCGGCCAATCTCTTCTCAGTTCTAGGCGTGCAGCCGATGCTCGGACGCAACTTCCGACCTGAAGAGGACAAGCCGAGCGGCTCGCGCGCCGTCATCATCAGCCATAGTTTGTGGCAACGGCGTTTCAGCGCTAATCCGAACTTCATCGGTCAAACGGTGACGCTCGACGGGCGGACTTTTGAAGTGTGCGGCGTATTGCCGGCGGGCTTCCGGTTCGTCAGCTTCCCAAAAGATACTGAAGTCTGGCTGCCCTTCAGCCTCGATCCGTTGGGAAATGAACGCATCTATAACCGCAATGGCAAATCACTCGGCGTGATCGCGCGTTTGAAACCCGGCGTTGACCTGGCGCGCGCGCAGGCGGAGATGACCGAAATCTCGCGACGATTGGAACAGCAGTATCCACATAGCAATCGCGGCTTGACGCTGCGATTTGTCCCGCTCGGCGAGCAGGCGGTCAAAAACCTCCGCCTGGCTTTGCTGGTGTTGCTGGGCGCCGCTGCGTTCGTCTTGCTCATCGCTTGCGCCAACGTCGCCAACCTGCAACTGGCGCGCGGCGTTTCGAGGCAAAAAGAGATGGCCATTCGCGCCGCGTTAGGCTCCGGTCGATGGCGGCTCGTTCGCCAATTGCTCATCGAAAGCGCGCTACTTGCGGTGGCGGGCGGCGTAGGCGGCGTATTGCTCGCGTTCTTCTGCTCAGGACTTCTCAAGCGCTTGCCTTTCAATGAACCAACTTTATTCATGCCTTACACTGTCCAACCGCAACAGATCAGCGTTGACGGCCGCGTTCTGGTAGGAGCGTTCCTACTCTCGCTACTGACAAGCGTTATTTGCGGCCTCTTCCCCGCGCTGCAAGCCTCCAAACCGGATGTTCACGCCTCGCTCAGAGAGAGCGGCGGAAGATCATCAGGCGGCCTGACAACCCAGCGCGCGCGCAGTTTGCTGATAGTGGCGGAAGTGGGGCTGGCGTTATTGCTGCTCGCCGGGGCGGGGTTGATGGTCAAAAGCTTCATGCGATTGCAACAGGTTGATCCCGGCTTCAATCCGGAAAACGTTCTGACTTTCGAGATCCCCCTGCCCTCGTCGAAATATGCCGAACCCTATCAGATCGCCGATTTTTACACGCGTTTGCTGGAGCGGATCGCCGCCTTGCCGGGCGTGACGGCGGCAGGAGCAGTCGAATTTCTCCCCTTCAGCGGGGCCGACAACGCGATGGGCATTTTCATCGAAGGCCAACCCGCGCCGCCGCCCGGCGAGCGAAGCCTTGCGCACTTCCGCTCGACCACAACCGATTATTTTCGCGCTTTGGGATTGCAACTTCGGCGAGGGCGAAGTTTCACCGAACGTGACGATCTAAATGGGCAGCGTGTCACCATCATCAACGAAACGATGGCGCGCCAGTACTGGCCTGGAGAAAACCCCATCGGCAAGCGTGTGGCGATCGAGTTCGAAACGATGAGGTTCCGGCCTGACGGCTCGCTGCTCTGGGACCCCCCATACGGAATGCGCGAGATCGTGGGCGTGGTGGCCGATGTTAAACACTCGCGACTCGATGCCGAGGCCGTGCCGGAGATGTATATTCCAATGCTGCAACTGAGAAGCGCCAGGGCGCGCGAGATGACCATTGCGCTGCGTGCGACATCAGAACCGCTCGCGCTAGTAGGCGCAGTGCGCCGGGAAGTGGCCGCCATTGATCCGGATCAACCAATCTCCAACCTCACTACGATGTCGCAATTGCTGGCCGCCTCGGTCGCCCGACCGCGCTTCAATTTTCTGGCGTTCTCGATCTTCGCGGCGATTGCGCTCGCGCTGGCGGCGGTCGGCATCTACGGCGTGATCGCGTATTCCGTGTCGCAGCGAACACACGAGATCGGCATCCGCCTAGCGTTAGGCGCGCAACCCGCTGACGCGCTCAGGTTGATCATTCGTCAAGGTATGGGACTGGCGTTGGCAGGCGTCGGAATTGGCTTGGTCGGGGCGCTCATCGCTACGCGCTTCATGAAGACCCTGCTGTTTGATGTGAGCGCGACTGACCCGCTGACATTTACTGTGACTGCGTTACTGCTGACATTCGTAGCCCTGTTGGCGTGCTGGATTCCGGCGCGGCGGGCTACGAAAGTTGATCCAATGACAGCGCTGCGATTTGAGTGATGCCGCCCTTGTTCGACAAGCTATCACAACTCTGGCGCAGGCTGCTCTTCTATGCGTGGCGAGATCGATTCGACCGCGAACTGGAAGAGGAGATGCGGTTCCACCTTGAGATGAAGGCGGAAGAAAACCTCGCTGCGGGAATATCGCAGGAGGAAGCGCGGTATGCGGCGCAGCGGCAATTCGGTAATCAAACTTTATTACTGGAGGTGAGTCGCGATATGTGGAGTTTTAGATTTCTGGAAACACTCACGCAGGATTTGCGCTACGGCCTGCGGATGATGGTCAAGAACCCCGGCTTCACCGCCGTGGTTGCGCTCACCCTCGCCTTGGGCATCGGGGCCAATACCGCTATCTTCACCGTCATCAACACGGTGCTGCTGCGTTCGCTGCCGGTAAAGAATCCCGGCGAACTGGTTCAGGTCGTTGTTACCAGCGCATCAGACCAGCCTCAATACAACGCGTTCTCTTATCCGCTCTATGAGCAGCTTCGCGATGGCGGACAGAGCCTGTCCGGGCTGTTTGCGGCGGGTCGGGTGGAACAAAATAACCGCTTGAGGGTGGTGGGCGGTGGCGACGTGGAAACGGAATTTGTCCGCGCCCAGCCGGTGTCCGGCAATTTCTTTTCCGTGCTGGGCGTGCCAGCGATCTTCGGTCGAACCTTCACGGCCGAGGATGACCGTGCCGGAAATCCGCAAGCGATTGCTGTGATTAGTCACAGTTTCTGGCAGCGCCGGTTTGCCAGTGATCCGTCGATCGTTGGCCAGGCCATCACCTTCAGGGATGTGCCAATGACCATTGTGGGAATCACTCCGCCGGATTTCTTCGGCTTTCAACCAGGGGAGAATCCCGAGTTGTGGTGGCCGTTGCAGATGGTCCCTCAAGTGGAGAAAGATCCCTCGGCCAGACGTCTGTCGGCAGGAGCGCAGTGGCTGTGCCTGATAGGGCGGCGGTCGCCCGGTGTCGTGCAGCGACAGGCGGAGGCGGAACTGGCCGTGATTTTCCAGCGTTACCGCGACAATCAGCTCACGACGCGCGGGGCGAATTGGTCCGCTGACCGGCGGGAGCGATTCCTTGCGCAGAAGCTCACATTGCAATCAGGCCGCGCCGGGTGGACTGGCCTGCGGGACCAACTTCGGCAGCCGCTGTTCATCCTGATGGGCGCCGTGGCGGCGGTGCTGTTGATCGCCTGCGCCAACGTGGCCAGCCTGCTGCTGGCCCGCGCCGCCGCGCGCGAGCGTGAGTTCTCCGTCCGCAACGCGCTGGGCGCCGGACGGCTCCGGCTGATGCGCCAGTTGCTCACCGAGAGCCTGCTGCTCGCCGGGGTGGGTGGCCTGCTGGGACTGCTGTGCGCGCAGGGCGCCACGCGACTCCTTTCGCTGGTCATGGGGCTCCCCAGCGACCCGATTTCTCTGAGTCTGACTCCTGACCCCCGGGTTTTGCTCTTCACCATGGCGGCCACGCTGTTGACCGGACTTCTCTTTGGCCTGGCGCTTGCGTTCCGGGGGAGCCGAATTGAGGTGGCGTCGGCCCTGAAAGGCTCGTGCGGCAGTGTCGCCGGCCACGCTTCGCGCCAGCGGTTTCATCAATCGCTGATCGTCGCGCAAGTGGCGTTGTCGCTGATGTTGTTGCTTGGCGCGGGCCTGTTTGCTCGCACACTGAAGAACCTGAGAGGGCTCGATGCGGGCTTCAACCGGGAAAACCTCGTCCTGTTCAATGTCATTTTCACCCAGCAGCCCGACGCAGCGCGCTGGTCGGCGCTTTATAAGGGACTGCTCGCACGTCTCGAAGCGCTTCCCGGCGTCCGTGCCTCCAGTCTGTTCGACCTGGGTTATTTGAGCGGCAACGGCTGGTCGGATCATGTTTCCGCCGAGGGTTACGTCGCGGCCCTTGGCGAGAATCTGGAGCATCCTGGTGTGCTGGTAGGGCCGAAATTTTTCGAGACGATTGGGATAGCTCTTCTATCCGGTCGCGAGTTTGGTCTGCAAGACGAGCGTCCAGTCGGGCCGCCCAACGCAATCGCTCCGGGCACAGCCATCATCAACCAAACGATGGCGCGCCACTATTTCGGCAATGCCAATCCGTTGGGTAGGCGAATCTTCTTCACTGGCAACCCTGAAAAGAAATTCGAAATCGTTGGTGTCGCGCCGGACGCCAAATACTGGTCCTTGAGGGAACAGTCGCCGCCCACGTTCTATCTCCCCTTCTTCCAGGCGCCTCCGGGCAGTGGGGCCAACTTCGCCCTGCGGACCATCGGCGATCCGCGGGCCACGATGGCGGCTCTGGCGGAGGTCGTGCGCGAGGTGGACCGGACGCTCCGCGTGCGGGACGTGCGCACGATGGACGACGTGGTGAACCGGACATTGCAGCAGGAGCGCCTGCTCGCGCAACTGGGCGGGTTCTTCAGCGTGTTCGCGCTGGGGATGGCGTGCCTGGGACTTTACGGCGTGCTGTCCTTCGCCGTGGCGCAGCGTACGCGCGAGATCGGCGTGCGCGTGGCCCTTGGGGCGCAACGTCGCGACGTGCTCTCACTCGTCATTAACAAGGGGTTGAAACTCGCCCTGACCGGCGTCGTCATTGGCCTAGCCGGCGGACTGGCCCTGACGCGACTTGTTTCAAGCCTGCTCTACGACGTGACGCCGACCGATCCCCTGACGTTCGTCAGTGTGGTGATGCTGTTGGTGATCGTGGCCTTGCTGGCCTGCTGGATTCCGGCGCGGCGGGCGACGAAAGTCGATCCGATGACAGCGCTGCGATCCGAGTGACGGCGATGTTGTTCAGCAAACTTTCACAACTCTGGCGCAGGCTGCTCTTCTACTTTCGTCGAGATCGATTCGACCGCGAACTGGAAGAGGAAATGCGGTTCCACCTGGAAATGAAGGCAGAGGAAAACATAGCCGATGGCGTATCGCCGGAGGAAGCGCGCTATGCGGCGCAGCGGCAATTCGGCAATCAAACCTTACTACGAGAGATGAGTCGCGATATGTGGGGCTTTAGATCCTTGGAAACGCTCGCGCGGGACTTACGCTACAGCCTGCGAATGATGATCAAGAATCCCGGCTTCACCGCAGTGGCCGTGCTCACGCTCATGCTCGGAATCGGAGCCTGCACAGCCGTCTTCAGCGTGGTCAATGCCGTAATGTTGAGGCCGCTTCCATATCGCGATCAGTACCGGTTATGCGTCCTCTGGAAGTCCGTTCCGAAGAAGGGACTGGAGCGGGATTGGACTTCTTATCCGTCATTCAAGGATTGGAAGGATAATAATCACGTCTTTGAGGATCTGGCGTTGGTCTTTCGACCGGAAGCGGCGCGGGTAACTTTGAACAACGGCGATCAGGCTGAGAGGATTCAATCTGCCGTCGTCAGCGCAAATTTTTTCGCGGTGATGGGGATTGAGCCGGTTATTGGGCGAACTTTCCTGCCCAGGGACAGCGAACTCGGCGAAGATCTCGCCGTCTTGAGCTACGGTTATTGGCAGAGCCGATTTGGCGGCTCGCCCGACGTCCTCGGCAAAAGCCTCAGCTTCGACAATAGAACCGCGCAGGTCATTGGCGTGGCGCCGGAGAAATGCCAATTCCCATACAAGGAGGCGCAGTTCTGGTTATTGGATACCGCAGACCATCGCTGGCCGCAGTTCCTGACTATCCGCCTGGCGGACGCATTCTCCGCAGTGGGGCGATTGAAACCGAGCGTCTCCATCACAGAGGCGCAGGCGGATATGAACGTGGTGGCCGGCGCCCTGGCGCAATTGTACCCGGAGTACAACGCCGATTTAGGAATATCGGTCATCCCTTTGGAGCTTTATGTAACGGGAGTAAATCTGAGGCTCGCATTGTGGCTTCTCCTGGCCGCCGTCATGCTCGTGCTGATGATTTCGTGCGCTAACGTCGCGAGCCTGTTACTGGCGCGAGGCCTCGCTCGACAGAGTGAATATGCGATACGAGCGGCGCTCGGCGCGGGGCGCATTGCCTTGCTGAGACAATTGGGCGCCGAAGCCGTCACACTCTTCCTGATCGCGGGCGCGCTCGGCGCGGCGATGGCGGTGATCATCATCAAAGTCTTGCGGGCGGTGGCGCCTGCGAACATTCCGCGGCTGGAAGACGCCGGAATCAGTTCGGAAGTTCTCGCCTTTGCACTCGCGCTGTCGGTCATTACCGCGATGATCTTCGGCATGGCCCCCGCATGGAAAATATTGAGGAACGATCCGCAGGAATTTCTGAAACAGGGCGGGCGGAGCGACGCCGGTCCTGGTCGCCGGCGCGTCCGCGAATTGCTGGTGTCTCTTGAATGCGCCTTATTGGTCATTTTGCTGGTGGTAACCGGGCTGCTTCTGCGGAGCTTCCTGAAACTACAGGATGTGAATCTGGGATTCCGGCCCGACCATCTTATCAGTGTCTGGATCGATCTTCCGTTTGAGAAATACGGATCCGGAGATCGCAACCTGCTCTTCTATCGTGAAGCGATTGAACAAATAGAGGCGCTTCCTGGAGTCGAGTTCGCATCCGTGGGCAGCGCCTTCATCGGAGATCACATCCCGAATTTTAATGTCCTTGTAGAGGGGCATACGGGTTCAAGACAAGAAAGCGTCGCTGTGGCGGGCGATACAGTCAGTGACAATTACTTACAGGCCATGGGCATTCCAATGTTGCGAGGCAGGAATTTCTCGGAGCAGGATCCGCCCGGAGTGGCGATCATCAATGAAATGATGGCGCAGCGGTTGTGGCCGGGAGAGGATCCGATCGGTAAGCGATTCGGAAGTAATCTTCCGGGCCTGCCTATTGCGCTCGACACGACTGTGATCGGCGTCGCGGGAAATACGCTACGGAACGGACGGGAGAGCGATGTATTACCTGCGTACTATAGGCCTGTGCGGGAATTACCCTGGTGGTACGGTCGAAAGCTGGTGGTGCGCACGGAGGCGGATCCGGCTACGCTTGTCGCTCCCATACGAGACGTGATCCGGTCGATGGACAGAACGATCCCCAGATACGAGATCACGCCGGTTGAGGACCTGCTTTACGATCTGGATGCGCAACGAAGATTTCAATTGCAGACGCTGAGCGCATTCTCCGTGATCGCGCTGATCCTGGCGGCCGTCGGCATATATAGCGTCCTCTCTTATTCAGTAGAGCAGCGCACGCGAGAGATCGGTCTGAAGATGGCTTTGGGAGCGCAGCCTCACGACGTGGTTCGGTCGGTCCTGGCGCAGGGAATGAAGCCTGTTCTCCTTGGTCTCGGGATCGGCATCATAGGCGCTCTCGCCGGCGCCAGAATAATGAAGTCACTGCTTTATCAGGTTCCAGCCACCGACCCGACGACATTTGGCGGGATCGCGGCGGTGTTGGTAATGGTCGCTTTTCTGGCGGCCTACCTGCCGGCTCGGCGCGCCGCCCAAGTGGATCCGATCATAGCGCTGCGGTGGGAATAGTTTTTGAAATCCATTCCGGCGCTGAGCGTGCTAGGTTCCGGCGCGGCGGGCTGCGAAAGTCGATCCAATGACAGCGCCGCGATTTGAGTGAGGCCGCTCTTGTTCGAGAAGCTATCACAATTCTGGCGCAAGCTGCTCTTCTACACGAGGCGGGATCGATTCGACCGCGAGTTGGAAGAGGAGATGCGGTTCCACCTTGAGATGAAGGCGGAAGAAAACCTCGCTGCGGGCGTATCCCCCGAAGAAGCGCGGTACACGGCGCAGCGACAATTCGGCAATCAAACATTGCTCCAGGAGGTGAGTCGCGATATGTGGGGAGTCAGGTCCATCGAGACGCTTTTTCAGGATTTGCGCTTCGGCATGCGAATGTTACTGAAGAATCGCGGCTTCACAGCCGTGATAGTGATCACGCTCGCGCTCGGCATTGGGGCCAATACGGCCATCTTTAGCCTGATCAATACGGCGCTACTCAAGACGTTGCCCGTCAAAGATCCGCAGCGACTGGTCTTTTTTATGGTCGCCGGGCCGCAAGGAATGGGTACCGGCTTCAGCTATCCACTGCTCCAGCAACTCAACCAGAACGATCATTCTTTCACGGGCATCATCGCCGCCAACACGCCGGGCCGGATGCGCATGGCTGAGCCAGGGACGGGCGGACAGGTCGAGTTGGTACAAGCCGGGCGTGTTTCCGGCAATTTCTTTTCAGAGCTAGGCGTGAGCGCTGTCGCCGGTCGGATGCTGACGGAAGATGATGACAGTCCGAGCGGGGGGCAACCCGTCGCCGTCATCAGCTATAACTATTGGAAGCGCCGCTTCGACCTCGATCCAGGCGTAATAGGCCGCAAAATCACACTCGACGATTTTCCCTTCACCATTGTTGGCGTCGCGCCGCCGGGATTCTTTGGCATCGAAGTGGGGAGCAACACAGACCTCTGGTGGCCGATTCGGATGACGCCGCAGGTAATACCCGGCGACCAGAGCTTGAGCGATGGCCACCACCGGTGGCTGTATTTGATGGCGCGGCTCAAACCGAGCGTGAACTTAGAGCAGGCGCAAGCTGAGATGAACGCAGTCTTCCGCCAACAACTCAACGAGATCGGCCCTGAGTGGTTGGCCAAATCGACGACGGCCCAGCGGCGCAATTACTTCGCGCAGAACATCAAGTTGGTAGCGGGCGGCGCCGGCTTTACCTAGTTGCGCGAGCAGATCAAACAGCCGTTGCTGATCTTGCTGATCGTCGTCGGCCTGGTATTGCTGATCGCTTGCGCTAACGTAGCCAATCTACTGCTGGCGCGGACGGCGACACGTCGCAAAGAGATCGCCGTGCGTCTGGCGTTGGGCGCCGGGCGCTTCAGGCTAATCCGCCAACTGCTTACCGAAAGCTTGTTGCTTGCCGCTTTGGGCGGGGCGATGGGACTGCTTCTCGCACAATGGGGCGCGCGGCTATTGCTCGCTTACTTGCCGCAGGAACAAACGGCCACCCTCGACCTTACACCCGACGCGCAAGTTCTCGCCTTTACGCTGGCAGTCTCGTTACTGACCAGCCTTTTGTTTGGACTGGCGCCGGCGCTCGGCGCAACGCGGTTCGACCTCATCTCTTCGCTGAAAGACGCAGTCGGCGGGCGCCACGCGCGCTCGCGGCTGACGCCGCACAAGCTGCTCATCGTGACTCAGGTTGCGCTGTCGCTTTTCTTGTTAGTGGGCGCGGGGCTGTTCGCCCGCAGTCTGCGAAACCTGGAGAGGCTGGACGCCGGTTTTGACCGGGAGAATGTCATGCTCTTCTCACTCGACGCTCCGAGCGACTACACACTCACGCAGCGGGTGAATCTTTATCGGCAGGTGTTGGAACAACTCGAAGCCTTGCCCGGTTCGCGTGCGGCGAGCCTTGCCAGCTTCAGCCTGTTGAGTGGTTCGGGGATGAACGGCAATATCGTTGTCGAAGGCTATATCAACCGGCCGGATGAGGATATGGATTGTCATCGCCTCTGGGTGGGGCCGAATTACTTCGCGACGATGGGCATTCCGCTGCTGCAAGGGCGCGACTTCGGCCCACAAGAATTGCAGCCGCAGGGCGGGCTGCCCGCCAATCAGCAAGACGCGAACCAAACCCCGCAGCCTGGCCCCATACCGAGCGCGCCGCTAGCAGCGGTCATCAACCAAACGATGGCGCGCTACTTCTTTCATAATGAAAACCCGGTAGGTCGGCGCTTCCGCGCTCAGGATGGGCCGCTTCAAGGCTCCTCCATCGAGGTCATCGGCGTCATCAAAGACGCCAAGTATTACAACTTGCGGGAGCAGACGCCGCGCACTTATTACCTGTCATTCTTCCAGCGTCCGCACGAAGAGGGGGCCGCGACAATACTGCTGCGTAGCTTCGCTGACCCTGCGAGCGCGAGTACGGCCATCCAGCGCGCCGCGCGAGAGATCACCCCGCAAGCTCAGGTGGTGAATTTGCGGACTATGAACGAGGTGGTGAACAGGTCGCTGATGCAGGAACGTTTTGTCGCGCAACTCGGCGGCTTCTTCAGTCTCTTCGCGCTGCTGCTCGCCGCGATTGGTCTATATGGCGTGCTGTCTTACGCGGTCAACCAGCGCACGCATGAAATCGGCATCCGGATGGCGCTCGGCGCCCGTCCGCGTGATGTGCTACGGCTGACAATCAATCAGGGCATGAGGTTGGCGTTGATTGGAATCGGAATCGGTTTGGGCGGGGCGTTGGCGCTGACGCGCTTAATAAAAGCCCTATTATTTGGCGTGAGTGCGACTGACCCGCTGACATTTACCGTAATTGCATTACTGCTGATCTTCGTCGCCCTGCTGGCCTGCTGGATTCCAGCGCGACGAGCTGCGAAAGTCGATCCAATCACAGCGCTGAGGTTTGAGTGAGGTCGATCTTATTCAGCAAGCTTTCACAACTCTGGCGCAGACTGCTCTTCTACTTGCGGCAGGATCGATTCGACCGCGAACTGGAAGAGGAGATGCGTTTCCGCCTTGAGATGACGGCGGAAGAAAACCTCGCTGAGGGAATATCGCCGGAGGAAGCGCGGTATGTGGCGCAACGGCAATTCGGCAATCAAACACTGCTCCGGGAGGCGAGTCGCGATATGTGGAGCTTTAGATTTCTGGAAACACTTGCGCAGGATTTACGCTACGGCCTATGGATGATGATCAAGAACCCTGGCTTCACTGCGATGGCCGCGCTCACGCTGGCGCTCGGCATCGGGGCGAATATGGCGATCTTCAGCGTCGTCAACAGTGTGCTCCTGCGCCCGTTGCCTTACCGCGATCCGCACAACCTGCTGACCGTGTGGGAGACTTTCCGTAACCAGGGGCAGAGTCTCGTTTCTGTTCCAATCGATCAGCCGGCGGGTGAAAGTCCTTTCTGACTATAGTCTGAAATCTTCGGGCGCGCGAGTTCCTTGCGCCGGTATATAAGACGCCAGCCAAACTGTTACATAGCCAGCCATACTCACACATTTTCATATCACAGGAGCCACAGCCCACGCCGAATCCATCTCAAATATGAAATGGCAATCCTTCATCTCTCCCTTCGCGTCGCGCACTCGCATACCATTGAAGAACAAGGCGGACGGCAGCCCCCGCATATTGATAGTTCGATAAGATCAAGGGGGGCCAAATGTTTCTCACCATATTCCACACGATCGTCGACTTCATCGTGCTCGTAACGCGCCTCGCGACCGAAGAACTCGCCGATGAACAACGGATTTTCCTGATTGATCAGTTCATTCACTTTCAAGGGCTAGACGCTGTGTTTGAATTCGATCTTCACGATCTGCTGATGATCCTTATAATAGTGCTAATAATCATTTTTTGGAGCGCATGGAATAAGTCGTGATTCAAGCGCGCGCATGAGTTCGCATAACACCAGACTCTCCGCTATGGTTATGGTATCCTCATGCCAGGAAGGAGAATGAAATATGTCGACGGTTCAAGTTGATCTCCCTGAAGATTTGCTGCGAGCGGCGAGCGTCTACGCTAACGCGCACTCACCGGCCTCGGCATCGCGTGAAGTGGCGAAACTGCTGGCCTTGGAGTTATACCGCGAAGGCTCGATTTCGCTCGGCCGGGCGGCGGAGCTTTGCGGCGTGTCGCAGGCTGAGTTTATGCAGTTTGCCGCCGAACGTGAGGTTTCGTTGCATTACACGCTCGATGACCTCCAACAGGACCGCGAATTCATTGAGAGATTGCCGTCGTGATCGTAGTCTCGAACGCATCGCCATTGATCATTCTGGCCAAAATCAGCTACTTCCATCTGCCGCAGCGACTATTCAACAAGATCACCATCTCTGAAGAAGTCTGGGATGAGGTCGTCGTCAAGGGATCCGGGTTGCCCGGATCAATCGAGACTCAACAGGCCAGCCAGTCTGGGTGGATTCATATTTCACAGTTAGTGAATTCAGCGCAGTTGATCACCTGGCGAAGCCAGTATTCTCTCGGCGCCGGAGAGCTTTCCACCATTCTTCTCGCAAAAGAAATACAGGCGGACGTGGCGATGATTGACGAACGAGGAGCCAGACTGTTGGCCCAATCGGAAGGCGTGCCTGTCCTTGGAACGGTTGGCCTGCTTGAACTGGGGTATCGCAGTGGCGAAGTTACCGATTTGCGGCTGACGTATCAATCAATGCTTGCTCAAGGCGCGCATATCGACAAGCAAATACTCAATCAGAGCCTGGCCGGTTTCAATCTCCCGCCGATCTAATTTGGGATCTGAACGACGCAAAAAAGATTGCCGTCCGGGTCTTCCAGTACAACGAAATCACTGCCTGGCGCATATCGCCAGGGATAGCGGCGGGCTCCGAGTTTGACCAGGCGTTCGACTTCCGCTTCACTGTCGGTTGTGTAGAGATCGAGATGCAGCCTGCTCCTTTTGCCCGAGCGACTTTCCGGATATTTGTCCAAGGACAAGTTAGGCCCTTTTCCTTCTGGATCACGAAGAACCACCCAGCCATTTTTAGCAGGCTCTCGGGGGATGTAATGGAGAGCTTCCTGCCAGAACGCCAGCATTTTGTCGAATTCATAACAACGGATAACTATCGAACCGATCTTCATTCTTCAATTTCGTAACGTTTGAGCCAAGCGGGCCGCAGCGGTGGGATGACGTTGAGGATCCGCTTGTGGAAAAGGGGAGGCGCGGCTACAGCGCGCCCTTAAGGAGAGAATCAAGGTACTTTGTAAGTACATCTACTGCGACAGTCTCTGCAACTTCACCAGCCTTTTTTGCTGCCTTACGCAGAAAGCCGACCAAACGCTGACGCGCGTTCTGCCTCGTTGGCTCGGAGACGCTATCATCCTTGAGTTGGTCTAGGTCCGATCGGCATTGCAAAGCCTCCAGGCCATCAGCGTAGCGTTGGAACAGAGTCAGCAGAAGCTTATCGTTGTCGTTGTACGCAATCGATCCGTTTACGACACTGTCGACAACCGTGGAGATGTTATGAGCGTTTACCACTGACAGGTTACCAATATTCACCGAGACATTGGCGCCTGTTGCTGAAGCCGTAAGCAAACCGGTTACCCCTTCTCGTACCCAGGAAATCGAGACGCCACTATCGGTCTCAGTTATGTCGGCCTCTAATCTCTGTCTAAGCATCAAGGATTTGCGCTCAAACTCGTTACACGTATCTAATAGTAGACGTTTGTAGTCACGAGCATACCTCTGCACCGCAAATCCAGATTCGTCTTCCCGAAGTCCTCGACTCTTAAGCAACTCAATGGCTTGTTCTGGTTGGTCGCCGCAGATCTTCATAAATGAATCGAATCGTGCGAATGCATCATTAAGTGTCTGGAGGCTCTCTGACGTTGCACCAGACCGAAATACATAGACAACGCCCCTCTCGGACTTGCTAGAATCTATTGAAAAATCCCTACCTTCAACTTGCTGCAAGTATCGCTCGAGAACTTCGAGAAGCGATCGTAGTTGATCCGCTTGTAAGCGATCGCTTGGCACGAAGAGACGGAGAAAGACGCCTTGCTCGATATCATGGAAAAATTCCTGCAGCCGAATGGTTGTATCAGCCCGAACGTAGAACGGCGCCACTTGGATTCCAGTATCGTACAACGCCTGAATCAGGTCCTCCACATCCCCTTTGCGGGCCTGATAGTCTTTCAAGCGTCGTATCGCGTTTTCGAGTTTATCTATACGAAACGTTGCACCATCGGCCTGCGCCTGCGAAAGCTCTGCCTCAAGATCAGACAACGAAGTCGGCTCTCGCGTCTCCAAATCTCGTGAAGAGAAGATGCCATCTAGATTATCTTGAAAGATAAATGCAATCACTTTTGCCCTTTGTGCCTGCTGCAAAATCTCCAAGAGCTGAGTACGATACTTGGGTTGAGAGGCTACCAATAGAAGTGTGCTGTGAAGGTACAATACGGTACCAGCCAAGTCCCCGGCGTCCGCCAGCGATTCTAACCTCTTGGCGTGCTTTAACCACGTAGCTGGAGTTCTGCGGTCTAATGTGGCGGGGAAGATGCGGTAACCAAGTGCCTGCGCAGAGGCTGTGATCCCTTCATGTGTGAATCCGCCGAAAATAACAATTGTCTTTGGCATGCGTACTTGTGGTCCTTAATGTCATTTTCTTCACTGTTGTTCAACCGTGTTCAAGATGCATTTTGAAGGGGTACCAGTTGATTCGCCCCGCCGAGAGAACGCGGCCGTGACCAAAGTATGAAGGCTGATTTTACGTGATAAAGAACATGGGTACCAAGATATCCACATTGATCTGAGACATAAGATGGCCGCACGAATTTTGAAGGATAACCCTGCCGGCAAGGTTATGGAACTCCCGCACTTTTGGTGAAGACGGCTGCAAAATACACAGGGGCGGCCATTTATGAAGATGAGGCTCTTCTGGCTAGGAATGAGCTAAACGCCTCCTCGCTCAACATCTTGGCTCAAAAATGATCACCAAAATTGCGGATGAATCAGGTTATGGCTCCAAAACGGCAAATTTACCCTTCAAATCAGACAACACCCATCCGCCTTCTCTTGTAAATCAAAGATTTTCGCCGTCTGTAAAAAAATGAGCGTGCAGACGCCTCGCCTGGCCACGCTCATTTATCTAAACAATTTGCAAAAGGAGAATATCACATGTCACTAGGAATCGAGAATACTCATCGTTCCAACCACAGCATTTTCTTTCCACAAAGTTATGGATCGCCTTTCAACGACACTGCGGAGCACATTTCAAATCTCGGCCTGAGACGGCTCGACTTCGAACGTTGCGCGGTTGCGGGCGAGGTCCTTTACACGGTCGAAGGCGATTCGACCCCTATCAGCCAACGGGATGAGGAGGCGCGCATCGCGACGCTGGCCTATGCGCTCAAGAAGCTTGGCGATCCGGAAGACGCCGCCGAGTTCATGCGCTGTCTCAACGCGACCTGTGAAGGAGCCGACGCGCGCTACCGGCAAATCGCGGCTTCTCACTACTACAAGGAAATCGCCGAGCGCGGCGCGGCGCCTGTGCTGAAGGAGATGGCCCTTCTCGCAATGCAACTTGCATCTCTAAACCCGGTTACGGAAGAAGCGGAAAGCGACTCTGAAGCGATGTATGCGCTGTACGCGGAGTCGAAGTCACGCTCGCTCTTCGATCTGGAGGTAGCCGAGATCGAGCGGCTGATCCGAGGCCGCCGAAAGAGCGCCTGCTTTGCCCGCGATGAATGCACAGAGTGGTTGAACGATCTTGAAGCGAACGGGGCGAGCCTAGAAGAACTCGATGACGCGTTCGCGCACGTTGAAGCCTTGGATCAATACGACGAGGGCGGCGCGATCACCCGTATGTCCGCGCACGAGCGCACTGTCGCTTGTGGACGCGTTGATCACGAGTTTACGGCCGATGATCTGCCAGGACGGGCGCGTCATCTCGCGGGCTACCTGCGACGGGCCTACTCGGACGGCGTCGAAATCGATGGGATCTGGGACGTCATCAACGCGCAACTCGACGTTCTCTTCCCGGTGACTGGGAAGACTGCGGAGGGTGGCAGAATCTTCTCCAGGGCCAATCTCGAACTTCAACGCCTTACCCGTGACACGCTTGAGGCGATTCTCGACGATTGCTATCACGATTGTCATCTGACCGCGATGCGTTGCAGCCGTTCCTATCGCCGTTTCTATATGATGATCCGCAAGGCGGACGACACGAAGATTGTCGGGCGCGCGATGAAAGAGGCTTACGCGGCCAAGGAGTCCGGCGAACTGTCCCTCAAGCATTTTACCCTGCTCAAGACGGCCTCCGTGCTCCAGCGCGAGCGGCTCGAGCGAGCGCCGCTGTCTAAGGAAGCCCGCAAGCTCATCAAGGAGGTCGAGACTGCGTCACAAACGAAGTTGCGGTACTTGGCGTGGGCGTTCTACCGCAACAATCTCCCTTCCCATCCAATTCATACGCTCGCGGCGCAGGAAACGAGGTTTCTGTGGCAGGCGCTCAATGCTCGCAAGCAAGGAACTCGCTGTCACTTGAAACAAAAGATGGCGTAACTCCACACATAATTCAACGCTAGGCCGCTAGGCAAAAAGGATTTGCCAGGAAGAACACGCTTAACATTCATGGCCCAGGAAGACATCCATTTAACATCGAAGAACTGCCAGCGGGTCTACCTTCGTCGCCCGCCGCGCCGGAACGATGCAAGCCACGAGCGCCACGAGCGACAACAACAGCGCGACTGCGCCGAACGTCAGCGGATCGGTCGCGCTTATTCCAAACAGCAGAGTCTTCATCAGCCGCATCATCGCAAACGATACGATCAAACCGAGCGCGACTCCGATCAGCGCCAGCCCCATTCCGCGACGCAACACGAATCGCAGCACATCGCCGGCCTGCGCTCCCAGCGCCACGCGAACGCCGATCTCCGCTGTTCGCCGCGTGACGAAATAAGCGAGCACGCCGTAAATTCCCACGGCGGCCAGCAACAGAGCCAGTCCGGCGTAGGCCGCGAGCAGCGTCATCCGCAAACGCCGCTGCGCGACCATTTCGTCGAGCAGCGATTCAACCGTGCGGACTTCGGCGGCGGGCTGACTTGGATCAACCGAGTGAATGGCCTGGCGCACAGCCGCCGCCAGGCTCAACGGGTCGCTCGCCGTGCGGACGATCAAATAGCTCGGAATAGAGAAGGCGTTGTAATCAACCTGCGCATGCGGCATATAAAATTCCGGCCAGACGTCGTTTTCCAGCCCTCTGTGTTTAACGTCGCCGACGACGCCGACGACCGTGAGCGGATGCGCCGCAGGTTTGCCATCTTCGTCAATGGCGAAGCGTTTCCCAAGCGGGTTTTCGTCAGGCCAGAAGCGACGCGCCATCGTTTCGTTGATGATGGCGACGGGCTCGGTCTGCAACGTATCACGTTCGTCAAACACGCGCCCCCGCCGTAACGGGATGCCGAGAGTTGCGAAATACTCCGGACTGATCTGGCGATGGTCAGCTTCCTGCGCCACGCCTCCTTGCGCCGAACGGCCCTCGATGGTCAGTGAGTAAATCCCGCGCAGGCTCGTCAGCGGCTGCCTGCTAGCGTATGCGGCGGAAACAACGCCGGGCAGCGCGCGTACGCGCTCGAGCGTTTGCTGAAAGAAGACCGTGCGCTTCGCGTGATCCATGTACCGGGCGCGCGGCAAACGGGTTTGCAGGGTAAGCGTATTCTCCACGCGGAAGCCGAGGTCAACCTGGCGCAGGCGATAGAAGGTCTGAATCAACAACCCCGCGCCGATCAGTAAAACCAGGGCCGATGCCACCTCGACTACGACCAGCGCATTTTGCAGCCTGTTATGGACTGAGCCCGATCGCGCGCCGCTTTGCTTTAGCGCCTCGTTCACATCCATCCGCGTCGCCTGCCACGCCGGCGCAAGGCCGAAAAGAACGCCTGTCAACAGCGACAATCCCAGCGTGAAAGCGAGCGCCTGTCCGTCCAGTCCCAACGCGACGGAGCCTGCCAGCCCCGATGGAATCAAATGTCGCAACAGGGCAAAACTCCACACGGCCACCAACAGACCGCACAGGCCGCCCGCGCTTGCCAGCAACACGCTCTCCGTCAGCAATTGCCGCACGATGCGCCAGCGTCCGGCGCCCAGCGCGATGCGCACCGCAATCTCTTTGCGCCGCGTCGTCGCGCGAGACAGCAGCAGGCTCGCCAAATTCGCACAAGCGATCAGCAGAACAAAACCGACGCCAGTGAGCAAGACGAGCAGCGGACGCCGAGCATCGTCAGTCAGATGTTTGCGCAAGGGCAGAACGAAGGCGCTCAGCCTGCCAGCTTCCGCCGGATGATCCTGCGCGATTCGCCGCATGATGGTTTTGACTTCGGTCTGCGCTTGCGCCTCTGTGACGTCAGGTTTCAATCGCGCAATTACGGTCAGCAGGTTATGCGCGTGGCGATATGCCAACATCTGCTGGCTGAACCCGGCGGGGGCCCAAAAACTGGCGGCGGGATTGAGAAACTGAAAGTTCGCCGGCAGCACGCCGACGACGACGAATTTCTCGTCATTGAGCGTCAGCTCTTTGCCTATCACGTCCGCCGCGCCGCCAAAGCGCTGCCGCCAGAAGTTGTGATTGATAAGGACGACCTTGTTGGCGCCGCGCGCATACTCCCCGGGCAAGAAGAGACGACCCAGCGCCGGTTTGACGCCGAGGATGTCCAGCGCCTCCGGTTCAATCACGGAGAACCCTTCCAATTTTTCCGGCTCGCCCTCGCCCGTCAGGTTCATCTCGCTCCGGGTCAATGCCGCTATCTCGTCGAAGACAGTTTGTTGCGCCTTCAGATCAGTGTAATTGCCCGGCGCGACACTCTGCTTGGCGATCCCTTCGGCGGGCGCTTCTGCCCAGATCGTCATGATCCGCTCTGACTGGGGAAAGGGGAGCGGGCGCAATAATACGGCATTGACCAAGCTGAAGATCGCCGTGTTCGCGCCGACGCCTAAGCTGAGTGTAATGACAGCAACCGACGTGAACCCAGGATTCATGACCAGCGTACGCGCGCCGTAGCGCAAATCCTGCCAAAGCTCTTCAATCCACCTCACGCCGCGAGCGTCCCGGCACCGCTCCTTCGCCTGCTCCACCCCGCCGAAAGCCCTGAGAGCCGCATGGCGCGACTCCTCTGGATTCATCCCTAAGCGGATATTCTGCTCAGCCTGTCGCTCAATGTGGTGGCGCAGTTCCTCATCCAGTTCGCGCTCGACTCGCATCCTGCGCAGCAGCGCCCGCAGCGCCGTCTTCAATTTGCTCAGCAAACCTGCCTCCTTTGCTCGACTCATCCTTTTATGAACCTGACTCAGTTACTGCGAAGCGCGACCAATGGGTCAACTCTCGCTGCCCGTCGTGCTGGGATATAGCAAGCCAGCAGGGCTACGCCGGCAAGCAGCAGCGAGACAAGCGCAAACGTGGCCGGGTCAACTGCGCTTACCTCGTGAAGCTGGCCTGCGATAAATCGACTCAGCGAGAGTGCGCCGATTAGCCCGATGAAGAGTCCTACTCCAACCAGTGTCATCCCCTGTCGTACGACCAGCTTGAGCACGTCGTGCGTTCGTGCGCCCAGGGCCACGCGAATGCCGATTTCGTGGGTGCGGAGCGCGACGACATAAGCTATCACACCGTAAAGACCGATGGCCGCTAAGAGCAAGGCGACGGTGGCGAAGAGTCCAATCAGCCGCAGCGTCAGTCGCCGCTGGGCTACATGGGCCGCAATCACGTCCTCAAGAGTACGCACGCTCGCCACCGGTTGTTCGGCATCCACTGCCAGAATTGCCTTGCGCACGTTCTCGGCCAATGCGAGTGGCGGGCCCGCGGTGCGGACGACCAAGTGGCCACTGCCGAACTGGCTGAACGGTTGTGGCATGTAATATCGAGGCCTGACTTTCTCTGTAAGGCCGTGATTGCGCGCGTCGCCCACAACGCCCACGACCTCCCAACTCTCCTTATCAATCTGAAGGCGTTGGCCGAGCGGCTCCTCGTTGGGGAAATACGCGCGCGTCAACTCCTCGCTCACGATGACAACTCGCGGCGATCGGGCCGTGTCACGTTCGTCAAAGAACCTGCCTTTGAGCAGCGGAATCCCCAGCGCGCGAATGTAATTAGGCGTGCAATAATCGAAGTCCGCTTCGCCGCCCTCAAGCGCGCCACTACGACCTTCAACCTTAAAGCTGCCGCCGAAAGGCCCCGAAGCCACCGGTAGCGTGGCAGCCAGACCAGCGGCCTCAACGCCGGGGAGCGCTTTGATACGCTCAAGAATTTGCTCGAAGAACGCGTTGCGGCGGGCGGCGTCCGGATACTTCTTGCCCGACAACGAAATCTGCATGGTCAGCGCGTTTTGCGGGTTGAAGCCCGGCGACACGTTTGAGAGCCGGAGGAAACTTTTCAGCAGCAGGCCTGCCCCGACCAGCAGCATCAGTGCCAGGGCGACTTCAGCGACAACCAAACCGCCACGCAGCCGATTCCTCGCGCTTGCCAGCGCGCCGCGCCCGCCTTCCTTGAGCGTGTCGTTCAGGTTTAGCCGTGAGGCCTGGTAAGCCGGCGCTAAGCCGAAAGCCAGCCCGGTCACGAGTGAAACCAGCAGCGTAAAGCCGAGGACGCGCAAGTCGAGGCTGACCTCTTGGGCGCGCGGCAGAGCGCCAACACTCAGCGGGCCTATCGGGCCGGTATTAACGTCCATAAGCCGGGTGAGCGCGTCAACACCCGAAGAGGCCAAGAGCAGCCCGAACAGGGCGCCAAGTAGCGACAGTAGAACGCTTTCGGTTAGCAACTGTCGTACGATGCGCCAGCGTCCGGCGCCGAGCGCGGCGCGGATGGCGATCTCCGAGGCGCGCATCGAAGCCTTCGCTAAAAGAAGGTTGGCGACGTTGGCGCAAGCGATGAGCAACACCAGCGCCACTGCGCCAAGCAGCAAGAGGAGCGTCGGTTTGATCTGACCGGTGATTTGTTCATGCAGTGGGACGACGGTCACGCCCCAATCTTTTTTGGAAGCGGGATATAGTGGTTTGAGCCGCTGGGCAATGGCATTCAATTCGGCGTGCGCCTGTTCGACTGACACGCCAGGTTTGAGCCGGGCGATGGCGCGCAGGTAGTGGACGCCGCGCTTCTGCATGTCTTCCGGCGAAAATACGTACGGGACGACAAACTGAGCTGCCTCCCAGGGAAGAAAGTTTGGCGGGAGAACGCCGATGACAGTGTAACTCTGGCCGCCGAGTTGGATGGTGCGCCCGATGATGGCCGCGTCACCGCCCCAGCGCCGCTGCCACAACTGATGTGTTAGGACGACTACTCGATCTTTGCCCGGCTGATCCTCGTCGGACGCAAACGTGCGTCCCAGCAGTGGCCGCGCACGCAGGATGTCGAGACCGCTGGCGGACATCTGCACTCCGCTGAGACGCTCCGGGTCACCCGCGCCAGTTAGGTTCAAGTTGGTACTGCTAAGGACGGATATGCTCTCGAAGGAAGCACTGTGCTCTTTCCAATCGAGAAACGCTCCTGGGGCAGCCATGTTTCTACGAGTCCCACTGCCAGGGTCTTCCCAGAGCTGAACGAGCTGGCCGGGCTGGTCATAAGGTAGTGGGCGCAGCAGCACTGCATTGACGACGCTGAAGATCGCAGTGTTCGCGCCAATGCCCAGCGCAAGAGTGAGCGCCGCAACTAGGGTGAAGCTTGGATTCTTCACCAGCATCCGCGCGCCGAAGCGGAGGTCTTGCCACATGTCTTCAAGCCATCTAACCCCACGAGTGTCACGGCTCCGCTCCTTCGCCTGCTCCACACCGCCGAAAGCCTTGCGAGCCGCGTAGCGCGCCTCCTCTGGGCTCATCCCCAGCCGAATGTTCTGCTCGGTTTGTCGCTCGATGTGCTGACGCAGTTCCTCGTCCAGTTCACGCTCCATCTCCGATCTGCGCAGTAGCGCTCGCAACCCCGTTTTCAGTTTGCTTAGCATTTCGATCACCTCTGTGGCTTGTCCCATTGATAAACCAAGCGCAGTCATTCATTGCGAAGCGCGATCATCGGATCAACCTTCGTAGCTCGGCGAGCAGGAATGTAGCAGGCCAGCAGCGATACCAGGGCGATCAGCGATAAGACGCCGGCGAATGTGAGAGGGTCGGTCGGTTTCACACCGAAGAGTAGCCCCGTAAGCGCACGAGTAAGGGCTAAGGCTCCGGCAACTCCGACGCTCATACCGACCAGCGCCAGTATGAGACCTCTGCCGACCACCAGCTTGAAGATGTCTCGCCTCTGGCCGCCGAGAGCCATGCGAATTCCGATCTCGTGAGTTCGCTGGCTAACCGTGTAGGCCATCAAGCCGTATAGACCGATGATTGCGAGGAGTAAGGCCAAACCTGCGAAGACGGCGAGCAGGATTGCATAGAGCCGCGGTCGGGCCACAGATTCGCTCAGATACTGTCCCATGGTTTTGATCGCCGCGACCGCCTGGGTCTTATCAATCTCTTGAATCTCGCGGCGGATGGCAGAGGTCAGGGTCGTTGGATCAGCGGTCGATCGAACTACGAGGTAGGAGATATATCTCGGCGTCTGCGAGTGGAGCAGAAAGACTGTCGGCTGCGGCTCCGCCGTCATCCTGTTATAGCGAACGTCGCCGACTACGCCAACGATCTCCGTGGGGGCTTTGTTGACCGTTGCGACGACGATCCGGCGGCTAATGGCGTCGCCTTGAGGAAAATATTTCTTCAGAAACGCCTGGTTGACGATTACTGCTCGTGGACCGCCGCGCCTGTCTTGAGGGCCGAACAGGCGTCCTTGCAGCAAGGGAATTCCCATTGCCGCGAAATAACCCTGGCTGACGACTGAAAACTCGGTGTTCAATTGTTTGGCGGGTTCCGGCTCAGGCTCCCCATCGAAGTAAAATCCCGTTCCGCTATTGAACCCGCTGGTCGGAAGCGCATGGATGATTCCGGCGGCGCGGACAGACGGCAGCGTTTCGACCTTCTGTGTGATCTGATCCGCCAGGCTCGCTCTTCTCTCCTCGTTTCCAGACAAGAACAAACGCATGGTGAGCGTCTGCTCCGGCTGAAAACCCAGGCTGACCTGGAGCAGATGGGAGAAACTTCGGAGCAGGAGTCCGGCGCCCACCAGGAGAATGACCGCCAGCGCTACTTCGCCGATAATCAAGGCGCTGCGGAAGCCATTGTGGCTTTGATCTCCCGCCGAGCCTCTCCCATAGCCCTTGAGAATCGTTTGCAGATCCATTCGGGAGATCCGCCAGGCCGGAGGCAAGCCGAAGAGCAACGCTGTCAGCGCGGAAATTGCCAGAGTGAAACCCAACACGTTCAAGTCAGGGCTAACTTCATCCATGCGACCAAACGTGACCGCGTCCTTGGAAAGAAAGAGCAGCAATCGCGCGCTCCAGACTCCAAGCAACAACCCGGCGGCGCCTCCAATCACCGATAGCAAAAAGCTCTCAACGACCAGTTGCCGGACGATCCGGGAGCGGCTGGCGCCGAGCGCGGCCCGGACCGCGAGCTCGTTCCGGCGACCAACGCCGCTGGTCATTAACAGTCCGGCAAGGTTGGCGCAGGCGATCAACAACACCATCGCTGTTACGCTCATCAAGATCGGAAGAGTCGATCGAGCTTCTTTGACAAGATATTGTTGCAGGCCAAAAACCGAAACATCCCAACCTTTATCGGCAGGGTATTGATTGGAAAGTTGACCGGCGATGACCGACATCTCCGCCTTTGCGGAGGTCAGGTCAACGTCCGGTTTGAGACGGCCATAACAGACGAAGGAACGCCCGCCGATCGAATTCGGATTGCCACGATCGAGCGTCATCAGTGTATAGACATCAGGCGTCAGCGACGGCAGTCGAAACCCTGCCGGCATGACGCCGATCACAGGGCGAGTCTGTTGGCCTGAGCCGAACAGCAAAGTTTTTCCGATCACACCGGGATCGCCGGCGAAACGTCGCTGCCAGAAGTCGTAACTGATAATAACGACGCTGCGGTCACCGCCGGCCTTTGTCTCTTCCTCCGTAAAAGCGTGTCCCAGCGCGGGCGCCACGCCGAATACACGAAAGAACTCGTAGGTCACCGAAAGATTCGAGAGCTGCTCAGCCCCTTCCTGCGTCGCGGCATTCAGCGGAAATGACTGTGTGAGCGTGATGGCTTCGAAGGATCGGGCGCGATCCCGCCACTCGACGAAATTGAGGGGAAGGACCGGGTTTGGGCCTGTCGATCCCGGCGCGCGCTCCCAGATATTCACTAAACGTTCTGGTTCCGGATAGGGCAGCGGCCGAATGAGTATCGCATTGAGAAATGTAAAGACCGTGCTATTCGCGCCAATTCCGAGCGCCAAAGAGATCACCGCCGCCGCTGTGAACCCTGGCTTGCGGCGCAGCATTCGCAATCCATAGCGCAGGTCCTGCCAAAGCTCTTCGATCCATCTCAAGCCGCGAGCGTCGCGGCTCCACTCCTTCGCCTGTTCCACTCCGCCGAAAGCCTTGCGAGCGGCGGAACGCGCCTCTTCCGGATTCATCCCCAGCCGGATGTTCTGCTCGGTCTGTTGTTCAATGTGGTAGTGCAACTCCTCATTCAACTCACGTTCCATCTCTGATTTGCGCAGCAGCGCGCGTAGCCGGGCCATCAGTTTGCTTAGCATTTTGGTCTCCTCGGGATTCGTCCCAACTCAATTGAATCACTTGGCGGAATCGTCCCGCATCTACTCGGAGCGCAGCGTGATCATCGGATCAACTTTTGTCGCCCGCCGGGCTGGGATCCAGCAGGCCAGCAGCGCCACGCACAAAATCAACAACGCTATGAGCGTAAAAGTTATTGGATCAGTCGCGCTAACGCCGTACAGCAAGGTCTTCAGCAATCGCGTCAGCGCGACTGATCCAATCAATCCGAGACCTACGCCGATCAAGGCTAACTTCATTCCATGCCCAATCACCAACTGCAATACATCACGCGCTTGCCCGCCCATCGCTATGCGGATTCCAATCTCGTGCGTGCGTTGCGAAACACCGTAAGCGATGACGCCATAGAGACCGATTGCGGCCAGCAGCAACGAGGCTCCGGCAAATCCGCTAAGCAGCATCATGATTAACCTGCGTTGAGCCACCGACGCGCCCAGCACATCCTCCATTGTGCGGACGTTTGCCACCGGCTGCGCCGGATCGACTTCAAGAATCGCTCTTCGCACGCTCTCAGCCATAGCCATCGGCGTCCCGGTCGTCCGGATCACCAAGTGTCCGTCGCTGCCGCCAAAACTGAACGCCTGTGGCCGGTAAACACACGGACGAGCATTCTGAGCCTGCCCGCGTTGGCGGACGTCTCCCACGATTCCGATAATCTCCCAGCCCTCGTCGATCTTTCCGGTGAAGACCTCCAGATGAATCAACTTGCCGAGCGGATCTTCGTTCGGAAAATATTGGCGCGCCAGAGTCTCATTGATGAGGACGACGCGAGCCGTGCCGGGTCTGTCGCTCTGATCGAAGAGGCGGCCTGTTCGCAAAGGGATCCCAGCCGCCTGAAAATAGCCCGGCGTACAAAAGTCGAAGTCTGTCAGATAGCCCGATTCCGGCTGCCCGGGACGGTCGACGATCGAAAAAAAGATGCTGGGTGACGAACCGGCCAACGGCATGGTCTTGGTCACGCCGGCAGCTTCGATACCTGGAATGTTTTTGATACGTTCAAGCGCTTGTTGATAGAAGGCTACGCGACGTTCCACATTCGGGTATTTCTTATCAGGCAACGAAATCTGCATGGTCAATGCGTTTTTCGGATTGACGCCTGGCGGGACATTCGAGAGACGGAAGAAGCTGTTGAGAAGCAATCCGGCCCCGATCAACAGAATCAGCGCGAGCGCGACTTCCGATACAATCAATAAGTTGCGGACATTGTTCCGGGCGCTTCCTTGCACCCCACGTCCGCTTTCTTTGAGAGTCTCGTTGAGATCGGGGTTCGAAGCCTGAACGGCTGGCGCCAGGCCAAATGCCAGCCCGCTGAGAAGCGAGACGCACAACGCAAAGCCCAGAACGCGCAGGTCAAGCTTGACTTCTTGAACGCGTGGCAGACTAACCGCGGTATGATGACTAAGCGCATCAACACTCCAGAATGCCAGAAGCAAACCGAGCGATGCGCCGATCAGCGCTAGCAGCACGCTCTCCGTCAGCAACTGCCGGATGACCCTCCAGCGGCCTGCGCCGAGCGCGGCCCGAATGGCCATCTCCCTTCGCCGCGCCAGTGCCCTTGCGAGGAGCAGGTTGGCGACGTTGGCGCAGGCAATGAGCAACACGAATCCAACCGCGCCGAGGAGCATCAGCAAGGTCGGCTTAATGTCGCCGGTCATCAATTCCTGCATTGTCGCGATGTTGACGACAAAGTTCTTCTTGTAAGGCGGATATAGCGGTTTGAGCCGCGCCGAGAGCGCGTTCACCTCGGCCCGCGCCTGTTCGACTGTCAGGCCCGCTTTCAAGCGGCCGAAGACGTTCAGCCAGTGGGCGGCCCGTTGATTCGCATCCTCCGGAGCGACACTGCTCGGGATGATAAATTCAGGCTCGTCCCACGGCAGGAAACGTGGCGGGAGCACGCCGATCACCGTGTAATCCTGGTCGCTGAGCTGAATCGAGCGGCCCACAATATTCGTGTCTCCACCGAAGCGACGCTGCCACAGACGGTGAGTGAGAACTATGGTCTTCTCCCTGCCAGGTTGATCCTCGTCAGGTGCGAACACGCGGCCCAGCATCGGCCGCGCCCGAAGGATTTGCAGACCGCTGGCGGACATCTTCACGCCGCTGATGCGATCCGGCTCACCTTCACCTGTGAGGTTCAAGTCTATGTTGAGCAGAAGAGAGAGAGACTCAAAGGACGTACTCTGCTCCTTCCAATCCAGGAATGCGCCCGGCGATGAGGCGCCCCGCACACCGACGCGGGGCGCCTCCCACAGTTGTACGAGTTGGTCGGGATGTTCGTAAGGGAGTGGCTTCAGCAGCACACTGTTGACGATGCTGAAGAACGAGGTGTTTGCGCCAATGCCTAGCGCCAGGGTTAGTACAGCAATCAACGTGAAGCCTGGGTTCTTCAAAAGCATTCGCGCGCCGTAGCGCAGATCTTGGAACAAATCCTCAAGCCATCTTACGCCGCGGGTGTCGCGACTCTGCTCCTTCGCCTGCTCCACTCCGCCGAAAACCTTGCTAGCCGCGCATCGCGCCTCTTCCGGATTCATCCCGAGCCGGATGTTCTGCTCGGTCTGTTGCTCAATGTGGTAGCGCAGTTCATCATCAAGTTCGCGTTCGGCTTGGCGCTTACGCAGCAGCGCCCGCAGCGCGGTCTTCAATCTGCTCAGCATTTCAGGCTCCTTTCGTTGGCTCGCATGTGATCAGGCGTCTCGCAGAATCATCTCAACTGCGCCGGAGAAGCGTCTCCATGTCTCCCATTCTTCGTCAAGCTGTTTCTTCCCGGCTGCGGTCAGTTTGTAGAACTTCGCGCGCCGGTTGTTCTCCGAAGCTCCCCATCCGGCTTTAACCAGACCGCCGGCCTCCAGCCGGTGGAGCGCCGGATAAAGCGAACCGGGGATGACGCGAAACACTTCGCCCGAGACGATCTGAATGCGCTGCATAATGTCCCAACCGTTCAATGGGCCGCCCCGCAGCGATCGCAGGATCAGCAGGTCGAGCATCCCCTGCAACATGTCCGTCTTCTTTTTTCGTATGGATCACCTCTCGTTTTTCGATAGGGCAGAGGGTAAAGACTTACCAATCGGATGTCAATAGGTAGGCGGTATCCAACCGGAGTCTTTATGGGACTTTCCACTAATCTGGTCTAACGCCTTCTCGCCGTCTCCTTCTTTCCTTACTTGAAAACAAATTTGTCATCTCGCAACAACAAAGGGAGTGGTCGGCGGTAGGCGCGCCTTACCTGCTTTCGTTT
>WNGA01009347.1_pt1 | contig 31715 bp, 31 predicted proteins | sample 5400061 | NCBI WGS metagenome assembly WNGA01 (sample SAMN13153366, study PRJNA577476) | soil metagenome | isolation source: 100 cm soil or saprolite under grassland replicate 2 | place: USA:California | collected 2016-06-15 | reverse complement strand
CGGCGTCGTCTGCAAGGACACCACCCGACCGAGCTGACCCCCGCAGCACAGCCCTGGCGCCCCGTCATGACCGACGTTCAGAAACCGCCCGCGCCGCCGAAGCTGTTCGACCGAACCCTCGGCGCCATCGAACGCGGTGGCAACCGCCTGCCTCATCCCGTCTACCTCTTCTGCCTGCTTCTCCTCGTCCTGGGCATCGCCTCGACCGTGCTCGCGTGGCAGGGCTCGAGCGTGACCGTGCCCGGGACCGACGAGGCCCTGAAGGTCAAGGGCCTGTTCACCGGCGAGGGCTTCGCCTGGTGGTTGCAGAACTTCGTGCTGAACTTCGCCGGCTTCCCGCCGGTCGGGACGGTGCTGATGCTCGTCATGGCGGTCGGAGTGGCCGAACGCAGCGGCCTGCTGGGTACCGCGATCCGGCTCTCGATCGGCCGCGCTCCGGCCTGGGTCCTCCCGTACGTCGTCGCACTCGTCTCGACCCAAGGACACGTCATGAGTGACGCGGCGATCCTGATGATCCCGCCGCTTGCCGCGACGGTCTTCAAGAGCGCGGGCCGCAACCCCATCGCCGGGCTGCTCGGGTCGTTCGCCTGCGTCTCGGCCGGTTACGCAGCCGGCTTCACAGTGGGCGGGCTCGACGCGCTCTACTCGGGCATCACCGAGAAGGCGGTCTCCGTCCTTCCGAACGCCGAAGGCGCACCGACCCACATTCTCGTCAACTACTACTACACGGCCGCCTCGAGCGTGATCCTCGCGCTGGTGGGCGGATTCATCATCGATCGCGTCCTCGAGCCGCGGCTGCCCGAGCCCGTCGGTGCGGCGGAGGAGGTGAGCCCGGAGATCGACCGTACGCATCGTCGTGCCTTCGTCCTGGCGACGGCCGCGGGTACCGCCTTTCTCGCCGTGGTACTCACGGCCTGGCTCAGCCCTTCCAGCCCGCTCCAAGGGCGGAACGCTGGTCCCGTCGCCCGTCCTGTCGGGCATCTCCGTGCTGCTGTTCGTCGGCCTGCTCATCACCGCTCTCGTCTACGGGTTCAGCGCGAAGACCTTCCGCAAGTCCACCGAAGTACCCGAGGCGATGGGCAAGGCGCTGACGCCGATGACCGGCTACATCGTGCTGATGTTCTTCGTCGCCCAGGTCACTGCCGTCTTCACCTGGTCGAACGTGGGGACGCTGATGGCTGTCAAGACCGCCGAGCTGCTCAACAAGATCGGACTCAAAGGACTCGGCCTGCTGCTGCTCTTCGTTCTCATCGTCTGCTTCCTGAATCTGTTCATCGTCTCCGGTTCGGCCCTGTGGTCGCTCATCGCGCCGGTGCTCGTTCCCACCTTCATGCTGCTCGGCCTGCAGCCGGCGATCGCGCTTGCGGCGTTCCGTATCGGCGATTCGGCGACCGCGCTCATCACGCCGATGAACGTGTACCTGTTCGTGGTCCTCGCGATGCTCCGCCGGTACGAACCGGACGCGCAGTTCGGGACGCTCGTCTCGCGGATGGTGTCGTTCGTCGCACCGTTCCTGGTGGCGTGGACGGCAGTCCTCGCCGTGTTCTACCTGGCCGATCTCCCGCTCGGCCCCGGCGCGGGGGTCCACCTGCCATGAGGAAGGGGTACGTCGACACACGGTACGGGCAGGTCCACTACGCCGAGACCGGCTCCGGTACGCCGGTGCTGTTCCTTCACCAGACACCGCGGTCCTGGGACGAGTACCGCGACGTGCTGCCGCTGGTCGGCCGTCACCACCGGGCGATAGCCATGGACACCGTCGGGTTCGGCGCCTCGGCCCGGCCGGAGGCACCCTTCTCCATCGAGATGTTCGCCGACGGCGTCGAGGACGTGCTCGACGGGCTGGAGCTCGACGAGGTCATGCTCGTCGGCCATCACACCGGCGGTGTGGTGGCGGTCGAGGTCGCCGCCCGGGGGCCGGGCCGGGTGCGGTCGCTGGTGCTGTCGGCAACGCCGTACGTCGATGCGGAACGACGCGAACGCGTTGCGTCCAGGCCACCGATCGACCACGTGGACGTGCGGCCGGACGGCAGCCATCTTCAGGATTTATGGAACCAGCGGGCGGACTTCTATCCCGCGGACCGGCCGGATCTGCTCGATCGCCTGGTGGCCGATGCCCTGCAGGTGCTCGACCGGGTCGAGGAGGGACACGTCGCGGTCAACCGGTACCGGATGGAGGATCGGATCGGGTCGGTCACGGCCCCGACACTGCTGGTCTGCGGTGAACTCGACCGGTTCTCGCTGCCCGACGTACCGAAGCTTGCGGCGGCACTCCCGAAGGCCGGGGAGGTCATTCTGCCGGGCACTGGTGTCGCCGCTGTGGACCACCGTCCGGACCTGTTCGCAGCCGCGGTGCTGGAGTTCCTGTCCGCAGAAGTTCGGCACCGGTGATCCAGCGCCTCGTCGCATAAGCGACGCACGCCACGGCCGCCAGGCCGACACCGGCAACCGCCAGCCAGGCCGGCCCGATACCGCCGCTCTGAGCGAGTGCAGCGAACCCGAGCGGGCCGGCCGTTCCACCGAGGAACACACCGCCTTGAGTCAGGCCGGTCGAGGCTGCGACGCGGGCGGGTCGGGCGCTGGTGACGATGAGATTGAACAGACCGTTCCAGCCCCAGCCGCAGGCGCATGTCAGGCGGCGCTGCGGGCCAGCCGCGGCAACACGCGGTCCCCGATGTCGGCAACGAGGCGCTCAGGCAGATCGTAGGACCCCACATGCTGCAGGAAGATCGCCGTCGCACCCAGCCCCGCGGCATGGTCGATGCGAGCCACGATCTCCTCAGCGGACCCGAACAGGCAGAAGGTGCGCGCGAAGGCGACCGCGTCGTCGTCGGTGATCCAGTCGGAGCAGCGTTCGACGGCGTAGTCCCAGTCCTCCGCGTGGACGAGGTCGGGATAGACGTCCGGAACGTCCGCCGGGACCTCGACGTGAACGCCGGCCGCGGCAAGCGCCGCCCGCCCACCGCGCTGTGCGATGCCGGCGCAGATCGGCTTGAGCATTCGCGCGTCCCGTCGTACGTCGTCGGTCACCATCGCGTGCGCGGAGACGACGATCTCGAGCCCGCCAGGGTCGCGGCCGGCTGAGCGGGCACCGTCGTGGATCAACCCGACCGCACGGGAGAGCAGGTCCGGAGCGACACCGGACAGCAGGATGGCGCCGTCGGCGACCTCGCCCGCGAAGCGCAGGTTGCGAGGACCGGTGGCGGCCACGTGGATCGGCACACCTGGCTGCGGATCTCGCATCCGTGCCTCGACGCCGTCGAAGTCGACGTCCTGGCCGGCGAGCAAATGCCGGATCTGTTCGATTCCGCGACGCAGATCGGCTTGCTTGCTCGGTCGGAGGCCGACGGGCTCGACCGAGCTGTTCCCCACACCGAGGCCAAGGAAGAACCGGCCTGGAGCCACCTCCGCGACAGTCCGGCTCAGCGAGGCCACGACGCTCGGGTGGCGGGTGACGACGTTCGAAACGGCTGTGCCGAGGCCGAGTTCCGACGTACGGAGGGCTGCGGCGAAGAGTGTGAGGTAGGAGTCGCGCCAGAGGATCTGGGAGTCCGGCACGTACAGCAGGTCGAAGCCTGCGTCCTCCACATCGGCGGCGAAGGCCGCGACCTCGGTCGCCGGACGGCACGGCGGGACCCGGACTCCGATACGCATTCCTGTTCGCATCCGCATTCCTCCGTCGCGACGTCGGGGCGATGCCGCGGACTGTAGGCCGCGACGACCCGTACGTCGCTGCGATCGGACCGCTCACCGGAATCTCGAGGCAAGTTCCACTCGCGTTTCGGTGGGCGAACCGGGGCGCTAGGTCCGGGCGGGCGGCTGGTGCTGTCCTCCTGTGACTGTCTTGGGGGAAGTTGACCTGCCGCCGCCCGGAGCTTGGAGCAGACATGACCGAGACCGTCAACACCCGCACCCCTACCGAGACGACGCCGGCCACGGTGTTGTCACTGAACCGCGTCCGCGTCGCCTTCGGCTCATTCGTCGCCGTCGAGGACGTGGACCTCGACATCCGCCAGGGCGAGTTCCTGTGCCTGCTCGGCCCGTCGGGCTGCGGCAAGTCCACACTGCTCTCGCTGATGGCCGGCTTCGCCACACCGAGCAGCGGCACGATCGAGCTCGACGGGCAGCCGGTCGGCGGCCCAGGACCCGAGCTCGGCTTCGTGTTCCAGAGCTCCGACGCGTTGTTCGACTGGCTGACCGTCGCCGACAACATCGCATTCGGCCCGCGGATGCGCGGCATCGGTAAGGCCGAGCGCGCTTCCGTCGTGGCGGAGCACCTGCGGCTCGTCGGGCTGTCCGGAGCGGCCGGCAAGAGACCGCCGCAGCTGTCCGGAGGAATGCGCCAACGGGTGCAGATCGCCCGGGTGCTGGCCAACGAGCCCGACATCGTGCTGATGGACGAGCCGTTCGGCGCGCTCGACGCGCAGACCCGCACCGTGATGCAGCGCGAGCTGGATCGCATCTGGCGGCACCGGCAGAACACCGTCGTGTTCGTCACGCACGACATCGACGAGGCGCTCATCCTGGCCGACCGGATCGCGGTGATGAGCGCCGGTCCGGCGGCCGGCATCAAGAGCGTCTACGAGGTCGGCCTGGAGCGGCCGCGCGACGAGGACTCGCCGTCGTACATCGAACTGCGGCACCGCATCCGCGAGGACATCAGCACCGAAGTCGAGAAATCGCTCGGCGGCATCGGCGGAACGGAGGACCGGGCATGAGCCTGCAGTCAGCCACACAGGAGATCCAGGCTCGGCCCGCCCGCCGCGTAGCTCGTGTTGCGAGCGGCGGCGCGAGTGCGGTCCGGAAGGTCGGCTACGTCGTCGTCTCGCTGGTCACCGGCATCGCCGTCTGGCAGTTCGCGGCTTGGTACTTCGGATCCGGCCTGGTCAGTTCCCCGAGCGTCACACTCCAGGCCGCTGTCGACCTGACCCGGGACGGGACGCTGCCGGAGGCCTGTCTGGTCTCGCTGCGGCGCATCCTCCAGGGCTGGGCCGCCGGGATCGTCGTGGGTGTCCCGCTGGGGATCCTGATGGGCCGGGTCCGCGCGATCCGTACCCTGCTCGACCCGTACATCGAGTTCTTCCGGTTCATCCCGCCGATCGCGTTCGTGACCGTGGCGATCGCGTGGTTCGGGATCGGCGAGACCTCCAAGGTGGTGCTGATCTTCTACACCTCGGTGTTCATCATCACCATCAACACCATCGCCGGCGTGCTGTCCATCAACGAGTCGAAGCTGCGCGCGGCGGCGAGCCTGGGCGCCGGCCGGAGGCAGACCCTGGTGTCGGTGGTCCTCCCGTCAACGGTCCCGCACATCGTGACGGGTGCCCGGCTCGCGCTCGGCAACAGCTTCCTCACCATCGTGTCGGCCGAGATCGTGGCCGCGAAGACCGGCCTCGGCTCGCTGATCTGGTCGTCCCGCAACTACGGGCGCATCGACTGGATCTTCGTCGGGATCATCGCACTCGGGATCCTCGGCTACCTGTGCGACCGCGCGATCCGGCTGGCCGCCCGTACGACGCTGCGCCACTACGGCGTGAAGGTCTGACTCCATCCCCTGAATGCCCAGGAGGGCAGCCATGAACCGTATCACGAAAACGGCGGTAGCCGCCGCGCTTGTCCTGACCTCGACGGCATCGACCGCATGCAGCCCGCGTGACACCGCAGGCAAAGGGCTGAAGCCCGTGGTGCGGCTCGCCACGGGTGTCGACCCGTCGTTCACCCCGGTGTACGTCGCAGCCGAGAAGGGCTTGTTCGCGAAGCACGGCGTCGATGTCGAGTACGTCACCACCGAGGGCGGACCCACCATGACGCAGGCGGTCATCGCGGGTGAGGCCCAGGTGGCGACCCAGTCCGACGCGACGACGCTCACCTTGATGGCGGCCAACCCCGGTCTGCGTGCGCTGGTGCCGTTCGAGTCGTCGTCGACGTACATCAAGGTTGTCTTCGGCAAGGGGGTGAAGAAGCCGCAGGACATCAAGAAGATGGGCGCCATCCCCGGTGTCGCGACCCTGGCGACCGTCCGCTACCTGGAGAGCAAGGGCATCAAGCCGGACACCGTCGACTTGGTCGAGGCGACACCGCCCGACGTACCCACACTGCTCAAGCGCGGCGACATCGACGCGACCGTCATCTACGAGCCGTGGGCGACCCGAGCGGCCAAGGAGTCCGGTGGCTCCGTCGTCGGCGACATCGGAGACTTCGGACTGAGCTACTCGCAGTGGCTCGTGACCGACGAGAAGTGGCTCGGCGCGAACCAGCAGGCTGCCGCCGGTGTCGCGGCCGCCATCGAAGAGGCGAACAAGTACGTCACCGAGCACCCTCAGGACGCCGCCGCGATCACCGAGAAGGCCATCAAGATCCCGCAGGCCCAGACGCTCGGCATCCTGCGGGAACTGAAGTTCTCCATGCAGGACTTCACCGACGCCGATCTCGCCCAGGCGAAGCAGTCGGCCGACTTCTTCGTCCAGCGGGGGACCATCAAGTCCACGCCCGACATCGGCACCAACGTCCTCCGCGGCTGGTACACCGAACACGTCGAGCACTGAACCCCGTAGGGCCCCGCAGGAGCTGTTGTCTCCTGCGGGGCCCACCTCATCCGGCGACCAGTGGGGTGTCGACGCCGACCTCGCCGAGCTTCTGCGCGCCGCCGGGATCGCCGAGCGGAGCGTCCCGGCCCGGTAGCGGCAGCTCGAAGAAGGCGCGGGAGTCGTCGAGGTGCTCCTTCAGCTCAGGATTCTTGCGGGCGACCCGGTCGACGACGATCGCCTCGACCGGGCACTCGACCTCGCAGGCGCCGCAGTCGATGCACTCGTTGCCGTTGATGTAGCTCTTGCGTCCGCCGACATAGATGCAGTCGACGGGACAGACCTCGACACACGAGCGGTCGAGTACGTCGATGCAGTCGGCGCCGATCACGTAGGTCATGGGGCCTCCTCTCAGGCGGCGTCGGTGGAATGGCCGGGGAAGAGAGTCAGCTCTGGGTCCAGGTCCACGGCCACGTGGTTCATGGCGGTGGCGACCTCGCCGAAGCCGACGGACATCAACTTGACCTTGCCGTCGTAGTCGGCGAGATCGCCGGCCGCGTACACCCGCGGCAGGTTGGTGCGCATCGCCCGGTCGACGGCGACCGACCGGCCGCGGAGTTCGAGACCCCAATCGCGCAACGGACCGAGGTCGCTGATGAACCCGAGCGCGGCGATCACGTGATCCGCTTGGACGACAGCTTCCTCGCCGGACGTCGTACGCAGGGTGACCTTGGTCAACCGGTCGCCGTCTCCGGCCAGAGCGACGACCTGGGTGTCGGTGTGCAGCCGGGTGCTGCCGGACCTGACGCGTTCGAAGGTGGCGGCGTGACCGCGGAAGACATTGCGGCGGTGCACGAGCGTGACGGATCGGGCGATCGGCTCCAGCGCGTCCGCCCAGTCGAGGGCGCTGTCGCCTCCTCCGACGATCACCACGTCCTGGTCGGCGTGCCGCTCCGGATCCGTGACGAAGTACGACAGGCCGGTGCCGAGCCAGTCCTCACCGCATTCCAGCTGGCGTGGGGTCGGCGTACCGATTCCGGAGGTGAGTACGACGGCACGCGCCCGTACGACGGTGCCGTCGTCAAGTGTCACGACGGCCGCATCCTCGGTGTGCTCGAGTGTCAGGGCCTGACGGCCGAGCAGGTACGTCGGGTCGAACGCCGACGCCTGCTCGACGAGGGCAGCGACGAAGTCACGCCCCTTGACCGTAGGGATCGCGGCGACGTCGCGGATCTGCTTCTCCGGGTACAGCGCCATCACCTGGCCGCCGGACTGCGGCAGTACGTCGACCACCGTGGTCGTGAGGCCGCGGAAGCCGGCGTAGTAGGCGCCGTACAGGCCGGTCGGTCCCGCCCCGACGATCAGTACGTCGGTCGAGACGGTCTGGGAGGTAGTCACAAGAAGCCTCCTGGGAGATGGGATGGCGTCGAATGTAAGGAGCGGCTGTGCGCAAGGTCCCGCCGTTGGGACCGCTCACCGGACCGGCGGCCGAATTCCTGCGCGCTAGGCGCCGTGTTCCGTCAGACGAACCGAACTTGTTGGCCGGTGTGGATGCCCGGTGATGTGCTCGCTCCACCGATCGACCAACCAGTGGAGCCGACGTGACCGAGACCGTTGACCGAAGGCAGGTACGCAAGCATCGGGCCGGCAGGTTGCCTGGCCGTCAGGACTGGTCGAGCTGGCCGCATTACCAGGCCGCGAAGGCCGGTTTCCGCGGCTACTGGTACCCGGTCTGCTTCTCGTCGCAGGTGGGGGAGAAGCCGCGCCAGGTGACCCTGCTCGGCGAGCGACTGTTCGTCATCCGCGACAAGGGCAAGGTCTTCGGCATGAAGGACCGCTGCCCGCACCGCGGTGTGCCGTTGAGCTATGGAAACAAGCAGTTCCCGGGCACCGTGTCGTGCGTCTACCACGGCTGGACCTTCGACCTGGAGACCGGCGACCTCAAGGCCGCGATCACCGACGGGCCGAAGTCCCCGATCTGCGGGAAGGTGACCCAGCCGACGTACGACGCGAAGTACCTGCACCGGACGGCGCTGTGGCGGTTGTTCAAGCCGATGCCGGTCTGGAACACCACGCGGATCGTGAAGCGCGGCCGCTGGATCTACCGGGTCCAGCAGGAACAGTTCTGGGACGCCGACTTCCCGGGCCTCGGCCGCTGGACCGGCCTGGCCTGGTACAAGCTGAAGCCGCCGAAGGAGACCAAGAACATCGGCAACACCTCCACGCATCGCGAGGTGAACCCGACCATCGCGGCGCAGGAGTTCCCCGGGTTCGCGTCGGTCAGCATGCCCGGTGTACTGCGGATCGTGTACCCGACCTTCATTCACTACGAGTTCTACGTACCCGTTGACGAGGGCAACCATCTGTACGTCGGCGTGCTGGCGGACTTCAAGAAGGGCTGGAAGACGCTGCCCTTCTACGCCAAGTACCTCGGCGCGGTGCGCTGGCTGTTCCACGGCCAGTTCTCCGGGCAGGACAAGTGGATGGTCGAGGTGACCGACGCGCCGCCGGAGAAGCTGTACCGTCCCGACGACTCGCTGCTGCAGTGGCGCAAGCTCGCCGAGGACGTCACCGAGGAACGGCTCGATCGGCTGCGCGAGCAGGGCTTCGAGCCCGCCGACGCGACCGCGGAGTGACGCCGATGGGCGAGATCGTGCTCGGCGTCGGCGCATCCCACTCGACGCTGATGAACACGCACTGGGACCAGGTCGTCCACACCGACCGCGCCGAGGCGTTCCGCGACGCACTCGGTACGGCGAGGAAGAGCATCGCCGAAGCCGAGCCGGACGTCGTGGTGATCGTCGGCTCGAACCACTTCCGTGGGTTCTGGCTTGACCTCATCCCGTCCTTCACGCTGGGCGTCGGCGAGGTGATCGCGGCCGGCGAGGCCGGCACGCCGAAGGGTCCACAGAAGACTGATCCGTTGTTCGCGCAGGGTTTGGCGAGCGCTTTGGTCGAGGCAGGCACCGAGGTGGCAATCTCGGCGCGGCTCCAGATCGACCATGGACAGTCGCACGCGATCCAGTACCTGCTCGACGGCCTCGACGTACCTGTGGTGCCTCTTGTGGTCAACGTTTTCGCGCAGCCGCTGCCTACGCCGGCGCGCTGTGTCGAGCTCGGTGAGAACCTGACGGCCGCTGTCGAGCGAAGTGATCGGCGCGTGGTCGTGATCGCGTCCGGCGGCCTGTCGCATCAGCTGCCGTGGCCGAGCGATTGGACCAACCCTGGCGACGAGGACGAGGAGTTCCTGGTCGAGGCCTGGCTGAACGGACGCGGCGAGTGGGAACGCTACGACAAGCGCCGCCGCGAGATCATCGTGGCCGCCCGCCCGACGATCTTCCCGGACTTCGACGAGGCGTTCCTCGAGGACCTCGAGAGCGGTGACCTGCGGCGCTACGCCTCGATGACCGCGGCCGACCTGGAAGCAGCGGCCGGGAACGGCGGTCAGGAGTTGCGCACCTGGCTGGTGATGGCGGCCGCGCTCGGCTTCACGCCAGGCAAGCGACTCGCCTATGCGCCGATGCCCGAATGGCTCACCGGAATGGGTGTAGCCGTCCTCGACCCTTCGGAGGTACGTCGATGACCACCCGCTTGACTTCACCGGCGGCCGGACCGGCACCGGAATCGCGCTTCGCCGCTGCCGGGGACGTCAAATACCACTTCCACGAACTCGGCACCGGGCCGGACACGATCTTCTTGCACGGGGGCGGCCCGGGGTGCACCGGATGGAGCGACTTCGGGCCGGTAGCGCCGTACTTCGCTGCCGACAGGCACTGTTTGATTGTCGACATCCTGCAATACGGCAAGTCGGACAAGTGCCTGATCACCGGGCCGATGTGGGACTTCCACGCCGCGAAGACCGTTGAGTTGATGGACACGCTCAGCGTCGAGAAGGCCGACTTCATCTGCAACTCCTGGGGCGGCACCATCGCCCTCTGCCTGGCCGCGCGGTACCCCGAGCGCGTCCGCTCCCTTGTCATCACGGGCAGCATGCCGGTCTTCTACGGACCGCTTGCTCCGTTGCCCGAGCGAGGCCATCGCGGCCGTGCTGCCCGTGACATCTACTACGGCGGCGAAGGACCGACCCGCGACAAGATGCGTGCCCTGATCACCAGGCTGGAGTGGTACGACGCCGATCGCCTGCCCGAGGAGACCGTCGACCTGCGGTACCACCAGAGTCTCGATCCGGGCGAACGCGAGTTGGCCGCCATGTCGGACTCGCCGCGCGGCGACTGGCAGGACCTCACCGCCGAACTCGGCCTGATCGAGGCGCCGACACTGTTCGTCTGGGGACGTGAGGACGCGTTCCTCACCCCTGACTACCCGCTGATGCTGTCGCGGATGGTGAAGCGCGGAAACCTCCACGTCATGGACCACGTGTCACACCACCTGCAGGAGGAACGACCCGCCGCGTACCACGCCGTGGTCGACGGCTTCCTGCGTTCCGTCGACCACCCGTGATCCAGGAGAACCATGAAGAAGATCCTCGTCATTCTCGCGGTGCCGGCCGTCGCCGTCGTACTGCGCAAGGTGTTTGCCCGCAGCAACACTCAGATCCACCGGATCAACCAGCACCGCTGACCCCTCTGGAGGAAACGATATGACGCTTGCCGAGACCATCTGGACCGAGCTGGCCGGAACCGACTTCCGCATCACCACCGTGGACGCCGGCGGCGTCCCGACGCGGTCCCTGCAGGCCGGCACCGGCGAGCCGGTGATCTTCCTGCACGGCACCAGCGGCCACCTCGAGGCGTTCACCCGCAACCTCGGCGCCCACGCCGAGCGCTACGCCTGCCACGCCATCGACATGCTCGGCCACGGCTACACCGGCAAGCCGGACTACCCGTACGAGATCCCGCGCTACCGCGACCACCTGCTCGCCTACATGGATGCCGTCGGCATCGAATCGGCGCACATCGTCGGCGAGTCCCTCGGCGGCTGGGTCGGCGCCCGTACGGCGATCGACGTACCGGACCGGATCGCGTCGCTGCAGCTGCTGTGCGCGGGCGGCACCGTGGCCAACCCACAGGTGATGGAACGTATCCGCACCAGCACCCGTGAGGCCGTCTCCCGCGACGACGTCGAGCTGACCCGCGCGCGGCTCCGGCTGCTGATGGCGGACCCGGTCGACGCGACCGAGGAGCTCGTCACCGTTCGGCACACGATCTATCACCAGCCGGACTTCGTCGAGAACATCGACAACCTGCTGTGCCTGCAGAACATGGAGGTCCGGCTGCGCAACGTCCTGCGTCCCGAGCACCTCGCACAGATCACCGTCCCGACGCTGGTGGTGTGGGGACGGAACAACCCGTTCGGCGAGGTGCCGGAGGCGAACGCCATGCACGAGGCCATCGCCGGGTCGGAGCTGGTGCTCTTCGACGAGTGCGGTCACTGGCCGCAGCATGAGCAGGCCGCCCGCTACAACGAGCTGAGCCTCGAGTTCCTCTCGAAGCACCCGGCGACGGCTTGAGGAGCGAGCTGATGCGTGCGGTCCGGATCCACTCGTGGGGCGCCGATCCTGTCGTCGAGGACGTGCCGGCCCCGACGCCCAAGGACGGCGAGACTCTTGTGCGAGTCGACGCGGCCGCCGTGTCTCACCTCGACCTCACCGTTGCTAGCGGCACCTTCGACTTGAAGCCCCAGCTTCCGTACGTCGGTGGCGTCGAGGGGTGCGGGACCGTCGTCTCGTCAGAGGTCTACGAGCCCGGCACGCGGGTCGTCCTGCGCGGTGGCGGGCTCGGCCTGGTGCGAAGCGGCACGTGGGCGGAGCTGGTCGCGACCCGGAAGGGCGCGACCCCGATTCCGGCCGAGCTTTCGCCGGAGCTGGGTGCGACGTACTTCGTCCCCACGACGACGGCGTACGTCGCTCTGCACGACATCGGGCGACTTGGAAGCTGGCCCGGCGTTGAGGACGAAGTAGTGGTCGTCGCCGGCGCGGCGGGTGCCGTCGGCTCGATGGTGGCTCAGCTTGCGTTGCGGGCCGGTTGCACTGTGCTCGGCGTGGTTGCCGATGCCTCACAGGCCAGCCAGTTGCCGGCTGGTGTCGAGGCTGTGCTCGTTGGAGATGACGAGCGCGCGGCTTCGCTGCGCAAGGAGCGGCCGGCGACCCTGCTCGTCGACACGCTCGGAGGGCAGGCCGTGGCGCAGCGGTCGCGCTGGGTGCGTCCGGGCGGGCGGGCAGTGGTGGTGGGGTACGTTGCCGGCAAGGAACTCGGTCTCGATGTTCCGTCCTGGTTGCTCGATGATGTGGCGCTGCTGCCGGTGAACATGATCCGTCGTGAGGCGGCGGCTCTGGAGTACGCGCCTCTCCTCGCGGAGCTGCTCGCGAAGGGTGAGCTGCAGCTCGAGGTTCAGTCGTTCGCGATGGACGAGGCCGCCCAGGCGCTGCACCTGCTGGCGACCGGTGGTCTCCGCGGGCGCGCGGTGATCCTGCCAGGGAGCTGACGACGATGACGGAGCAGGCGGTGGCATCGGTGATGCAGCACGTCACCCGCGACCTCTTGGCTGAGGCCGTCTGCGGCGTTGTCGACATCCCGAGCCCGACCGGCGCCGAAGCCCGTGTGGCCGAGTGGATTGTCGACAATCTGACTGTCCATGGCGTCGGTGCTCAGCTTCAGCCATTGGACGGGTTGCAGGCGAATGCCGTCGGCACGTTGGCCGGTGGTGACGGCCCGTCGACCTTGCTCTATGCACCGATCGACACCTTCACCACCGGCGATCCGTCGTACGACGTCCCGTCGGCAACTCTCGCGATGCGGCCGGACATGCTGCCTCGAGCTGTGATTCATGGCGATCTCGTGCAGGGCCTGGGCGCAGGGAATCCGAAGGGCCACGCGGCCTGCGTCATCGCGGCGACGGTGGCGCTGGCGCAGTCGGGTGTCGAGTTGCCGGGCGACGTGGTCGCCGGGTTCGGCGCCGGCGGCATGCCGAGTTTCGCGATCGACGGCGTCGGCACCGAGGGTCGCCGGAACACCGGCCATGGCGTCGGTGCCGGCTTCCTGCTCGAACGCGGCTTCACCACGGACTACGCCGTGATCGCCAAGCCGGGATGGAACGTCTCGCACGAGGAGGTCGGGCTGGTCTGGCTCGACGTACTCGTGCCGGGAATCCATACGTACGCCGGGAGCCGGCACCGGCTGCCGTACCGCAACGCCGTCGCGCTCGCCGGTGAAGTGGCCGGTCATCTCGAGTCCTGGCTGGACGAGTACGCCGTACGGAACGAGCACGGCACCATGCGCCCGCAGGGGATCGTCTCCTCGATCACCGGCGGCTCGGAACGACTCGCCGCCTCGACACCGGCTCTGGTTCGACTGCGCCTCGATCTACGCATCACCACCGCGCAGACGCCGCCTGGCGTGACGCGCGAGCTACGTACCGAGCTGGCGCGTCTCGGGGAGAAGCTGGGCGCCGACCTGCGTGTGGAGCAGGTCGCGGCCATCCCTGCCTCGCACACGTCCTTGGATTCCCCGATCGTGCGGGCGACCGTGGCGGCGTGGCAGGCGGTGGCGGGGGAGCGGCATCAACCGATCATGGCCAACAGCGGCGCCACCGATGCCAACATCCTGCGCATGCGCGGCGTTCCAACGGCGCGGGTCGGGATGCCGAAGGTGACCGCTACGCCGTCCGGTGAGCCGCCGGACTTCACGGCCGGGATGAACCTGGCCGATCTGCGCGAGATGCGCCGGCTGGTCGAGATTCTCGTCCGGACCGTGCTGAGCGTGGCGGACTTCGGGAAGCAGGTGGATTGACGATGGAAGCTCCGCGAGCACGACCGTACGGCGAGGGCCTCGGTGCCGGGGCGAACAGTGTGCTGGGCAAGGTCCGGCTGATCCTCGAGGCCTTCCAGATCGACGACGTCGACCTGTCGCTGTCCGAGCTGTCCCGCCGTACCGGCATCTCGAAGGCGTCCGTCCACCGGCTGTCCCAGGAGCTGTTGGAGTGGGGGATGCTGGAGCGGTCAGGTGCGGAGTACCGGCTTGGGATGCGGGCGTTCGAGCTCGGCTCGCGGGTGCCGCGGTTCCGGGTGCTGCGCGACGAGGTCCGGCGGTTCATGGAGAACTTGCACAACACCGTCAAGGAGGCCGTTCACCTGGCCGTCCTCGACGGCTTGGAGGTGCTGTACCTGGAGAAGATCGCCGGCGGCCCGCAGGCGGCGCGACCGTCCCGCATCGCCGGCCGGATGCCGCTGCACTGCACCGCGACCGGCAAGGTGCTCCTGTCCTACTCGCCGCCCAGCGTGCTCGAGGACGTCCTCGCCCGGCCGCTCGAACGGCTGACGCCGTCGACCATCATCATGCCCGGCGTACTCCGCGACCAGGTGCGGAAGGTCCGCCTCGCCGGCCACTCGGTCGAGACCGAGGAAACCGTCATCGGCTACTGCTCGGTCGCGGTCCCACTCTTCGGCAGCAGCGGCCTACTCCTCGGCGCCCTGTCCATCACAGCCCCCACCTTCCGAGCCGACTGCGCCAAATACGCCGCAGCCCTCACCGCAGTCAGCCGCAAAGTAGCCCAAACCCACCAAATCAACTGACCCCCACCACCTCATTGGGCAGTCCATCGAGTGCGGCCACCGTGTCGACGGCAAGCGGTTGCTGGCGGCCCGGTCCTTGCACTCGCTGACCGAGTACTCACACTCGCACGGTGGCTTCAGTGGCTGCGGGGACAGCGCCGGACCTGGTCGACTGGGGATGGGTGGCCTGGCAGTCCGCTCATCGCTGGGGTGGCGGGGCGTGCGTACTGTTCTGCTTAGGCGGTGTCCGTTGTCGGGAGCCGGCGTGGACAGGAGGCGGGCCGAGTGGAAGAGGTGAGTCCGCGCCGGTACGGCGACGGCCTCGGTGAAGGGGCGAACAGTGTGCTGGGCAAGACCCGGCTGATCCTGGAGGCGTTCCAGCTCGACGACATGGACCTGTCGCTCTCGGAACTGTCCCGTCGTACCGGGATCTCCAAGGCATCCGTACACCGGCTGTCCCAGGAACTGCTCGAGTGGGGGATGCTCGAGCGGTCTGGTGCGGAGTACCGGCTGGGGATGCGGGCGTTCGAGCTGGGCTCGCGGGTGCCGCGGTTCCGGGTGTTGCGGGACACCGTGCGGCCGTTCATGGAGAACCTGCATCACGCCACCAAGGAGACCGTCCATCTGGCCGTCCGGGACGGACTCGAGGTGCTGTACCTGGAGAAGATCAGCGCCAATCCGCAGGCCGCGAAGCCGTCGCGGATAGCGGGCCGGATGCCGTTGCACTGCACCGCGACCGGCAAGGTGCTGCTGGCGTACTCCGCTCCGAGCTTGCTGGAGGAAGTGCTCGCCCGGCCGCTGGAACGCCTGACGCCGTCGACGGTTTCGCTGCCCGGCATGCTCAGAGAACAGATCCGCAAGGTCCGCAGCGTCGGGCACGCGATCGAACTCGAAGAAACCGCGATCGGCTACTGCTCCGTCGCCGTACCGGTCTTCGGCAGCAGCGAACTGTTGCTCGGAGCCCTCTCCATCACCGCACCCACCTTCCGCGCCGACACCGCCAAATACGCCGTCGCCCTCACCGAAGTGATGCGCAAAGTAGCCGCCACCAAGCAGATCAACTAGCGGCCGGTGAAGGTGGGTGGGCGTTTGTCGAGGAAGGACTGGAGGCCTTCGGCGGCGTCGGTGAGGGCGAGGTTGCGGAGGACGTACTGCTCCTCGACGGCCATGGCCTCGTCGATCGGGAGGCCCCAGCCGCGGTCGATGACGTGTTTGACCAGGCCGATTGTTGCGGTCGGCAATGCGGCGAGCCGGGTGGCTTCGCGGTCGACGACGGCGTCGAAGTCGTCGCCGGCGACGATGTCGACCAGACCCTCGGCAAGTGCTTCAGAGGCCGTCAGCCGGGTGCCGTCGATGATGAGACGCTTGGCTCGGTGCGGGCCGATCAGCCGGGGCAGTCGTTGCGAACCGCCTGCGCCCGGGAAGATGCCGAGCCGTGTCTCGGGGAAGCCGAAGGTCGCGCGGGCGTGCAGGATGCGAAGGTCGCACGCGAGCGCCAGTTCGGCTCCACCACCGAGCGCGTGCCCGTTGAGTGCGGCAACCACCGGCTTCGGGGCGAGTTCGAGCGCACGCTGCACCTCGACCCATCGCCGCATCGCCTTGTACGTCGCTGGTTCGAGCCGGCGCATGACGGTGATGTCGGCGCCTCCGACGAAGACCTTGTCCTTGCCGCGGACAACGATGCACCGTACGTCGGGATCCTCGGTGATCGCGGGCAACCTGTCGATCAGCCGCTCGATCAGCTCGGGGTCCACGGTGTTGACCGGCCCGTTGTCGATGGCCAGCGTGGCGACCGGACCGTCGTACCGGATCTGGAAGCCGTCCTTGGAGGTCATTCGAGGATTCCTTCGTCGCGGAGTGAGCTGAGGCGTTCGGGACTCAGGTCTAGCAGTGACGTCAACAGTTCGTCGGTGTGCTGGCCGAGGAGGGGCGCGGGTTGCCAGAGGCCGCCGGGGGTGCCGTGGAGGTGCGCCACGACGCCTTCGTGTGCCACCTGGCCGGCGAGCGGATGGTCCAGCTCCTGGTAGAAGCCGCCGGCGGCGAGTTGGGCGTCGTGCTCGACCAGATCGCGGCCGTCGCGCACCGGGTACGCCGGGATGCGGAACGCCTGCAGGAGAGCAGCGAGCGAGTCAGCGTCCTGCTTGGCGACGTACGCGGGAAGGTCGTACGCCGTTGTGCCGAGCGCTGCAGCTAGTTCGTCATCGGTGACTGCGCCGATGGCGATCCAGCGATCATCGCCGCGGGTCCGGATGATGCGAGGGAGCGGTCCGCTCGCAGCAGTACCGGTGCCGGCCTCGACCACGGCAGGACCGAGGTGCGCCGCCATCGCTTCGAGCTGCGAAAGATCGACGTGCCCGCCAACGCCTCGGTGCAGCAGGTCAAGCGTGGCAAGCGTCGCCGCATTGGCCGCCACCATGTCGCCGAGGCCGAACGTCAGACCCTGCGGCGGACGCCCCGTCTCAAACGTAAGCCCGGACATCGCGGCCAAGGTGTCCGCGAACGTGACCGCCCGACGCCACGGACCGGTCTGCCCGACCCCGGCCATGGACACCAGCACCACCTTCGGATTCATCTCCCGCAGTTGCTGATAGCCGAGTCCCCAGCGGTCGAGGACGCCGGGGCTGAAGTTCTCGATGACGACATCGACGGCGGACGCGAGCTCTCGCAGGAGTTCCTGGCCGGCCGCCGTACGAAGGTTCAGCGCGAGGCTGCGCTTGTTGCGGTTGAAGTTGAGGAAGTAGCCGCTGTCGTCGTACGTCGCATCCGGCCGCAACCGCATGGACGGTGCGAACCGCGTCGGGTCCTGCCGGTGCATCGACTCCACCTTGACGATGTCGGCGCCGTGCTCGGCCAGGATCTTCGTCGCGTACGGCCCGGCCAGCACCCAGGTGAGGTCGAGCACCCGGACACCATCGAGCGCCGCTCCCCGGATCGTCGTACGGCGTTGCAAAGTCGCGGCCCGGCCACGGTCGAGCCAGGTCACCGTCGCGTCGACGTCTTGCGGCTCGCGCAGTCGCACGGGTCTGGGGAGAGACTCAAAGGGGAAGCCGACGTCCCGGACCGGTCCGTCCTCGGTGTCGATGTCGAGGAAGAACTGCCGATCCAGCAACTGCGGGTTGGTCAGTACGCCGCCCGGCGCGGCAACCGTTGCCCAGGGCAACCCCCGGGTGCGGGCCTCGGTGGCGATCTCGTCGGCGGTGCGCCGAGCGACGAAGGCGCCGACCACTTCGTCGACGTACGGGCGCTGCTGCCACCGATAGGCCGCGTCCTTCCAACGGTCCTCGGTCAGGTCGGCTGCCTCACCCTCCTCATCCATCCAGGCAAGAAGGTCGTCCCACATCCGGTTCGGTCCCGAGTATCCGCCGGCCACATAGCCGTCCTTGGCCGCGAAGACGCGATGCGCCACATGCCCGTACACACCCGACGTCCGCCCCGGGACCGTACCGCCGTGGATCCCGTGCCGGCCAACTGCCCGGCCTGCGCACGCGGCGGCGGTTCAGACGCTTCGCCGGGTGTACCCCCGAGCCAGGCTATGCCACCAGCCGCCGTCGCGACGACATCGTCGGCGAGCCAGGACTTGCACGGTCCCCACGAGCCGAACGGAGTCACCACGACATGCGCGACGTGCTCCCAACCGGCGTTGCGCCGCTTGAGTGTGCGGATCCTGTCGAGCGGTCCGGACTCGAGTACGACGTCCGCCCCCGGAAGCAGGCGATCCAGCACAGCGTCGAGTTCCGCGTCGCCCGGCACCTGGAGGATGCGCTGACCGGAGTGCCAGTGGAGCCGATCGGCCACGGCCGCGGTGCGCACCCGCTCGAGACGGATGACGTCAGCACCCATCCCGACGAACAGCCGCCCGGCTGATCGAGCCAGTTCATCGGTCAGGTCGAGAACACGAAGGGTCATCATTGCTTCTCCCATGAATCGGCGTCCCAAGTGCCAGCCGGCAGGCCGCGGCGGCGCAGCTCGGCCCTCGACACCTTCAAGTTCGCATTGCGCGGCAGCGACTCCTCGACGCTGACATACCGGGGGAGTGCATGCAGTGGCAGCAGCCCAGAGCAGTGACGTCGTACCTCGGCTGGATCGATCGCTCGACCGGCGTGAGGTACGACGACCGCGAGTACCTCGTCCTCGGTCAGCTCGGAGGGGACACCCACGACAGCGACCTCGGAGACGTCCGGCATGGAGGCGATGGCTTCCTCGACGGCGTCGGGGGAGATGTTGACGCCACGACGCCGTACGACGTCCGCGCTCCGGCTTTCGAAATACAGCCAGCCGTCGTCCAGCCGCACCTGGTCGCCGGTGTGAAACCACCCACCCCGCCAAGCCCGCGCAGTGGCCTCAGCATCACCGACGTACGTGCTGAATGTCAGATCAGGCTGCTCAGGTCGTACCAGCAGCTCACCAACCTCGCCGGGCGCCACCTCGTCGCCGACCTCGTCGACGATCCTCAGCCGGTATTCGGGCACAGGTCGACCAGCAGCTCCTGGTCGAACGTCGTTGGAGTACGTCGTAGCCACATCACCGAGTTCCGTACAGGCGTAAGCCTGGAGCAGCGTGATGCCGTAGCGCTCCCGCATCGCATCGAACAGCTGTCGGGGCGCGGGCCCGCCGTACGCGCGCCGCACCAGATGGTCGCGGTCGCCTGCCGTCGGCGGCTGGCGCAGCAGCAACGCACACACAGCCCCCATGAAGTTGAACGCCGTGATGCCCTCGGCGCGGACGGTGTCGAGGAAGCCCGAGGCAGAGAACCGATCGCCGATCACCAGCCGCGCCCCGGACATCACCGCCGGCAGGAATGCCGCGTGCCGGGCGTTGATGTGTTGCCAGGAGAAGAAGCTGAAGAGTACGTCGGACTCGTCGTACCGCATCGCACGCTGAACCCGGGCCGCCTGCCCCGGACCGGCAGCCACCGGCAGCAGCGCACCCTTCACGCGCCCTGTCGTGCCCGAGGTCGTCATCACCGCGGCCGGATCACCAGGCGCACTCTTGTACGGCGACACCCGCCGCCCGTCGGCAATCAAATCGTCCAGCGACAAACCGCCCAGTCCGTCCGCAGATACCACTGGCCCACCGAGCTCGTGCAGGTACGGCAATGCCGCCAACAGCTCGCTAGTTGTGACCACCGCCGTACACCTGGTTGCCTTGGACAACGTCCGGGCCCAGCGATCGTCGACCTCCCGGCCCAGCGGCAGTTCGATCGCTCCGAGAGCCGAGATCGCCGTTGTCACGGCGATGGCCTCCGGACCCGGCGGGAGACAGGTGGCGACCGTGTCGCCGGCCTCGACCAGGTGCGCCAAGCCGCCCGCGATCGCCAGCGCCCGCTCCCAGAGATCGGACGCGGACCAGCCCGGCCCGCCGACGCCCCTGACCAGCTCGTCGTCGGGCCGAGCCTCCGCCCGGCGCGCCACGATCCCGTGAAACGACAGCGCCGCACCGGAGTCCATACCTGATCCTCCGGTCACAACCCGCAGATCGCGCAACGGCGCGTTCCGCTCATCGAACCGTGCGACTCGCCGTGGCGGGCCTTTTGAGGACTTTCGTCCCTGGATCCGCGACCCCCGCCGGCGAAGAGTGGTAGGCGGGAAATCACCCGACCTCGGACCCCACCGGAGTGGTCATGCCTGTTCTCGTCGCCCGCGGCTCGAAGCACGACTGGGGCCGGGACAAGCTCTGTCGGCGACTCGTGCACGAGGTCCAGGCCGCCGGGCTGCCCGCCGGCACGGATGACAAGGCGTTGGTGACCGACGCCGATCTGTCCGGGCTGCCGGATGTCGTTCAGCGCTACCTGAGCTTCATGGGCGTCGTCGGCCGGCCGCGGGACTGGTCGTTCCGCGCCCGGTTCGTCGGGAGGTTCCGGCTGCGGCCTCGGCTCGGCTGGATGCCCGCCGAGGCCTGGCAGTACAACTCCGGCCTCGAGATCGCCCGCATCTTCGTGATGCGGCTGCGTTTCGCCGGCGTCGTACCGATGGTCGGCGCCGACACCTATCTCCACGGACACGGCCGCATGCTCGGCAAACTGCTCGACCGGATCGTTGTCGCCGACGGTCAGGGTGACGAGTTCGACATCGGCGAGCTCACCACCTACCTCAACGATGCGATCCTGCTGGCGCCCTCGATGCTGCTCGGCCGGACCACGTCCTGGCAGCCGGTGGATGCGCACAGTTTCGACGTGGCTCTCACCGATGCCGGGCGCACCGTCCGCGGCAGGGTCTTCCTCGACGAACGGGGCGCGCCGTACGACTTCAGCACCACCGACCGGTACGCCGACCTCCCGGGCGGACTGGTCCGCGCAGAGTGGCACACGCCCGTGCGGGACTGGACCGTCATCGACGGACGGCCGGTACCAGGCCACGTCAGCGCAGTCTGGCACTTGCCGGAGGGACCGCTGCATTACCTCACTGGCCGCCTCACTCATCTGACCCATAATGTCGCGGGCGGGAGCGACCCTCGGTGAGATCCTTGACGATAGTGCCGGAGGTGAGGACGAGGTCGATGTTGGCGGGTTCGCCAAGGGCTTTGATCTCTTGAAGCGGATCGGTATCGGTGGCGACGAGGTCGGCGAGCTTGCCTGGTTCCAGGGTGCCGACCTGGTCGGCGATGCCGAGGAGTTCTGCCCCGGAGCGCGTACCGGCGACGATGGCGTCCATCGGGGACATGCCGAGCTGCACCAGGTAGTCGAGCTCGCGCAGGTTCTCGCCGTGCGGGCAGACGCCGGCGTCCGTCCCCAGCGCGATGCGCGCCCCACCGGCGATCGCGTTGCCGATGTTCTCCTTGGTGATCTCCGACCACTTCACCTTCTTGGCGTAGTGGTGCGGCTGCATCGTGGCCTTGTCGATCGCGAACACCGTCGACAGCGTCGGGACCAGGAAGGTTCCGCGCTCCTCCATCAGGTCGAGGCCTTCGTCGTCGATGCCGTAGCCGTGTTCGATGCTGGCCACTCCGCCGCGGAGCGCGGTCAGGATTCCCTTGCGTCCCTGCGCGTGCGCGGCGACCGGCCTGCCGCCGTGCCGGTCGAGCTCGTCGACGATCGCCCGTACCTCGTCGAGTCGCAGACCCTCGTCGTCAGGATGGTCGTGCCGGCTCCCCATCCCGCCCGTCGTGCAGATCTTGACCAGGTCGGCGCCATCACGTAGTACGCGCCGGGTCGCCTTGCGGACCTCGTCGACGGTATCGGCCAACTCCATCGCCCCGGGCAGTGTGTGTACGACGCTCCCGCCGTGCAGGTGCATGTCGCCGTGTCCCGCTGTGTGGCTGATCACGCGTACGGCGAGCCTCAGCCGCGGCCCAGCAATCAGCCCGCGGTCGATCGCCTCTCGGAAGCCGAGTGTGAGTCCGCCGAGGTCGCGTGCGGTTGTGACGCCGGCGTCGAGCGTGGCCCGGATCCGCGCCGCGGACTCGAGCACCACCAGCGCCGGATCGCTCTGGACGGTATGGAACGGCCCGTCGGCCAGGCTGAACCCGAGATGCACATGGCAGTCGATGAAGCCGGGCAGAAGCGTCCGGCCGCCCAGATCGCGAACGGCTGTGCCGACGACGGGCGGTGGCGCGTCGGCAGCCGTACCGACGAAGCCGATCAGCCCGTCCGGCGTGACGTCGAGTACGCCGTTCTCGATCGGAGCTGCTCCGGTGCCGTCGATGATGGTGGCGTTGACGAATCTCATGCGACCGCCCGCCGAGGCTCGATGTCGAAGCCGGGAGCGCCGGGTACCGCGTTGAGCAGCGCGCGGGTGTAGTCGTGCTGCGGATCGTCGTACAGGTCGGCGGCCGCGCCGTGTTCGACGACGTCGCCGCGGTACAGCACCACGACCTCGTCACTGACCTGCCGTACGACGGCCAGGTTGTGCGAGATGAACACCATCGTCAGCCCAAGCTCGACGCGCAGCCGAGCGATCAGGTTGAGGATCTCCGCCTGGACCGAGACGTCGAGCGCGGAGGTGATCTCGTCGGCGATCACGACCTCGGGCCGGATGATGAGGCCGCGGGCGATCGCGACGCGCTGACGCTGCCCGCCGGACAGCTCGTGTGGATACCGGCGGATGGTGTCGGCCGGCATCCGCACGGTCTCGAGCCAGCGGACGATCTCGTCTTGCTGCCTGTTCACTTTGGCGCCCCGCGGATCGACCGCCTCGGCGAGCGCCTCGCCGATCGTCCGCCGTGGATCGAGCGAGGAGTACGGATCCTGCGGGATCAGCTGCACCTTCCGTCTCATCGCCGTACGACGTGAGCCGCGGGCCGAGGCGACATCCACGCCGGCGATCGACACGCTGCCCGCCGACGGCCGGACCGAGCCGACCAGCGTCTTGGCCAGTGTTGACTTGCCGGAGCCGGACTCGCCCACGACGGCGACCGTCCGTCCTTTGGCGACGTCCAGCGTGATGCCGTGCAGGACGCGTGTCGCACTCCGTCCCCAGCCGTAGGTCACCTCGAGGTCGCGGACTTGAATCACGGAATCAGCCATGTGAGTTCTCCAAAGTCCAGGAAACGGTGGGCAACGCCCGCACAGGGGTGTTGAGTTCGGGCGTCGCCTCGAGGAGTGCCTTCGTGTAGGGATGACCGGCGGACTCCACCGAGAGGTTTGCCGCCTCGATCTCCTCGACGACGTCGCCCTGGTACATCACCACCACCCGGTGACAGAGCGCGCGGACGACACCGATGTCGTGCGAGATGAACATGATCGACGTACCGAAATCGCTGTTGAGACGCTTGAGCTCGCGCAGGATCTCCGCCTGGACCGTCACGTCCAGAGCCGTGGTCGGCTCGTCGGCGATGATGAGCCGCGGCTCGGTCGCCAGTGCCGCCGCGATCATCGCCCGTTGCCGCATGCCGCCGGACAGTTCGTGCGGATGCTGCTTCAACCGCTGTTCCGGATTCGTCAGGTGGACCGCCTTCAATGCATCAACGATCCGACGCTTGGCGGCCTTTGCTCCCAGTCGCCGGTGGGTACGCAGTACCTCAGTGAGCTGAGTCCCCAACCGGAGGGCGGGATTGAACGTCGAGCCTGGGTCCTGGTAGACGAGGCCGACCGTTTCCGCCATCAGGCCCGCTGGGACCGGCCCGAGCAAGTCGAGGTCGCCGATGCTCATCCGGGCGGCGCTCGAGGTGACGCCGTCGGGCAGCAGTTGCGCGAGTGCCATCGCCGTCAGCGTCTTGCCCGAACCGCTCTCGCCGACGATGCCGAGGATCTCACCTTGCCTGATACCGAAGGAGATGCCCTTCACCAGCGTCTTGTCGCCGTACTGGATCTGAAGGTCCCGGACCTCGGCGAGATACCCGTCGCTCGGCGGAGTCTGCCGGCCAGTGCGGCTGGTGCGCGCCGACGCCTTCCTGGTCCCGCGTGGGTTCGCCGCGGCAGCGAGGCCGTCGCCGATCAGGACCGCGGCGAGCCCCGTCACGACGATCAGTACCGCCGGGCCGACCAGCTGGAAGGGCCGGTCGGCGAGCAGCGACGGCAGCGCTTCGTTCAGCAGCTTTCCCCAGTCGTACGACGGGGATTGCACGCCGAGACCCACGAACGACAGAGCCGAGATGGCCGTGAGCGTACTGGCGAAGGTCGACGCGGAGAGCACAAGAAGCGGCTCCGCCATGTTCGGCAGCATGTGCCTGAACGCGATCCGGACCTGGCTCACGCCGAGCAGGCGGGCGGTCGAGATGAACTCCTGCTGGGACACTTTCGCGGCGAGGTTCGCGGTGAGGCGAGCGAAGTACGGGATGCCGGCCAGTCCGATCGCGATCACGGCCGACGACCCGCCCGCCCCCAGCACTGCCGCCACGACGAGCGCGAGGAGGAGGCCGGGAAACGCGACCATCGCGTCGATCGCTCGTAGGCACAACTCCCGCGCCCGCGGCGGCATCAGCCACACGCCGGTGCCGAACAGAACGCCGAGCGCCACGGCGATCGCCGTCGCGGCCACTGTCATCAGCAGGGTGAGTCGCGTGGCGACGAGACTGCGAAGCAGCACGTCGTGGCCGGCGGCGTCGGTGCCGAGCCAGTGGGCCGACGACGGGGGAGCGAACCGCCGGCCGAGCTCGTCCGCGGCTCCGCTGAACACGATCGGCGCGACGACTGCGATCACGACGATCAGGCTCAGGAGCGTCAAACCGAGCAGGAGGCCGGGATTCCGGCGGCGGTCAGACATGCGAACCTCCGAGGGTTCGTTCGTCGATGAGTCCGAGCACGATGTCGACGAAGAGATTGATCAGCGCCGCGATCATCCCGATCACGATCACCATCGCCTGGATGACCGGGTAGTCGCGGTCGAGGATGGCCTTGATGATGCCGCTGCCCAGGCCCGGCAGTGCGAACACCGACTCGATCACCACCGCGCCGCCGATCAGTCCGGTCAGCACCAGCCCGCTCACGGTCAACGTGCTGGTCAGCAGGTTCGGCAAAGCCCACTTGACGTAGCGCTTGACGGTGGGCAGTCGCCAGCCACGGGCGGTTCTGATGTAGTCGTTGCCCAGCACAACCGCCGTCTCCCGCCGTACGACCCGGGAAATGGTGCAGATCGGGCCGATCACGATCGCCGCGACCGGAAGGACGAACGACTCGGACCCGAAGCGGGGCGTGTACGCCGGTGGGAAGAGCGGCACCACACCGATGCCGAGGGCAAACATCACGACCAGGAACGTCGCCATGATGTAGCCGGGCACGGAGTCCAGGAAGCCGGTGACCAGCCCGAACGCCGTGTCCAGCCACCTGCGCCGGCCACCCTGGGTCAGCACACCGACGACCATGCCCAGCGGAACCGACACCAACAGGACGATGACGATGGCCGACAGTGCGATCGTCGCGGTGAACGGCAGCCGGTTCTGGATGATCGTCATCACCGGCTGCCGGTACATGAACGACGTACCGAGGTCACCGGAGAACACCCCGCCGACATAGTCGGCGAAGCGTTGCCCGAGCGGCTGGTCGAGTCCCAACTGGTGCCGGATGCGCTGGATGTCGGCGAGATCCGCGTTGGCGCCGGCGATGCCGGCTGCCGGATCGCCCGGGATGAGCTGGACGATCAGGAACGACACCACGACCAGTACGACGAAGATCGCGGCGAGGCCGGCCAGCCGTCGTACGGCGAAGTGCAGCCACGGGGACGCACTTGGGCGCGCCGCTGTTTCGACGAGAACCATGGTGGCCTTCCGGCTAGTTGGCGATCCGGACGGTGGCCGGATCGATGTAGTCGTCGAACTTCCGGATGCTGAATCCGTCGGCGGTGACGACGGTGGTGGGCAGGACGGCCAGCGGGATCGCGTCGACCCGTTGGAGGAACGACTTTTGCGCGCCTTGCAGGGCGGAGCACTGCGCGCTCTTGTCGATCTCGCTCATGGCCTTCTGGACGAACCCGTAGCCGGCGTCGTTGACCAGGCCCATCTTGTTCCGGCCACCCTTCTCGGTCGCCGGCCCCATCACACGCAGGAGCGACGACGTCAGAGTGCCGAGCTGGTTGTTGTCACCCTGGACGTTGATGTCCCAGTCCTTGCCGCCGGCCGCGGTCACCGTGGCCCAGTTCGCGTTGTCGAGGGAGTTGACGGTCACGACCGCGCCGGCCTTGCGGAGCGCCTCGGCGACGTACTCGTTGCCGCCGCGGAGCAACGTCGTACCGACGATGCGGAACTTGACTCCGGTCAACGTCTTCTTGGCAGCGGCGGCATTCTCGGCGACCAGCAGCAACTTGTCGGTGTTGACACAGGCAACCTTCTCCGATCCGACCGAGGTGATCGTCGTACCGCGCTTGCCGCTGATGATGTCGCTGAAGGCCTGCGCGTCGATCGCCTGCGCCACCGCGGTGCGCAGGTCGGGCCGGTCCGCGAAGACCGTGCCAGGACGCTCGTTGAAGAGAAGGTACGTCGTCGTGTTCGCTGCCGTCGTACTGGTGAACTTCGAGTTGTCGGCGAACCGGACCACGTTCTCGTCGTTCACACCGCCGACGTCGAGGCTGCCGGACAGCAACTGGGTTGCGATGGTGCCCTGATCGGTGACAGGCATCAGGTTCAACTGCTTGGCAGGCTTGCCCGCCAGAGGCTTGGCGAACTTGGGCCAGGCGTCGTAGTCGTCGCGCAACGTCAACTGGTACGACACCGCCGGCTGCGAGGACGTCAGCGTGTAAGGGCCGGAGAAGGCCCCCGCCACCTTGCCGGCCGCCAACCCCTTGAGATCGGCCAGACCGGCCGGGCAGATGATGCCTGCCTGCGGCAAGGTCAGTCCGGTCAGGAAGTCCGACCACGGCTTCGACAATGCCGCCTTGACGGTGCCCGCCTTGTCATCCGGTGTGAACGTCGCCTTGGCCGAACCCATCGTCAGTGTGCGGCCCGACGAGCCGGTGTCCTTCGAGGCGAACCGGCTCAGCGACGCCGCTACCACCGACGGCGTGATCGCGCTCCCGTCCGAGCACTTCAGCCCGGACCGGATGGTGAACGTGTAGTGCGCCGCGTCGACCGCCTTCCACTCCGACGCGATCCCGCCGGCGAGCGCGTTGCCGTCGTCCTTGCGTACGACGGTGTCGAACAGCAGCCGGGCCGCGGTGTAGTCGTCGGCGGCCTTGGCCAGCGCCGGATCGAAGGTCGCCGGGTCGGTGCTCAGCGACATGTTGATCGTGTCTTTCGCGTCAGAGCTCGCCGGTCCACCACACCCGGCCAGCGCCAGGCCGGCCGTGGCTACCAGCGCCAGGGGGACTGCAGATTGACGTAACACGGCTCCTCCAACAGGGCCAGGAAAAGATTGGCGTGGAGCCTAGGCCGGGGGTCTCGGTTCGAGGTGTTCCGCGAGCCACTGCGCAAGGAATTGGGCCAAAGCCGGGTCCGGCTGCACGATCTCGTCCGAGGTGCGGTGGTCCGGACGGTTTCCTCGACGTTACGCGCCGCGCACGAATTCACGCCGTACGACGACAGACGCGGTCCGCTTTTCCGCTCTCCGGACCGCGATCCGCACGATCACTGGAGCCCGCGGTGCGCGCGGCGCATGATGCTGGACATGGTCGACGCGCTGGACTTACAGATCATCAACGCGCTGCAGATCCACCCCCGGGTCTCATGGGCCCAGCTGGGCCGGGTCCTCCGCGTCGACCCGTCCACGATCTCGCGTCGCTGGTCCGTGCTGACCAAGGAGCGGCAGGTGTGGACGAGCTGTTACGAGGGCCCCGGCGCCCGCTCGAAGGAGCCGATCGTCTCGGCGCTGGTCGAGATCCGGTGCGCTCCCGGCCGGCGCGGTGACGTGATCGCCGAACTCGCCCGGCAGGGACCGATCTTCAGCGTGCACTGCACCTCGGGACCCCGCGACCTCTACATCATGATCTCGACACACAGCCTGCTGTCGATGGACCGCTACATCGACGAGCACATCGTCGTCACGCCCGGCATCGTCGGCACCCGGACCCACTATCTGCGGACGGTCTTCCTCGAAGGTTCGGGCTTTCGGCTGAACGCGCTGGCCGACGACCAGGTCAAGGCCCTGCAGCACCTGCGTCCTTCCGACCCGCCGCAGCAGCGCAAGCCTGCTTACCACGAGATCATCCAGGCTCTGGGGGCCGACGTACGCCGTACCACCGCCGATCTGCAGCGCGATCTCGGCCGCTCGCTGGCGGTGGTGTCCCGGGACATCGACGCGCTGCTCGCCGCGAGCTGGGTCCGGTGGCGGGTCGACTTCGCGCACACGTTGCTCGGCTGGTCGGCGGCCGCGGTGCTCTGGCTCAATGTGCAGCAATCGGACCTGGAGCGCATCGTCGCGTCGTTCGGGCAACTGAACCAGGTGCGGCTCTGCGCCTCGGTGACCGGTCAGGCGAATCTGGCGGTCTTCCTCTGGCTGCACAACCTGCAGGAGCTGGACGAGATCGAGGGCAGACTCGGCGCGGTGTTCCCGCGGGTGCTGATCAAGGATCGGTGGATCGTGCCGAGGATCGCGAAGCGCACCGGCTACATCCTTGACCTCGACAGCCGGCGGCTCCGGTACGTCCCGATCACCAGCCAGCCGGTGTTCGAGGACTGAGTTCGTGCAGCACCGGGCCGGGATCGTGGTGTTTCATGCCGACTTCGCCGAATCCGGCCGGGAATCGCCGTACCGGTACCTACCCTGAGCGACGCGGCCGATCGGCCGTGGTCAGCTGAAGAAAGAGGTCTGGTGTGGAGTTTGAGCAGCTCCGAGCGCTTCGCCGGGAACTGCACCACAATCCGGAGCCCGCGTTCGCCGAGATCGGTACCGCGGCCCGGATCGAACAAGCCATCGGGGGATTGCCGGTCGTCGTACTGACCGGCAAAGAGGCACACGACCTCTCCGCCGTCGTCGACTTCCCGGCTCCGGAGACCCTGGAGCGATGGGAAGCCGGCGCGGTCGCATCCGGTGTCCCGGCCGAACGGGCCCGCTACTTCCGCGAGAACGGTACGGCGCTCGTCGTCGACCTCGAGGGCACTCGGCCTGGCCCACGCTGGGGTTTGCGCGTCGACATCGACGCCCTGCCGATGCGTGAGTCGTCCGATCCGGCACACTTCCCGGCGGCGCACGGATTCGCGGCGACGAACGGTGCGATGCATGCCTGTGGTCACGACGCTCACGCCACCATCGGCGTCGGACTACTGCATCGCCTGGCGGATCGTGACTTCGCCGGTTCGTTGCGGGTGCTGTTCCAGCCCGCGGAGGAAGGCGTTCGCGGCGCGCAGACGATGATCGACGCCGGTGTTGCCGACGGCACCGATCGCATGCTCGCCGTCCATGTGGCCGGCGGTCTGCCACTCGGCACGGTGGTGGGCAGCTTCGCCGGCGGCATGGCCACGCGCAAGCTCAGAGTGGACTTCGACGGCAAGGCCTCGCACGCGGCCGGTGCCCCGGAAGCGGGCCGGAACGCGTTGCTCGCGGCATCGATGTCGGCGCTGGCGATCATGGCAGTGCCGCGGTTCAGCTCGGCGGACACCCGGCTCAACGTCGGCACGCTCGTCGCGGGCGACGGCGTGAACATCGTCCCGTCCTCGGCAGTCATGACCTGTGAGGCCCGCGCGACCGACGACACCGTCGTCGACGAGCTGGTCGAACGGATCCGCTCCATCGTGTCGGGATCCGCGCTCACCCAGGGCGTCGACGTGGACGTCGCGATCATGGGCCAGTCCGCGACCCTCACCCCCGATGACGAGCTGATCGACCGCATCGTCGACGCAGCCTCGGCCCAGTCCGCGGTGACCGAGGTGACCCGCACCAAGACCCTGGCTGGAAGCGACGACGCCAACCTCCTGATCAGACACGTCCAGGGCCGCGGCGGCCAGGGCGCCTACCTGATGATCGGCACCGCAAGCCCGGGCCCACACCACAGCGAGACCTTCGACGTGACCGAGGACTCCATCCCTATCGGCATCGACATCCTCGAAGCCCTGATCCGCCGCGACTAGTAGCGTGTCGCTGCTTAGTCCTGGTGGTTCTGGTTGCCAGGTTGGTGTCTGGCAGATTCTCCTTCCCCTCTGCCGGACAGGACTGTTGTGGCTTTGCAGAAGAAGCGTCCGGTCACGTTGACCGAGGCGGATCGTGAAGTGCTGGTTCGGGTGACCAGGGTGGGTGTGCATCCGGCATCGATGATCAGGCGGGCGCAGGTGCTGCTTGCGTTGGACACCTCGGTTGGTGTGGTTGATCCGGTGGAGGTGATCGCGGCCCGGCTGGGGGTGTCGGGTGAGATGCTGCGACTGGTCGCCAAGCGGTTCGCCGAGACCGATGGTGACGTGTGGGCCACGATTGAGCGCAAGAAGCGCGCGCATCCGCCGGTGCCCTCGCCGGTCACTGGTGAGGTCGAGGCCAGGCTGATCGCGCTGGCGTGCTCGCAGCCACCGCACGGCTATGCCCGCTGGTCGCTGCGGTTGCTGGAAAAGCACGTAGCGCTGACCGAGGACATCCCGGATCTGGATCACTCCACCATCGGGCGGGTGCTAAAAAAACGAGGTTGCGTCCTCATCTGAAGAAGTGCTGGACCATCCCGCCGGCGGCAAACGCGCAGTTTGCTGCGGCGATGGAAGACGTCCTCGCGGTCTACGCCAGGCCCTACGACCCGGCCAGGCCGGTGGTGTGCATGGACGAGAAGCCCTACCAACTCCTCGGCCACGCCCGCGCCCCGATCCCCGCCACACCAGGACACGACCTGAAACAGGACAGCGAGTATGTCCGCTGTGGCACCTGCTCGATCTTCTGCTGGGTCGAACCGCTGCGCGGGTGGCGGCGCGTGGACGCCCAGCCACAGCGGACCAAGGTCGACTGGGCCTGTCAGGTCGAACGACTGTTGACCATCGACTACCCCGACGCCGACAAGGTCGTGCTGGTGATGGACAACCTCAACACCCACACCATCGGATCGCTCTACGAAGCCTTCGACCCGGCCAAGGCGTTCGCATTGGCCCAACGCCTGGAGATCCACCACACCCCCAAGCACGGGTCCTGTCTCAACATCGCCGAGATCGAACTGTCCGCGCTCACACGCCAATGCCTGGACCGCCGCATCCTCGACCTCGCCGCGCTGAACACCGAACTCGCCGCCTGGCAGCAAGCCACCAACACACAACAGCGCCAAGTCGACTGGCAGTTCACCACCGAAGACGCACGCATCAAACTCCGCCACCTATACCCCAACAGTTAGATGCGACGGTCTACTAGTGCCTTGCCAAGAAACGTTGGGGTGGCAATGCACTGCCCCGGGTTGTGGCCGGGTGACCGCAGTGGG
>WNGA01002219.1_pt1 | contig 31715 bp, 28 predicted proteins | sample 5400061 | NCBI WGS metagenome assembly WNGA01 (sample SAMN13153366, study PRJNA577476) | soil metagenome | isolation source: 100 cm soil or saprolite under grassland replicate 2 | place: USA:California | collected 2016-06-15 | reverse complement strand
CTTCCTCGTCCACGGCGTTCGAGGAGAGATTCAGGCTCTCCGCGGGGAGGTTCAGGCTCTCCGCGGAGAGGTTCGGCAGGACATCGCGGACGTCAGGCGCGAGATCGGTGACCTTCGGTCGGACCTGACCCAGGTGGCGCTGGCCGTGGGTGCCAGGCCGCGGGCCGAACGGAACCGCTAGGCCGGGTCTCGACCTCAACCTCGGGAGATACGCCCACTCGTAGCCGAAGCCATCAGGACAGTGACCACGCCGTGACGCCCCAGAAGGGGACGGTCCCGGCGCTGCAGTGAGGGCAGTAGTCCGGGAGGGGCTCCAGGTCGAGGGTCGCGATGCGGTCTCCGTCGTGGATGACGTCCACCACCCTCACGTCGCCGTGTCGGGTCGCCGCTCCCACCGCAGGGACCCCTCCTGCCAGTCACCGGGCTCGACGTCGGAGAAGTCCTGTCGGAGCAGCCACCGCCGCCATTCGCCGGCGAAGGAGGACCATGGATGACCTGGTCCCTGGACAGCCGCTCGAAGTGTTCTCCCAGGATGCGCAACACGGAATCAGGTTGGGCCATCGAGTCCTGTTGCCCGTCTCCGGGCGCAGGTCCGATGATCGCGAACGAATCGAGGTCCGGCCGGGCCGTCACGGTGACGGTGAACCCGGGACTGTGTGCTGCGGCACCGACCGGCCCGTAGCAGGTGCCGTTCTGGGTCGTGATCGTGATCGCGCCACCCTCCACCTCGGGGCAACACGACCCCTCGTCCGTCGTGCGGATCTGCAGGCGGGTGCCGTCCGGGAGATTCGTGGTCGCCGTGAGCGTCGCCGAGAACGGCGGATCGGGGTCCGCCTGCGTGGTCGAGCTCCCCGGAGATGATCAGCATCACCGCGGGCTTCTTGCCGAGGCCCCCGATCGCCTCATCGAAGTGGTCGGCGACCTGTCCAACCGACTTCTTGGCGAAGACCTCGGGGTGCCGGCCCCGCGCGATCAGCATCTCGGCAACCCGCCGGCGTCCGCCAATCGATGACCCGAAGGATTCAGCTCAAAGGGGACGGGCGCCAGTCGGAACCGTTCCAGTGCAGGGCCAGGGGGGTGGCGTTCGTGGGGCCGACGGCCCAGATGTTCGAGCGGGAGATCGCGGCGGCCGCGCTCAGGTAGGCCATGCGGACGTCGGGGGCCGGGACGGAGCCCCGGGACCATGAGCCGTCGGCGTGGCGGCGCTCCACCAGGGGGCGGGTGGTGGTGGACGGCGAGGTGGAGCCGATCGCCATGAGGCCGGTGCCGGGGATCCGGCTGATGGCGAACCACTCGGAGGACGGTCCGGTGTTCGGAGCGTCGACGGTGCGCCACTTCGAGCCGTCCCAGCGCTCGGCGAGAGGGCGGGTGGGAGCCTCGCGGTTGGCCGACTTGCCGCCGACGGCCCACGCCTCGTTCGGGCTCACCGAGAGGATCCAGTCGAGGCCGCTGCGGTCGGCGCCCAGCTCCGGCGCCGGCACCGTGCTCCAGCGCTGGCCGTCCCAGTGAAGGATCACCGCGGAGCTGTGGGCCAGGCCGGCGCACGGGCCGGGGCACCGCTCTCCCACCGCCCACACGTCGTCCGGGTCGGAGGCCGAGATGCCGTCGAGGTGGACCTCGCCGCCGACGAACGGGAACCGGACCTCCCTCCAGGCCGAGCCGTCCCAGTGCAGGACCAGGGCGTGGCGGAGGTACCGGCCCTCGTCGGACCAGAAGCCGGCCGCCCACACGTCGTCCGCCGACACCGCGGCCAGCGCCCGGATCTCGTTCGTCGCGGTCCCGGGACTGGGCGTGGGCACCGCGGTCCACCGGTTCCCGTTCCAGTGCTCGAGCAGGGTCCGCGACCCGAACCCGCCGGCCGCGCCGCAGCCGCCGTCGGTGCACGTCATGCCCCCGGCCCACGCATCGTCGCGCCCCACGGCGACGACGGCTTGGAGCGCACTCCCGTGCGAGCCCGGGTTGGGGGCGCCGACCGCCCTCCACGACGACCCGTTGAAGTGGCGGACGAACGGCCGGACCGCCGTGATCCGGGACATCGACCCAACCGCCCACACGTCCGAGCCCGAGGTCGCCGCCACCCCACGGAGCGTGATCAGACCGGACCGCACCCGCACCTGCTGATCCGGGCCGGGCACCGGCCCTGCCGGCGGGCGGGGGACATCGATGGGAAGCTCGGCCGAGCGAGGCGCCACGCCGGTCGCCGTTCGACCGGAGAGCACCGCCCGGTACTTCGCCGGAGGCGCCGGGTCGCCGCCCGCGTCGGTGCCGTTCCACCGCACCCCGACCGCCGTGGAGCGACCGCCCACCGATATCTCGCGGACCACCGAGCCGTCCCGCCGCTCGAGGGTGAGCGTCCACGCCAGCGGGGCGGTGGCCCTCGCCGTGAACCGCACCGGGTCCGTGCCCGGGCCCACCTGGGGGGCCGATTCCTTCGGCCGGAGGATCTTGGGCCCGCCCATCGCGGCCACGGTCCTCCGGACGCTCGGGAGGAGGGCCACGAAGCGGTTCCCCGGACAGTCCGTGGAGCTGGTCCGGCGGTGCCCCACGATCGTGTGCAACCGGACGGGCTTCCCCGGTGGGTAGACGTCGGACCCGTACCCCTGCGACACCAGCGTGTCGAACCCGTCTGCCGGAACATGCGCCACGTCGAGACGCCACGCCAGGAGGTGCTCCAGCGAGCTCACCGCGGCGGCCGGCGGCGAGACCGACTGGAAGTCCCCCATGACCGACACCGAGGCCGTGTACCCGTTGAATCCCGACTGCGACCCCGGCGTCACCGGGCGTCCGACCCCCCCGGCCCGGCCCACGAAGATCCGCCCGTACCGGTCGATCAGGAAGCCGTACGCGATGTCGCAGTACCCGCGCTCCCGGGTGTGGAACCAGTCGATGCCGCGAACCACGTCGTCGGATTGGGACGGCCCGTACGAGTTCGACCCGGACGTGTGGTGGATGTAGGCCACCTTCACCTCGGGCGAGTAGTACGGCGCGGTGCACCCGGGTGAACCCGTGTCGAACAGGCGGGCGTCAGCGCCCCACGCCGCCCGCGAGACCATGGCCGGCATGGGCGGGCCGCCGTCCGCCGCCGCTCGGACGTCCGGCTCCGGCGCGGAGTCCGGTGGCCCGGTCCCCGGCCCGCCCGCGGACCCCGACGTGTTCGCGAAGGCAGCCCGCATCCCCCATACCGTGACGCCGGCCGGGACCTCGAACGTGACCACGGCGCACCGCCCGCCGCCGGTCCACACCACGTCGGTCCCCCGCCGGACCCCGTCCCCGTCGGGCGTCCCCGGGCCCGGACCCTCGTCCCGGCTCGCGTCCACCGACGTCCGCCCCACCACCGAGCCGTCCACTCCCGTCCAGCGGACCCTGGCCCGGACCACCCCGGGGCCGCGCTGCTGCCACACGAGCCCGAGCGCCGTGAACCAGAATCCCGGACAGGCCCGCACGGGCAGAGACGTGGCGGCGTCGAGCGTCCGCACCGCGCCGCCCGGCAGGGTTCGGACCGCCGCGGGAGGAAGCGCGCCGGAGAGGCCGATCGTGACCTCCGACGAGACGGTGTGCGGGAGGCCGGCGGCCCGCTGCGCCCCCCGCTGGCCGAGCGCCGGCGCCCCGGCCCCGGCATCCGCGACCGGCACCGATAGCGCGAACGTCCCCACCACCGCCACGGCAAGGGCTACGGCGATCCGGGGCGTGACGCGGCGGCTCACGGGTTCGGGTCTCATCGGCATGGTTCCATCCGGACGCCGGCCAGGCGGGCGGCCCGCGCCATCTTGGCATCCCCCGGGCGGGCCGTGGTCAACGCACTTCACGCGGGCCGCCGGGACGAACGAACCGGCCGGTCCGGGCCGGACGGGCCTGACGAACCGCCCCGGATGCAGCACGCTGGGGGCGCGATGTCGCATGATCCCCCCGTGAGCTCTCCGGACCCCGGCCCGCAGGCGTCGCCCGGCGGCATCTCCACCGTCGGCGTGCCCCGGGAGACGTTCCCGGAGGAGCGGCGAGTCGCCGTCACGCCCCTCGCGGCCGCGGCCCTGGCCAAGGCGGGCCTCCGGGTCCTGGTGGAATCGGGAGCCGGGGAGGCCGCCGGGTTCCTCGACGACCTGTACCGCGAGAAGGACGCCGAGATCGTCTCCTCCCGCGAGGAGGCCTTCGGCGCCGATGTGGTGGTCCAGGTGCGAACGGTGGGAGTCAATGCCCCCGGCGCGGACCAGGACCTGGCTCTGATGCGCCCGGGGCTGGTGGTGGTGGGCCTGGCCAACCCCCTGGGGTCGCCGGAGGCCGCCGCGGCAGTGGCCGAGCGGGGCGCCATGCTGTTCGCCCTGGAGCTCCTCCCCCGCATCACCAGGGCCCAGGGCATGGACGTGCTCTCCTCGCAGGCCACGGTGTCCGGATACCGCGCGGCGCTGCTGGCCGCCACCCAGCTGCCCAAGATGTTCCCGCTGCTGACCACCGCCGCGGGAACCATCGCCCCCGCCCGGGTCCTGGTCCTGGGGGCCGGGGTGGCAGGGTTGCAGGCCATCGCCACCTCGCGCCGGCTGGGCGCGGTGGTGGAGGCCTACGACGTGCGCCCCGCGGCCGCGGAGGAGGTCAAGAGCCTGGGGGCGCGGTTCGTCGAGCTCGCCCTGGAGACCGGCGACGCGCAGGACGCGGGCGGGTATGCGAAGGCCCTGGGCGAGGACTTCTACACGCGGCAGCGTGAGCTGCTGGCGGAGGTCGTGGCCAACGCCGACGCCGTCATCACGACGGCCGCGGTCCCCGGCAAGCCCGCCCCCTTGCTGGTCACCGCGGCGGCCGTGCACGGTATGGCCCCCGGCTCCGTGGTGGTGGACATGGCCGCCCCGCAGGGAGGCAACTGCGAGCTCACCAGGCCCGACGAAACCGTGGTCGAGAACGGCGTCACGGTCCTGGGGCCCACCAACCTGCCGTCGATGGCATCCCACCACGCCAGCCTGATGTTCGGCAAGAACGTGTCGTCGTTCCTGACCTACCTGATCCAGGACGGGAAGCTCCGCGACGAGCCGGACGACGCCATCGTGAGCGGCACGCTGGTGTGCCGGGACGGCCAGGTGGTCAACCCGGCGGTGAGGACCGCGCTGGAGACGGCCCGGGGCGCCGAGCGCCAGGAGGTGACCTCGTGACCCACAATCTCGTGATCGGACTCTACGTGTTCGTCCTGGCCACGTTCATCGGCTTCGAGGTCATCCGCAGGGTCCCCAAGCTCCTCCACACGCCGCTGATGTCGCTGACGAACGCGATGTCCGCCATCGCCCTGGTCGGGTCGCTGGTGCTGGCCGGATCGAAGCGCGGCACCCTGGCCACCGTCCTGGGGACGATCGCGGTGGTCGCCTCCACGATCAACGTGGTCGGCGGGTTCCTAATCACCGACCGGATGCTCCGCATGTTCCGCCGCCGCGGCAGCCGCCCCGGCCGGGAGACCCGCGAGAGCCCCGAGGCGGCGAAGCCGTGAACACCACCGTCCTCGACATCGTGTTCCTGTCCTCCGGGGCGCTGTTCGTGCTGGCCCTGAAGTGGATGTCGCAGCCCCCCACCGCCCGCCGGGGAGTGCTGGCCGGCGAGGCCGGGATGCTCGTCGCCGTCATCGCGACCCTGCTCCGGTCCGAGATCGTCGACTTCAAGTTCATCATTGCCGCGCTGATCATCGGGTCGGCCATCGGCGTCCCCCTCGGCCTGCTGGTCCCCATGACCGCAATGCCCCAGCGGATCGCGCTGTCGCACTCGTTCGGGGCGCTGGCCGCCGCCCTGGTGGGGACCGCCGAGTTCTACCTGCAGTCCCCGCACATCGAGAAGGTGACCATGGTGGCCCTGGGGATCGAGGTGGTGCTCGGGTTCCTCACGTTCACAGGGAGCCTGATGGCCGCCGGGAAGCTCATGGAATGGCTCCCCCAGCGCCCCATCACGTACCGGGGCCAGAACGTGATCAACCTCTCCGTCCTCGGAACGGCGCTGGTCCTGGTGGGCATCCTGGTGGCGAATCCCGGCTCGAAGGAGCTGTTCCCGATGGTGGCGGTCCTGTCGCTCGCGTTCGGGATCATGCTGATCGTCCCGATCGGCGGGGCCGACATGCCCACGGTGATCTCGCTGCTGAACTCCTACGCGGGGCTGTCGGCGGCGGCCATGGGGTTCGTGCTGAACTCCAAGATCCTGATCATCGCCGGAGCCCTCGACGGCTCCTCCGGGTTCCTGCTCTCTGTGATCATGTGCCGGGCCATGAACCGGTCGTTCCGCAACGTCCTGTTCGGGGCGTTCGGGAAGCTCCAGACGGCCGAAGCCGGGGACGCCTCCGAGCTGGGCGAGGTCCGCTCGGCGGCTCCCGACGAGGCCGCGGAGATCCTGCGCAACGCCCGGCTGGTGATCATCGCGCCCGGGTACGGGATGGCCGTGGCCCAGGCCCAGCACAAGGTCCGCGAGCTCGCGGACACGCTCGGCGCCCTGGGGGTCGACGTGAAGTTCGCCATCCACCCGGTGGCCGGCCGGATGCCCGGGCACATGAACGTCCTGCTAGCCGAGGCCAACGTCCCCTACGACCAGCTGTTCGACATGGAGGCGATCAACCCCGACTTCCCGCAGGCCGACGTGGCAGTCGTCATCGGGGCGAACGACGTGGTGAATCCGGCCGCCGAGAAGACGCCGGGGAGCCCGATCTACGGCATGCCCATCCTCGAGGTGAACAAGGCCCAGGTGGTCATGGTGATCAAGCGCAGCATGCGCCCGGGGTTCGCCGGCATCGAGAACGAACTGTTCCACGACCCCAAGACCCTCATGGTCTTCGGCGACGCCAAGGAGGTCGTCTCCGCCCTGGTCGAGGAGCTCTCCCCCAAGCGCGCGTCCCTGGTCTGACCAGGAGCCGCCCGGCGTCAGGCGGCGGAGGGGTCGAGGTGGGCCGAGGCCACCACGGCCTGGCCGAGGGCCAGGCCGGCGTCGCCGGCAGGGATCCGCCGGGGGAGATACACCTGGAAGTCCTGAGTGGCCAGGCGGGCGGCGGTGTCGGAGGCCAGCAGGTCGTCGGCGAACAGGCCCCCGGCCAGGACCACCCGGTCCACGCCGGTGTCGACGCGCAGGAGCCGGCACACGGCGAGGATGCCGGCGGCCAGCGTCCGGTGGAACCGCCCGACCACGGTGCGGGCGGAACGTCCGTTCGCGAGGTCCTTGACCAGAGCCCGGACGATGGGCCTCGTGTCGAGGACCACCGAGCCGTCCTCGGCCCCGAGGTCGAACGGGTACTCCATGGTGGCGGAGGGGTCGGCAGCCCGGGCCAGACGCGCGCCAGAGCGATCGGGCCCGCCCAGTCCCGGGCCCAGCCCGGCCAGTGAGGCCACGGCGTCGAACAGCCCGCCTGCGGAGGTGTCCTGCTGCCGATCCCGTCCGGTGCCGGACTGGTCGGCGATCCACTCAGTATGAGACCCGGTCGGTCCCAGGAGCGGGACGGCGCGGCCGAGCACCCCGGCGTCGCTGGCGTGAGCCACGGCCATCTCCCACGGCTCCGCGCGCGTCCCGCCGCCGGACCACATGACCGCGCGGAGGTGCCCGGCCCTCCGGGCGGAGGCCGCGCCGGCCACCAGGAACTCCCCTCCCCACCTCGTCCCGTCGTCCCCCAGGCCGGGGTCGTCGAACACCACCGCCAGGACCCGCCCCTCCAGCCCGTGCTCGGCCATCACCGCCGCCGCGTGCGCGTGGTGGTGCTGGACGGCCACCGTCGGCAGTCCCAGCTCGGCGGCCAACCTCGCGGCGAAGGAGCTGGCGTCGAGGTCTCGGGCCACGACCTCCGGTTCGATGTCCAGCCGCCGCCGGGTCCGTTCGAGCGCCTCGACGTAGGCCGTTCTGGCCTCGGACGCATCGAGGTCTCCGAATCGTGGAGACAGGTGCGCGAACCTCCCGGCGGCCAGGCAGAACGCCGCCGGAGAGTCGGCTCCCACCCCCAGCACGGGCGCGATCTCGCTGGGGAGCGCGACGGGCCCCGGCGCCGGCCCGGCGCGGGCGTGGTTCGAACGCGCGGCGGGCCCCGCGACAGCTCCGGCGGCGGCGGTCACCGCTGGGCCCTCCGTTCCGCCAGGATCAGCTGGATCTCGGCCACCAGCGTCTCCACCAGCTCCGGGATCGCGGCCTCGACGGCGGGCGAGAGCCCCCCGCCGGCCCGGGGAACGCCGATCTCGACGCCCACGAACAGCACCCTCTGTCCCGGACGCAACTCGGCGAGCACGCCGATGGCTTCCGCCAGGCCGAAGCCGTGGGAGGACAGGGCGGAGGCCTCCGGCGCGGGGATCCGTCCTCCGGCTGCCGGGAACCGGAAGATCCGGCCGGGACGCGACGCGCCCTCGCGCATCCGCACGGCGTCCACCACGAGCACGGTGGCGGCGTCCTCGGCCAGCTCGAGGATGCGCAGCACCGAGCCGGCCTCCACGACGTCCACGTCCCCCTCCCCGGCACGCGTCAGGGCCGGGCGGAGCATCCGGACCGCGATGAGCCCGGCCGCGTCGTCGCCGACGTCGTCGTTCCCGCACCCGATCACGCGGACCACGGCCATGGGGCTCACACCCTCTCGACGTCGAGCGCTCCGGGCCTCCCGGAAGTGCACGATGTCCACGGCCCCCGCCAGGTCCAGCAGGGCCTCCTCGGCGTCGAGCAGCTGCAGCTGGCAGCCGTCGCAGGAGGACAGCTTGAACACGGCGACCCGCGGCTTCGGCGGGGCTTCGGTCGCGGCGGCCGGGGTCACAGGGCCTGCACCTCCAGCAGCGGCTCGATCCGGTCGTAGGGGAACACCGGCCCGTCGGCGCACACGAGCTCCGGGCCCCACTGGCAGTGCCCGCACAGGCGCACGGCGCACTGCATGTTCCGTTCCATCGACAGGTACAGGCGGGCCGGGTCCACCCCGCGCTCGAGCAGCCCCCGGGCGGCGAACCGCATCATGATCTCGGGGCCGCACACGAACGCGGTGGTCCGGGCCGGTTCGATGTGTGCCGGGTCGAACAGGGTCGTCACCACGCCGTCGCCGTACGGCCAGTCGTCCGTGGGGACGTCCACGGTCATGTGGAGCTCGATCCCCCGCCGCCGCATCCACAGGTGCCAGGCGTCGAGCTGGGGCCGGAACAGCATGTGCTCGGGACCGCGGGCCCCCACCAGCAGGATGACCCGCCGGAACCCCTCGCGGTGCCGGAACGCCTCGTACAGCGCCGGGCGCAGCGGGGCCAGGCCCAGGCCCCCGGCCACCACCAGGAGGTCGCCGCCCCGGGCCTCCCTCAGCGGCCACGGACGCCCGTACGGGCCCCGGAGCCCGATCTCGTCTCCCGGGCTGAGCGTGGGGAACGCTCCCGTGACCCGCCCCACCGAGCGGATCGTGTGCGCCAGCCGGTGGGGCTGGCCGGGGTCGGAGGACACCGAGATCGGGACCTCGCCGACCCCGAAGACGTAGAGCATGTTGAACTGGCCGGGACGGAACGCGTACCGGCGGCGCCCCTCGGGGTCGGTGATGGCCATCCAGTAGGTCCACGTGTCCGGGGTCTCCTGGACCGCCCGCCGGATCACGGCCGGCCACACGGGCTCGGGGGCCACGGGCGGCCAGGACGGACCGGTTCCCGGGAGGCTCCTCGGGGCCACAGCCAGAGCGGTCATGCCGGCACTTCCCGCAGGCCAGGCAGCGCTCCGCCACCTCGGCCCACTTGGGGTGCTCGCGGTTCCGGTAGAGGAGGTCGCGGAGCTCCGTGGTGTCGACCTCCCGGCCCATGGACCTCGCGGCCCGCAGGGCCCGGGCGTCGCCGGCCGCCACCTCACCGGCCGTGGCCTCCCGGGAGCCGGTGGCCTGGAGCACCTCATCCCCACGCTCGGTCCCCACCCGGACCAGGAATCCGTCGTCGATCTCGGTGACCGCGAGGTCGAATCCGCGGTCGGCCCGGGGGCCGCCCCCCATCGACGTGCAGAAGCACGTCCCGCCGGGCTCGGCGCAGTCCACCGTCACGATGAACGCGGCCTGCCGGCGGGCGGCGTAGTGGGGGTCCGGGGCCGGTCCTTCGAGGAACACCCGGTCCTGGACGGCGATCGCCGCCAGGTCGCACGGCCGGAGGCCCACGAACGCCACGGGCCGTGCCTCCGAGGGCGAGTCCTCCATCTTCAGGTGGCCGTTCGTCCTGGTGGCCGTGGCCACGACCTCCCGACCGGGGAACAGGTACCGCTTGGCCGAGTCGGGACCGTGGGCGAAGCCGAACAGGCGACCGTCGCCCCGGGCCACCGGACGGTACCGGCCCGCCTCCTGCTCCTCGCCGATCCCCCGGGGAAGGTCGTCGATCCCCTCGATCGGCTCCAGCCGGATGGCCCCGTCGCTCACGGTCGGGCCGACCAGCTCGTACCCACGGGCCGCGAGCCCGGCCAGCAGCCTGGTGAAACCGGGGTGGTCGATGAACCGCATTGGCGCCTCCACCGGGAACGCTCGCACTGCGGCCCCGGGCCCCATTACGGCCGAATGCCCCGGTCGCGGCGGGACGTTCGTCCCCGCGGGCTCCCCGGGACGCCGGCCCGACGGGTCGTGTGTCCCTGTCGGAACGGGCCGATGGGCCCTGACCACGGCGGCCCCCGGGCAGCAGGATCGCCGTGGAGACTGGGAGGTGGTGGCCATGGGAAACGCGGGAGCGGGACGGCCCCTCAACGCATTGCTGGTGAGCGACGACTTCGTCCGCCGGAACAGGTGGGCGGGGTGGCTACGGACGGCCGGGTACGTTACGGCGACGTGCCCCGGGCCCCACGTGACCCCCGGGTGCCCCCGCATCGACGGCGAGCTGTGCCCCCTGCGCGAGTGGGCGGACGTCGCGGTGGTGGACGTCGGCACGGGCAGCGACTCCGAGCTGTACGGCGGGTGGGCCGAGATGGCCTGCACGACGCTGCCGGACGACGGCCGCACGGTGTTCGCGGCCCACGGCGACCTGCCGTCGGAAGCGCATCAGGAGCGGCGCACGCTGACCCATCCGGTCCGGGCCGAGCACCTCATCGGGGCGGCCCGCATCGCGTCCCGCCGGATCTGAGCCGCGCGGTCCGAGGCGCGATCAGCTGGAGGGATCGCCTCGAGGGATCACGAGGCCGCACCGGCCTGGAGTGCCGCCAGCCACTGGCGGTGGTTCTCCACGTGGGCCAGCGGCTCCGCGGCGTGCTCGCACGACAGCGGGTCGTCACAGCGCGAGTTCCCCTCCATCGTGAAGTAGTTGAACCGGCAGCTGTCGCAGAACACGTTCAGCTCCTCGGGGAGGTACGGGCACTCCCCCCACGAGCACGCGCGCTCGCCCTCACCGGTCGCGAAGTCGTAGGAGCACCCCGGACAGCTCCGGAACGTCGTCCATCTCGCCATCGTCCTCACCCCGCTCTCACCCCTGAACCTCCACCAGAAGGTCCCGCGCCGAGACCATCCCCAAGAGCTGTCCCGCCGACATCACCGGGAGATGCCGCACCCCGAGGTCGAGCATCCGGGTCACGGCGTCGTGCAGGGCGGCCTCCGGCGCCACCACCACCGGGTCCTCCGTCATGTACTCGCCGGCCGGCGTGAGCTCGAGGTCGGCGCCGTCCGCGATGGCCCGGACCAGGTCCCGCTCGGTGATGATGCCCAGCAGCGAGCCATGGTCCACCACCGCCAGGGCGCCCACCTCGTTGAACTGCATCCGGGAGGCCACATCCGACAGCGGGTCGTCGGCCTCGGCGCTCACCACGCCGGGTCGGTACACCGACTCCACCTTCATGGCCGCCCTCCTTCCGATCCGATGCGGTCCCAGCCTTCAGGCCGTCCGGGGCCGGGTGTGATGTCCGTGGGGCGGGCGCCTCCGCAGCCACGACGCCGTCCTCGCGAGGGCCGCCGCGAGCGCGATGCCTCCGATCAGGAACGCGATGGAGACAAGGAACGCCGCCCAGAAGTCTCCGAGGTTGGGGAGCAGGACAGCCATGGCGACCACCTCCACCCACAGTTGAACGCCGGACGCCAGGGCGGCGAACGGGCCGGGAGACCCCCCTTGGCAGGGACCTTCTCGAGCGAGCACAGGCGCACCGTCCCGGAAGCCCTTGGCATTCGGGTGCGCAAGGGACCCCTGAGACGGAGCACTAGGATGGGGCCGGTGACGGATCCCACCCCGTATCCGCAGGACCGAGAGGCCGATGTCGCCCTCCGCGACGGCTCGACGGTGCACGTCCGGCCGGTCCGGCCCGACGACCGTGAGGCGCTCCTGGAGTTCCTCCGAGGGCTGTCCTCGGAGTCCCGGGCCCTCCGGTTCTTCTCGGCCGCGGCCAATCTCGACTGGGTGGCCGAGCGCATGTCCGACGTGGACTATTCGGCCCGGTTCGGCCTGCTGGCCACCTCGGGGTCGACCGTGGTCGGCCACGCCGTGTACCTGCGAACCGCTCCCGACCGAGCCGAGGTGGCCCTGGCGGTGGCCGATGCCATGCAGGGACACGGGCTCGGCACCCTGCTCGTCGGGCAGCTGGCCGAGGTGGCCCACGCCCACGCGATCCCCCTGTTCGAGGCCCAGGTCCTTCCGGAGAACCGCCGCATGCTCGACGTGTTCCGGGAAAGCGGGTTCCCCGTGGCCATGCGGGCGGAGCCCGGGGTCATCGTGGTCGAGTTCCCCACCTCGCTGACCCCGGCCGCCCTGGAGCGGTTCGAGCGCCGGGAGCAGACCGCCGCGGTGGCCGCGCTCCGCACGTTCCTGTCGCCGCAGTCGGTGGCGGTGGTGGGCGCGTCCCGGCACCGGGGCGGGATCGCCGGCGAGGTGTTCCACAATCTCCTGGCCGCCGGGTTCAACGGACCGGTGTATCCGGTGAATCCGAAGGCCGAGGTGGTGCAGTCCGTGGTGGCGTTCTCCACGGTCGAGGACGTGCCCGGGCAGGTGGACGTGGCCGTCGTGGTGGTCCCGGCTCCCGAGGTGGCCGAGGCGGCGGAGGAATGCGGCCGCAAGGGCGTCCGGGGGCTGGTGGTGCTCTCGGCGGGGTTCGGCGAGGTCGGCGAGGAGGGCCGGGAGCGCCAGCGCGAGCTGGTGGAGATCTGCCGTCGCCACGGCATGCGCCTTATCGGGCCGAACTGCATGGGGATCCTCAACACGAACCCCGAGGTCCGGCTGAACGCGACGTTCGCGCCGTCGTTTCCAGAGGCCGGCCGGGTGGGGTTCCTGTCCCAGAGCGGGGCCCTGGGGCTCGCCGTGATCGACCGGGCCCAGTCCCTGGGCCTGGGGCTGTCGTCGTTCGTGTCGGTGGGGAACAAGGCCGACATCTCCGGCAACGACCTCATCCACTACTGGGAGGACGATCCCGACACCGACCTCATCCTGCTGTACCTGGAGTCGTTCGGGAACCCCCGGAAGTTCGCCCGGATCACCCGCCGGGTGGGGCGGGCCAAGCCCATCGTCGCGGTGAAGAGCGGCCGGTCCCAGGCGGGGGCCCGAGCCACGTCGTCCCACACCGGCGCCCTGGTGGCGGCCTCCGACGTCACGGTGGACGCACTGTTCCACCAGGCCGGCGTGATCCGGACCGACACGCTGTCGGAGATGTTCGACGTCGCGTCGGTGCTGGCTAACCAGCCGGCCCCGGAGGGGCGCCGGGTGGGGATCGTCACGAACGCGGGAGGCCCGGGCGTCCTCTGCGCCGACGCCTGCGAGGCCGAGGGCCTGGAGATTCCGGCGCTCCCGGAGGAGGCCCGGAGCGCCATGGCGGCCTTCCTGCCGGCCGACGCGTCCACGGCGAATCCCGTGGACATGATCGCCTCCGCCACCGGGGAGGACTACCGGCGCGCGGTGGAGATCGTGGCCGGGAGCGGCGTCCACGCGCTCGTGGTGATCTTCATCCCGCCGCTGGTGACCCGGCCCGAGGACGTCGCGGCCGCAGTCCGGGACGCGGCCGACGCGGTGGACGGACACATCCCGATCCTGTCGGTGTTCATGTCGTCGGCCGGCGTGCCCCCCGAGCTGGCCGGGGGCCGGCGGCGGATCCCCGCGTTCGCCTTCCCGGAGGAGGGGGCCAGGGCGCTGGCCCGGGCCGTGCGGTACGGCGAATGGCGGCAGCGTCCGGAGGGCATCACCCCGCAGCTCGAGGACGTCCGCACGGACGAGGCCGCCGCGATCATCGCCGAGGGGCTGGACGGCGGGCCCCGGTGGCTGGGGCCGGACCGGGTGGCCGGCCTGCTGTCGTGCTACGGCATCCCACTGGCCGAGTCGCGCGTCGTGGGGTCGCCGGCCGAGGCCGGGGCCGCGGCCGAGGAGATCGGCGGGCCGGTGGCCCTGAAGGCCGTCGCCCCGGCGCTGATCCACAAGACAGAGGCGAACGCGGTGCACCTGGGGCTGGAGGGCGCGAGCGCCGTGGAGGCCGCCGCCCGGCACATGGCGGAGCGCGTGGCCGCGGCGGGGCACCGGGTGGAGCGCTTCCTGGTCCAGCGCATGGTCCCGGCCGGCGTCGAGATGCTGGTCGGCGTGGTGCACGACCCGCTGTTCGGGCCCGTGGTGGCCTGCGGGGCCGGCGGGACCGCGGTGGAGCTGCTGAAGGACGTCGCGGTCCGGATCACGCCGCTCACCGACATCGACGCGGGCGAGATGGTCCGCTCGCTGGCCACGTTCCCCCTTCTCACGGGATACCGGGGGAGTCCGCCCGCGGACGTAGCCGCGCTCGAGGACGTCCTGCTCCGCGTCTCCACGCTGGTCGAGGCGCACCCGGAGATCGCCGAGATGGACCTGAACCCGGTGATGGTCACGCCCTCCGGGGCCGCGGTGGTGGACGCCAGGATCCGGGTGGAGGCGGCGGCGCCCCCCGCGCCGCTCTCGGCCCGGCGCTGACCGGACCGCACGGAAGCCGGGGGCCGTTCGGAGGTCAGTGCGACGGCTCCCGGTGCCGGGCCACCAGCACGCTCCGCCCCGAATGCCGCGTCACGTAGTCGCTCACGCTCCCCAGCGCCACCCGCCCGACACCCCCCAGGCCGCGGTCGCCCACGGCGATGAGGTCGGCGTCCCATTCGTCGGCCACGGCCACGATGACCGGCCCGGGACGACCCATCGACATCTCCCGGGTGGGGTTCACGCCGAGGGAGCGGGCCAGGTCGACGGCCGGCTCCAGGGGCTCGAACCCCTCGCGGTCGCCCTCGAGGGTCCACCCCACCGACCGCCCCCGGAGCACCGGGACCACGTGCAGGATGCGGAGGTCGGACCCGGCCACAGCGGCGATCGATCCGGCCAGCCGAACCGCCTCCACGGCGCGCTCGGAGCTGTCCACGGCCACCAGGATCCGGGACGGGAACCGGCGGGAGGCCCGCTCTGGAGCGGGCCGCGTCACCAGGACGGGCTTCACTCCGCGGTGGACCAGATGAGCGGTCACGCCCCCCAGAAGGTGGGGCTTCTCGAAGAACCCGGCGTCGGGGCCCACACACACCAGGTCGCACCAGTGCTGGGCGGCCTCGGCTGCGAGCATCGTCGACGGCTCCCCCACCAGGACCCGGAGGTCCGCCTCGACCCCTTCCTTCGCCGCCACCTTCCCGGCCTCGAGGAGCATGGCCTCGGCGGCGTCCAGCCGGGTCAGCCCCGTCCCCACGCGGGACGCGCCCACCCGCTTCAGCACGTGGACGATCTCCAGTGCCGCGCCGGTCACGGCGGCCAGGCGGGCGGCCTGGCCCACGACCTCATCCGACCGCGGCGTCCCGTCCACGCCCGCGAGGATCCGCTGCAACATCGGCCGGGCCTTCATGACCTCGCTCCGTAGGGCAGGACCCCCCACGGGGCCGGGATGTACGGCCGGATGTCCGTGTCGTCGAAGTCGGCGGTCAGGTGGTTCTCCACCCGGACCACGCCGTCGACGCCGTACGTCATCCGCACCAGGATCGGGATCAGGCTCGACGGCTCCAGCTGCCCGGACAGGGTCACGACACCCTGCTCCACCGACACCGTGACCGACTGGGGGTCGATCCACAGGGATTCCAGGATCACCTGGTCCTCGATCTCCTCCTGGATCTCGTGGTCCGGCCGGAGGAACGCCCTCAGCAGGTCCCGGCGGGCCACGATCCCCACCACCCGCTCGGTGGCGTCCACCACCGGGAGGGAGCGGTACCCGTGCTCGTGCATGAGCCGCGCGGCTTCCGCCAGCGGCGCGTCGGGGCCGACGGTCACCGCCGGCGCGGTCATGAGGTCGCGTGCCAGCGCGCCGGAGGCCTTGCGGCGCTCCGAGGCCCGGCGCCGTCCCTCGAACGGCCGCCCCAGCCGCGGCTCGGGGTGTTCCTCCTTGAGCAGGAGATCCGCCTCAGACACCACGCCCACCACGTGCTCCCGGGCGTCGATCACGGGCAGCGCGGCCACCCGGTGCTCTGCCAGACGGCGGGCGATCTCCTTGAACGGGGTCTCGGTGGTCACCACCGCCACGGTCGTCGTCATCACGTCCTTCACCCGGCGCCTCACGGCCGCCACCTCCTCGCGTTGGGAACGGCGAGCTCCCGATCTCACCGTAGGGGCCGGTGGAGAGGGCCCGGAGGGGCGAGTGGCCCGCTTCCGGGGGGACTCTGGACCTGCCGGCGGGGGGACGTTCGGCCGTGACCGGCCCCCCGGCCGGATGCCACCGTGAGGACGAGAGCGGCGCGGCCGGTCGCAGCGGATCGTGCCGGAAGGAGGCAGCGCGATGTTCGACAAGATCATCCTGGCGGTGGACGGGTCGGAGGCCTGTGAGCGCGCCGTCCCGCTGGCGGCCGAGCTGGCCCGGGCGGGCGGGGGCGAGGTGGTCGTGGTGCACGTGGCGGAGACGTTCGTCTCCTGGAGCGTGGCCGTCGACGCCGAGACGCCGTCCGAGGCGACCGACCTCGCCGACGGCTTGGTCCGGACGCTCAAGGACCTCGGGGTCAGCGCGCGGTCGGAGATCCGCACGGCGGTGCACGGCTTCGCCGCCAAGACCATCCTCGAGGTGGCGGACGAGGAGGCGGCCGACCTCATCGTGGTGGGGTGCCGCGGACGGGGCGACCTGTCCGGTCTCCTCGTGGGCAGCGTGACGCACAAGATCCTGCACCTGGCGCACATCCCGGTCCTGGTCGTACGGTAGCGGCCCGGACGGCCGCGGGCCCCAGGGCGGATCGAGAAGTCCGCGCCGTCCGTCGACGGTCGGGCTCGCCGTTGATAGGTTCCGCCCGTGACCGAATCGAGCGGCCCGTGACCGAATCGACCGGCCCGTCCCCGGACAGGACCGATGCGCTGCTCCAGGCCGGGCTCACGCTCGCCTCCGAGCTGGCCCTCGACGCCGTCCTGCAGCGCATCATCGAGCTCGCCACCGGCCTGACCGGCGCCCGGTACGGCGCCCTGGGGGTCCTGGGGCCGGACGGCGGGATCATCGAGTTCGTGACCACCGGTATCACGACCGAGCAGCGGGCCCACATCGGCCACCTGCCGGTGGGCAAGGGGATCCTGGGGTTGCTGATCAGCGAGGCCCGGACCCTCCGGCTCCCCGACATCTCGAAGGACCCCCACTCCTACGGATTCCCGCCGAACCACCCGCTGATGCATTCGTTCCTGGGGGCTCCGGTGAAGGCCCGGGGACGGGTATTCGGCAACATCTACCTCACCGAGAAGCAGGGGGCCCCGGAGTTCACCGAGGACGACGAGCGGACCCTGGAGGTCCTGGCGGCCCAGGCCGGCGTGGCCATCGAGAACGCCCGCCTCCACGAGGAGTCCCGCCAGCGGGAGCGCCGCCTGGAGGCCATGGGCGAGGTGGCCACGGCGACGCTGTCCGGACTTCGGGTCGAGGAGGTGCTGGGGCTCCTGGCCCGGAGGTCCCGGGGGCTGCTGGGCGCGGACCTGGCCACGGTGGCCGTTCCCGCCGACCAGCCCGGGATGCTGACCCTGCTGGTGGTGGACGGCGAGGAGGCGGAGGGGCTCCGGGGGACGGTGTTCCCGGTGGAGGGGTCGATATCGGGTGAGGTCGTCCAGCATGGTCTCCCGGTCGTGTTCGAGGACGTCACCGCCGACCCCCGGGCAGACCAGCCGATACTGAGAGGGGGGCGCATCGGACCGGCCGCGTTCGTCCCCCTGGCCGGGCCGGACCGCATCATCGGCACGCTTTGCGTGGCGAACCTTCTGCATGGCCGGCTGCTGGACCAGGACGACCTCACGACGCTGCAGAGCTTCGCCGGGCAGGCCTCCGTGGCCATCGAGTACGCCCGGGCCCAGCAGGAGCTCCAGCGGCTCGCCGTTCTGGAGGACCGGGAGCGCATCGCCAAGGAGCTCCACGACGGGGTCATCCAGTCGCTGTTCGCCGTGGGGATGGGGATGCAGGCGGCAGCGGCGCTCAGCCGGGACCCCGAGCAGGAGCGGCGGATCGAGGGCGCCGTGGGCGAGATCGACCGGGCCATCCGGGACCTGCGCAACTACATCTTCGGCCTCCGTCCGGGGATCCTGGCCGACCGCCAGCTCGACCAGGCCCTCCGGGCCCTGGCCGCGGAGTTCGAGGAGCGAACCGGCGTCACCACGGCCGTGGACGTGGACGTCCGGGTGGCCGCGGAGCTGTCCTCGGTGGCCGGCGACGTCGTCCAGCTGGCCCGGGAGGCGCTGTCGAACGTGGGCCGGCACGCCGGCGCGACGACGTGCCGGGTCTCGCTCGTCCAGCGCGTGGGCCGGGCCGTCCTCGAGATCGACGACGACGGGCGGGGCTTCGATCCAGCCGAGACCTCGACCCGAGGGGGCTCCGGCCTCCGAAACCTGGCCGATCGCGCGGAGTCGCTGGGGGGGTCGATGGAGGTCGAGAGCTCCCCGGACGAGGGCACCGCGGTCCGGATCACCCTCCCTCTCGGCTAGCGCTCTCCCGCTCCCTCACTGCACGATGAGCGCGGTGGCCATCCTGAACATCCCCTGTTCCCCCTCCACGTGGGACAGGATGTGGCAGTGGAACGCCCACACGCCGGGGTTCGTGGCACGTATCATGACGTCGAACCGCTCCCCGGGCGCGACCACCAGCGTCTCGGCCTGGTAGGGGGGTGGAGTACACCGAGTTCCTCGGCGACGGGCCGCTCGGATACACGATCGACGGCAAGGGGTGGCCGGCCACTGCACCGCTCACCGCGGCGACCGGGTGCTGAATTCGAATGCGGTCGTCGCGCCAGGCGGAAAGGATGGGGACGGGCCGGAAGGCGCCGGGGGCCGGAAGTCCCCCGACACCGGGGACGTTCGGCCCGATCGGGCTGGGGGTCCGGTCCCGCATCCTGGCGACATGTTCGTGAGGTATTTCGTGGACTTGGCCATCCCGTTCGAGGCGGCCGATCAGGCCCTGGCCAGCGATCCCCAGTCCTGGATCCCCGGCTTGGCCGTGGCCACCGGGGAACACGGGACGCGCCTGCTGGCCGAGGTGGGATTCGGCGCGACCGTTCGGGTCCACAAGCGCGTCGAGGTCCAGGTGGGCGAGCCCGTCCGGCTCCCCGCGAAGACCATCGTGCCGATCCGGTGGAGCACCGGCGCCGAGCGCAGCCCGCTTCCGGCGATGGAGGGAGACCTGGAGCTGGCCCCGTTCGGACCCCGCGTCACGCAGCTGGCGATGTCCGGCCGGTACCTCCCGCCGCTCGGCGCGGTGGGCAGGGCCATCGACCGGGCTCTGCTGAACCGGGTGGCCGAGGCGACCGTCCGCGACTTCGTCCGACGCGTGGCCGCGGCGCTGGAGGGAGGAGCCGCGGCCCCCGCCGGGCCCGTACCGGAATCGTCGCCGGTCGTTGCGGCCAAGCCACGACCGGTGGGACCATGAGAGGGATGGCGAAGCCTCCTCCGCTCCGGGTCATGCTCGTCGACGACCACGAGGTCGTGCGCGGCGGCATCCGGGCCCTCCTCCAGGCCACCGAGGACATCGTGGTCACCGCGGAGGCGGGCTCGATCCGGGAGGCCATCGACGAGGCCGAACGGTCCCGTCCCGACGTCGTGGTCATGGACGTCCGCCTGGAAGACGGCTCCGGGATCGAGGCCACCAGGGAGATCAGGGCCCGCCGCCCGGCGACCAGGGTCATCATGCTGACGTCCTTCGCCGACGACGAGGCGCTGTTCGCCTCGATCATGGCCGGGGCCTCCGGGTACGTCCTCAAGCAGGTCAAGGCCGGCGAGCTGGTCCGGGCCATCCGGGCCGTCGGAGATGGCCAGAGCCTGCTCGACCCCGCGGTCACCTCGGCCGTCCTGGACCGCCTCCGCAAGGGCAAGCACCTGATGCGCGACGAGCGCCTGGCCCGGCTGTCCCCCCAGGAGGAGCGGATCCTGTCCCTCGTCGCGGACGGCAAGACCAACCGGGAGATCGGCGAGGAGCTCCATCTCGCCGAGAAGACCGTGAAGAACTACGTGTCGAGCATCCTGTCGAAGCTCGAGGTGGCCCGTCGGGCCGAGGCAGCGGCGTACCTGGCCCGCCACACCACCATCCCCGGCGCCTGAGGGCGGTCCCCCGGTCCCCCTTCCTCCGCGCGCGGCCTGCCCGAAGGGCCCGCTCGAGGTCCCGCAGAAGGTTCCGAGCGGGCAGGGCCGATGGTCCCGACGAGTCCCGATCGAAACGGGCCAACTGGCCGGTGGCCCCCGGCCCCCCGGCGACGACCATATCCCCAGGAAAGAGCAAGGAAGGATCAGGAGAGGAGGACGGATGCGACGCAGGACGTTCGACTTCCTGGTGTCGACAGGCGGCCTGGTGATGGCGTTGGTGCTGTTCATCGCGGGAGCCCTGCTGTTCGCGGGCTACAGCTTCGCGAACAACAACGTGACGACGCAGCTCACTGCCCAGAAGATCTTCTTCCCGGAGAAGGGCAGCGACTCGCTTGCCAGCCCCGAGATCGGGCCGTATCTGAACAAGTACGCCGGCCAGCAGGTGGTGACCGGCTCGCAGGCGGAGGCGTACGCGAACCACTACATCGCGGTGCACCTGAGTGAGGTCGCGGGCGGCAAGACCTACGCCGAGGTTTCGAGCGAGCTGTTCGCCGACCCCGACAACCAGGAGCTCATCGCGGCCAAGGACACGCTGTTCCGGGGCGAGACCCTTCGGGGCCTGCTGCTCAACGCATACGCGTTCTGGAAGGTCGGTGAGATCGCGAAGCTCGCGAGCGTCGCGGCATTCGCCCTGGGCGGGGTGATGGCCCTCCTGGCGCTCCTCGGCTTCTGGCACCTCCGGAAGGTGTCGCCGGTGAAGGAACTGCTGGCGCCACCGGTGGAGCTGAAAGCCACCGCGTAGCGCGGGACGCCGGAAGCGGCCCGCAACTCCCAGGGCCGCTCACCCGACTGAACGGGGCCTCGAACACCGAGGCCCCGTTCCATTGCCTGCCCTGCCCGGACGAGACCTCGGCGTGCGCGGCACTTCAGGCGCTCGCCGAGAACGTGGCGTGGACGTCGATGAGGCCCTCGCTCGAGTCCAGGCCGGCGCAGGTCACTGTCCCGGTGACCTCGTCGCCGTCCTGGACCTCGATGGTGCACTCCCCCTCGCTCGAGGTAGCCAGCAGTGAGCCGGTGGTGATGACCACCGGAAGGGTCGGACCGCTCTTCACGCTCCCCTCGCCGCCGAGGCCGGTGATCGAGAACAGATCGCCCCCCTGCGAGTACACGAGCACGGTCGCCGCGCCCCCGAACTGGCCCCGCTCCAACGGGACGTCGTACGAGACCTCGGTGCCACCCGTAACCTCCACCCTGGCCGAGCCCCGGTGAGGGTCTTGCCGGCGATGTCCTGGGCGGTGTTCCCGGTGCAGGCGCCGCCCAGCACCACCGCGGCCGCCAGGACGACCGCCGTGAGTTGGAGGCCACGTTGGATTCGATGTGGTGTGCGCATGGCGCGCACTCTGGCCGCCCCCTCCGGGACGTGTCAAGGCAAGCGCGTGCCCGGAGCGGCCGGCTCGCGCCGCTCGACCCATAATCCCCGCGATGCCTGTTCGTCGACTGCGCCGGGCCGCGTCGCTGTTCGGGATCTTGAGGACCCCCGAGCTCAGGGCGTTCTGGCTCTCGGACTGGATCTCGGACGCCGGGTCGTTCGTGACGTTCATCGCGCTGGCCGTGTACGTGAACCAGCTCACGGGGAGCCCGGCGGCGGTGGGGGTGGCCCTGGGCCTGCGGTCCGTCCCGTGGTTCACGCTCGGCCCGTTCGCGGGGGTGGTCGCGGACCGGATGGACCGGCGGGCGCTGATGATGTCCAGCAACCTGATCCGGGCGGGGCTGGTGGCCTTCCTGCCGTTCGTCACCGACGTATGGGCCATCTACCTGATCGCGTTCGCCAGCGCCTGCTTCGGGCCGGTGTTCCGGTCGGCGAGATCGGCCCTCCTGCCCTCGATCGTGCCGCAGCGCGAGCTGGTCCCGGCGCTCGCCGTCATCGAGACCACACACCAGGTCCTGCACACGGTGGGACCGGCCTTCGGGGGGCTCATCGTCCTGCTGGTCGGGGCGAGGTCGGCGTTCTTCGTGGACTCCGCGTCGTTCGTGGCGGCCACGCTCCTGCTGGTGGCCATCCCCACCCGGGAGCGGCCCGCGGGACGGAGACGCCCGGTCCGCCACGACCTCCGTGACGGGATCTCCCGCCTGTTCGGCACCCCCGCCGCGTGGAGCTGGGCGGTCCTCGAGGTCCCCCTGGCCCTCGGCGGCGCGGGGGTCATCGCCCTGCTCGTCCCCTATGTGCGAGACGAGCTGGGCCGGCCCGGAGGGGAGTACGGGATCGTGCTGGCCGCGGCAGGCCTGGGCACGGTGGTCTCGAGCCTGGCCATCGCCGCACGGGACGCCCGGCACTCCAGGGCGCCGTGGGCGGTGGCGTCGGTGCTGAGCCTGGCTACGTTCGTGGCCGTTCTCGGGCACCCGTCGTTCCTGGTCCTGCTGCCGATCGCCTTCGTCTCGGGCCTGGGCGAGGCCGGGATCGGCATCCCCATGAGCGCCACGCTCGCCGAGACCCTCCCCGACGACGTCCGGGGACGCGCCTACAGCGTGGTGAACTCCATGACGGAGCTGGCCGCCGCCGTCGGCAGCATCGGCTTCGCCTGGCTCGGCGAGCCGGAGCACCTCGGCGTGGTCGGGGCCCTCGCGCTCGCCGCCGGGGCAGGCACCGCCCTCGGTCTGGTCCTCCTCCTGGCCGTCGGGGGGCCGATCATCCGCCGCCGGGAACACGAGCGCCTGGCGGCACTCGGCCACGCCGGTCCCGAGGGCTGAGCCCACGCGTCGACCTGAGACCCAGGCCACCTCGTCCCGTGGTTCGTTGTTCGCCACTCGTGCTCACCCAGGGCAGGGCGGTCCGCGAGGTCGCCGGCGGCCTCGGCCACCCGCCCGAGTGGCAGGCAGGGGTCCGACCGGCCACGATCGGGGGCGTGACCCAGCCAACGCGCGTGACGCCGTTCGGCGAGATCGTCGCTTTCCCGCAGCGAGGACTGTTCATGGGCAACCGGGGGAGCGTGCACAGGGGTCGTGCCATCGTCCGGCCATTGGTGGCTACTTGGTGAACTCGGCGAGGGCCGCGGTCCAGTCGATGACGACGCCGTCCGGCTCCTCGGGAAGGCTTGTGTACCGGATCCACGTGTCCGTCGCCACGGTGTCCATCCGGGACAGCGTCATCAGCGGGAACGTGGACCGGACGGGGGAGGCTCCGGGGTGCCTCGGCACCCGCGGCCGCTGGCGTTGCGCCGTCCGAGGGTGTTGCGTTTGACAGGACCTGATCGGCGGGCTTGGAATCGGGGGGCGCTCCACGAACCGAAGGGAGGGAGGGAGGGAGGGGACATGTCGCACCGAACGTCTCGACGGTGGGGCCTGGCGTTGCCGGCCGTCGCGCTCGCCATCGTATTGGTGATCCCGGGATCGGCCTCGGCCGCCGGATATCTCACGCCGCAGGGGCCGTACCTGACCCTCGAGTCCGGCGCGCCGTCCGGTTCCTCGCTGTTGCCCATCATCAACAGCGGCGACACCGTCAACGGGTTCCTGTTCGAAGGCATCCCGGACGGCATCGGGCTCCGGCCGGGGAAGGCGGGCGTCGTCCAGGCGTTCGTGAACCACGAGCAGTCGCGCGTCCCGTTCCTGGGGGAGGCCGACTTCAAGTGGTCCACCGTGTCCAAGCTGAACCTGGACCAGGCCACCGGCGGCGTGCTCAACGGGCACGTGGCCATCCGGTCGAGCCAGCACTTCGCCCGCTTCTGCTCGGCGTCGATGGCCGGGCCGGACCAGGGGCTCTCGCGGTACACGTTCTTCACCAGCGAGGAGACGAACGACATCCTGTCGGTGCCCTCCGGCGCCGTGTACGGACCGGACCCCTCGCTCGCACCCAACCGCCAGGCCGGGTACTCGGTCCTGCTGAACACCGACAGCGGTGACTTCGACGTGGTGCAGAGCGCCGGGCGGATGAACCACGAGAACACGGTGCTCGTGCCCGGCGGGTGGGGCGATCTCGTCTCGCTGACCAGCGACGACACGTTCAGCGCCCCGGCCTCACAGCTGTACATGCTCCGATCCGAGAAGGAGGCCCAGCTGTTCGCCGACGGCGGGCGGTTGTGGGCGTTCCAGGTCACGGCGACGGACGCGGGGCCGGTCGATCCGTACGACCCGTTCAACGACGCCAACGACTACGGCGACATCACGACGGGCGATGACTGGCAGGGTCGGTTCATCGCCGTCCCCAACAAGATCGCCGACGGGCTGACCGCGACGGCGCCGCAGACCGCGCTGGAGAACTGGTCGAACGCGCACAACGTGTTCCAGTTCATCCGGGTGGAGGACATCGCGTACGACACGACGGACCCGACGATCATCTACTTCGCCGACACGGGCGAGAAGCGGGCCCTGCCGGATCCGACCACGGGCCGGCTGATGCGCGGCCCCTCGTCGGCCACCGGGCCGTACCCGAACGGACGCGTGTTCAGGATGGTGCTGAACCCCGCGAACCCGCGGCACGTCGACAGCTTCTCGATCCTGCTGGACGGGGACGCCGGCGGCTACAACAACCCCAGCGTCATCCACCAGCCGGACAACGTCGGCACCAGCACGAACAGCCTGATGGTCCAGGAGGACACGGCCCAGCCGCCGAACTCCCGGGTCTGGCGGTACGACTTCACGGGCCAGACGTGGAGCGTGGTGGCGTCGGTGAACGACCCGGACTGGGAGTCGAGCGGCATCGTGAACGCCTCGGAGTTCTTCGGCCCTGGTGCCTGGCTGCTCGACGTGCAGGCCCACAAGGACTTCGTGAAGTCCAAGCAGGTGGGCGACGTGCTCTACAAGCGGGAGGCCGGCCAGCTCCTCCTGATGACCCTGCCCGGAAGCTGACGGGCAGGACCGCCGAGGCCGAGGGCCTCCCTCACGCGCCGGAGCCCCGAAAGAGCCCGGCCCCGAGGGAGGCCCTCGCGGCGTCAGGCGCTCGTGGCGTGCCGACCAGCAGCAGCTCGCTCGCGAGCGAGCGAGCGGGAGGGCAGGGATTCGAACCCTGGAGGGACTACTTGACCCTCCGGTGCGCGAACCAGCGCCGGAATCTTGTACGTCGGGAGGATCTCCTTCCGGCTCATCACGCGGAGCTCCTTGACCAAGAGCCGGATGAGCGCCTTCCTCTGCTGCGGCGTGGCGCTCCCGATGAGCACCTGGAGGTCTTGAGCCCAATCGGCCACGTCGTTGGCCGTTGGAGCCGTTGAGAGTCCGTCACGACCTGCTTCGCCGATCGTCCGCTCCTCGGCCTCCAAGGCCTCGATCCTGTCCCGCAGGAGCTCGATGCGTTCCTGGCAGTCGGCGGCGGACATGATCCCCTGTTCGAAGGCGCCGAAGTACCGATCCAGGGACCTGCGGGCACCAGCGAGCTGCTGCTGAATCGACGCGAGCCTCCGGCCCGCCTCCTCGGATGCCCCGACTTCCTCCGCTCGCGACAGGGCGAGAGCGTCGCCCACGAGAGCGGTGTCGGCGAACACCTCTGCCATCTGTTCCACGACGGCGTCCTCGAGCGCCTCCATGGGTAGGCGGGCTCCGTCGCAGATCTTCGTGCCGTATCGATACCTGGTCGAGCAGACGTAGTAGCGGTAACGGCTCTTCCTCCCGTAAGCGGCGGTCCCGACGTACCCCTTCCGGCAGCGCCCGCACCGAAGCACGCCCGAGAGCATGTAGTCGCTCGGGTGACCGCGCTTGAGCGCTTGGGACTCCGCTCGCTCGGCAATGATCGCCCGAACGGCGTCGAAGGTCTGCTCGTCGATGATGGCCTCGTGCCGACCGGGATGGACCTTCCCGCGGAAGGCGACCCTGCCCACGTATGCGGGGTTGCGAAGGATCCAGAGCACATTCGGCCGGGCGAACGGAACCCCGTTCTTGCTCCGATGCCCTTCCGCGTTGAGGACCTGCGCGATCGACTCGGCGCCCATCCGGTCCTCGGCGTACATGCGGAAGATGCGCCGGACGATGTCGACGCGTGCCGGGTCGGGGACGATCTGCTTGTTGCCGCGGTCTCGGATGTAGCCGAACGGCGTGGAACCGACGATCCAGCGCCCTTCGGACGCCGCACGCTCCATCCCAGCGGTGATCCGCTCGACGATCGTGGTCCGCTCGAACTCGGCGAACACCGCGAGCATCTGCAGCATCATCTTGCCGGCGGCGGTGGAGGTATCGAACGGCTCGGTTGCCGAGCGAAGCGAGACGCCAAAGTGGTCGAGGTTCTCGCCGATCTCCGCCAGCTGGCGAACACTTCGGGACAGGCGGTCCACCCGGTAGACGAGCAGCAGCTCATACACGCCGGCCGCCCCCTCCTGGAGCGCCTGCCGCAGCCCAGGACGGTCGAGGGTCGCGCCCGAGGCCTGGTCGGTGAACCGCCGCACGATGCGCCATCCGTCCTGCGAGCGCGCGTAGGCTTCCAGCCGCTCCGCCTGTGCGCCGAGTGAGAACGGTTGACGGTCCTCGTCTGTGGAGATCCGGGTGTAGGTGGCGATCCTCATGGAGCTTCCCCCTCGTCCTGGTCAAGCGGCGGGAGCGGCTGGCTGCTGGCCCATCCTGGCACTGGCCCGTGACGCATCCGCCAGTACCGCTCGCCGTCGGGCTCTACCAGGCCCGCGGCTTCGGCCTCGGCCATCGCGATCGGCTTGTCACTTGATCCGCAGAACGGGCAGTAGCCGACCTGGTACCGGTAGTCCTCGGCGGAGGGGACCACGAGCTGCTCGCAGTCCGGGCAGACCCGCAGCTGCTCCTCGTCGATCGCCCGGGCCACCCAGTCTTTGGTCCGGGTGGTGTGCCGGGCGATGACGTTCGCCTTCCACCACCGTTGCCCGACCTCGTACTCCCGCCGTTTCAGGTAGTCGAGGGTCCGTCCCCGCAGCCGCTTCAGCTCGGCCAGGTCGTTCTTGGTCCGCCCGTGCCGCTCCTTCCACGTCCGGTGCTCAAGCAGCCTGCCCTCATCCAGCTCCCGGATCGCCCGCACGACCCACGGCAGGTACGGGTAGCGGGCGTGCAGCGAGGCGACGAACTCGCGCTGGCGGGCGAACCAGGCATCGCGGAGCGAGGAAATCGCCTCCCGCTCCTCGGGGCTCATCGTGATCTCCTCGTGGACGGCGTGCGGCCGGCCGAGCCCGTCCAGGGCGGTCCGCCGGGCGAAGAAGCCCCAGGCCTGCCGCTCCAGGCCGGTCATGGCCTCGGTCTCGTGCAGCAGCAGCTCCAGCGCCGCACGGTCTTCGCTGGCTAGGGGTCGGAGGTGCTCGTCGTACGTGTTGATCCCGCCGAAGCGCAGGTATAGGGCGTGGACAGTCTGCCGAAGCTCCTCCGAGTGAAGGAACGCCTTCCGGTGACGATCTGCCTCCTCGATTGCGGCGGCCCGCTTAGCCGTTTCCCGTTGCCACCGCTCCCACGGCTCGCGGAGCAGGTCGGCCAGGCGCAGTCCCTCGACGCCTCCCCGTTTCCTCCACACCGGATCGGCCACGGCAGTCTCCGGGCGCTCCACGCAGTCCGTTGCCGCGATCACCATTTGAAGGATCGCCATGGCGCCGGAGTGTGTCTGAGCCGTCCGGGACTCGGCCCGGCACCGCTCCTCGGCCTTGGCCACAAACTGCCCCACTCGCCGGGGCGTTGTGGTCAGCACGAGCAGCGCCGGCACGTACGGATGGCGCTCCTGCCACACGCCGGAGGCCACCCACGCCAGGTACAGCGAGAGCTTCCTCGAGAGCCGCGGGATCGACATCGTGCCCCGGTCGATCTGCACCATGACATGGCACTCCGCCTCGCCCTCCCGGACGACCACGAACGCGTCGGGCACGATCGCCGCCAGCCGCTCCTTGAGGGTGAACTCCTCCCGGGCCTCCACCTCCCGAGAGAAGGCGAGCAGCTCCCACCCGAGGGAGGGCACCAGCCTCACCAGCGCCACGTACAGGCCGGTGATCGCCGCGGCGTGGCGTAGGAACTGCTCTTGGGGCTCCTCCCGCTCGCCTCCCCGAGGGAGCTCTCTCCCCCGATGGAAGGCGTCGGCAAGCCGGGAGGGCCACCAGTGGTAGGGAGCCGAGCCCTGGTCGGCGTAGGGCTGGCGACCACCGCACATCCCGAGCCTCCACAGTCGATCGAGCCGGTACCGGGTCGTGCGCTCGGGAAGTTCCAGCACCGTGCTGATCTGCTGCGTCGTCGCCACACGATGCTCCGAGAGCACGGCAACGATCTCTCTGTCCCTCGCCGAGAGCTGATCGAGTGCCACTCGCCTGCTGACAGCACGCACCTTCCGTGCCCGCTCACGACCTACCGGCCCCCCCGAAGGTTCGAAGGACTGCGAGGAAGAATGAAGCAGTCCTGAGGACCTTCGGCCGCGCACCGGAGACCCGGTCATGGCCTGCGACCTGCGTCGTCGCCTGACGCGGCCTTGCCCCTGTCCATCGGAACCGACGGCGAGCCATCGGCAAGGTTCCCTCGGGAGGAAGACTTCCGGCGGGGAGGAAACGTGGAGTCGAGAGGTCGAACCGGGACGGCGCGAATCAGGGCGGCGAGGAGGCGGACGGCCTCGGCCCCCTCCTCGGGGGCGAGTTGGGTGAAGTTGGGCGCTGCCAGCTCGATCTCCTGGTCCTCGTCATCACGGGGCGCCTGAGCCTCACGAAGCCGGCCCTAAGTCTCGGCTTCAGGGCCGAATCTCGTCGATATCGTCTCTAGTCGGACTCCGCATTTCCTCCACGCCGGCGGTTCGCGGTCCCGACGATGCGTAAAGGTGCCATGCCGCAGTTCCCGCCGAGTTCCCCCGGAGTGCTGGAGATGCAGCGGAACTGTCGCGGCGGAGTCCCACCCAGTTCCGATCGGATTCCGGTTCAGTGGCTCCAGAAACGCGCGAGGGGCGGGACTCGGCGGGGACTTGAGCGAATACGTTGAGTGGCCGAGTTCGGGTCGCTTATTTTCACGCGCGCGACGGTTATGTCCACGCGCCCCGGGCGCCCGCCGCCTGCGTCCCGGGCCGGTCTACGTGGAGCTTTGTCGGCGGCTCGAAGGGGTGACGGACCGTCTGTTTGAGGGGGAGGAGGCAGTCCTCCACGTGATGGGATAGGAAGGGGCGGGGGGCCGAAAGTGGTACAGGCCATATGTTGCCGATCGGCTCGCCGTAGGCCGCCACCGCCTAACATCTGACTTGAGGAGGTGACGATGCCCTCATTCAGTATGACGGTCGCACATCGACCGGTTCGTGTCGGTCAGGCCGTGAGTGTCTGCACCGGCCTATGGGGCGGGCTTCACAATCCCATCCTTCCGGTATCCGCTGGCGAAAGCCCTTGGATCGAAACGATCGTACGGCGTTTTCAGGTTGATGTCTTAGCGTCAGCCAGCGATTCATCGGCGTTTTCGGAGATCAAAGACGAACTCACTCACTTGCAGGGGCCATACTCGATGACTTGGAAGCACCCGTTGCTCTCAGAGCTCGGAGAGGCCGTGAGTGTCTGCACCGGCCTATGGGGCGGGCTTCACAATCCCATCCTTCCGGTATCCGCTGGCGAAAGCCCTTGGATCGAAACGATCGTACGGCGTTTTCAGGTTGATGTCTTAGCGTCAGCCAGCGATTCATCCTCGAGGAAGGCTTCCGTCGATCGACCAAAGCTACGCCCGTGGATCTCGATACGGAGTCGCCGCGAACGGAATGGCATGAGGGACTCTGGCCAATCACCGCCACCACTCTCGGACTGACACATCACGCCACGGAAGCACTATCCCTTGATTCGGGCTGCGTCATCGGAGACGGCGTAAAGGTGGACCACTTGACCTTCTTTTGGAACCTCAGAGCAGCGGGCGCAGACGTCATCTTCATCCCCCGCGACAACATTGACCCATACCTACCCCTTGTCGAGTCTCACCTGAAGCGATTGCTGAGCCGTCCATCCAGATGGGGAGCGGACTCCGAACGGTGGTTCGAGATCTGGCAGCCTGGCGGATTTGGCGAAGGCCTTGGTGGGGACCGCGACGAAGTACCCGAGGTGATTGCGGATCTGGTTAAGGGATCGGCCAAACTTGTCGTCGGCTCGCTAAATGACTACACCTGGATTCAACCAACATTGGGGAATCTGCCACCTACGGCGGAACCTAGGGCCGTCCTTGCGACCTTCGATGAACGTTATGGTGGCCCATATGTATCGGCTGATCTGAGCTCCAGACCATTCTCTGAAGCTGAGATAAGTCGATCACGGGAATGGCAGTATTGGGCGTGGGCTATTGAGTCGACCCCCACAGCCCTACCCGGAGAGACAACACTCCGCCTCCCGTTGCTTCGTGATCTAAACGATTGGTTCTCTAGGGCTCTCACACCGGCCGATCCAGGTGCTCTTCGAGTCCAGCCACGTGGCTTCGACCTAATCAAACATGTAAGCGAAACGACTTTGGGCCTATCGCCTCTATCCATCGATGCCCTGCTTGCCGAGCTGTTCGAGCGAGCGGGCATGGAGATCAAGCGCAGCTTCGCGGGAGAGGTCACGCAGCGCGTCCTGGAAACCATGGGAGGGCTTCGTCCAAGCTCGATCTTCAGGATTACCGGGGTTCGGAAACTTAGCGGGAACACGGCCCCGTGGAAGATCCAGGGGTCTACGAGCGGGAAGTCTTGCCATGCATGCAAGCCATGCTGCACGATTGGTTCCCAGAATCGGGGATGAAGTCGACCTTGCCCTCGTTGTAGTTTCCAGAGGTAGTACTCCGACAGTCCGGTGAGCGCGATCGGCGCGTGCCGCTCTCTCTGCTGATACAGAGGGCTTGTTAGCCAGCTGCGGCGGTCGCCACGACGGCCTGCAGGATGAGCTCGGTCGCGGCCTCGGGCTGGGACACGAACGAGACGTGCGAAGCTGGCACCTCCACGATCGTCGCGTTGGCGCGCTCGGCCATGAAGCGCTGGAGCTCCGGCGGGATCGCCTTGTCCTCGGTACCGAGCAGATACCAGCACGGCAATGTGTTCCACGCTGGCGGAGCCGACGGCGTTGCTGCGAACGCGGCGGCCGCGTATGGCCGCTGCGCCGCTGCCATCACGGCGGCCTTTTCAGGATCGACATCGGCTGCGAAAGCCTCTCGGAATGCCTCGGGGGCGAGGTAAAGGTCGGTGCCCTCGCTGCCGTCCGGGTTGGTAAACGGGACAGGCCTGATCGAAGGCCCTACAAGGCTGCCTTCGAACTTCTCGAGGAGCTGCTGCTGGCTCTCGCCCACGTCGCACATCCAGCCGTTCAAATAGACGAGCGCTCGGACCTGATCATTGTCGATGGCGGCGGTGGAGATGACATTGCCGCCGTACGAGTGGCCGACGAGCACGATCGGACCGCTAAGAGTGCGCAGGAACTCGGCCAGATAGGCGGCGTCACCAGCGAGATCGCGAAGCGGGTT
>WNGA01003435.1_pt1 | contig 31730 bp, 31 predicted proteins | sample 5400061 | NCBI WGS metagenome assembly WNGA01 (sample SAMN13153366, study PRJNA577476) | soil metagenome | isolation source: 100 cm soil or saprolite under grassland replicate 2 | place: USA:California | collected 2016-06-15 | reverse complement strand
CGGCGAGCCCGTATAGATAGGGCGATTCTGCGCGAAACGTCAGCGTAGAGCGAGTATAGGGAGGTGGCCACGAGCCTCCGCAGCGAGCTCGAGGAGCGGCGCGTCCACGCGTGCCGACTGTCGCCCGACCGCGCGCTCGTGTCGCTCGCGGAGGCGGAGGCCTTCGTTCGGGAGCGCGGCGTCGTCACGCTGACGCCGAGCTCCTCGCTGCCGAGCCTCTACGGCGCCTGCCACGAGGAGCCCTACACGCCGGGCAGCAAGGGCTTCGGCGCGTATCCGCGGACGAAGTGGCCCTGGGGCTGGGAGCTGCGCGAGCGCCCGGGGATCCACTGGTTGCGCGTATTGCGCGGGACCGGCGTCTTCCTCACCGACGCGGTGGCGGCGTTCGCCGATCCGCTCTGCCGCGAAGAGCTCGCGCGCGCCGAGGCCGGCGTCCACGGCGCAGAGCCGGCCCGCCTGGTCGCCCACCTCGGCACCGCCGGGCCGAGCCTGCTCGACGAGGTCAAGGAGGAGCTCGGCCTCTCCGCGGTTGCGCTGAGGAAGGCCCGTGCGCCGCTCGAGCGGGTGGGCGCGATCGTCGCGCGCGAGGTCGTGCTCGAGCATGACGGGCGTCACCGCCACACGTCCGAGCTGCGCCGGTGGGACCAGGTCGAGCCGGCGCCCGAGTCGGGTCCGGGCGGCGGCGCCGGCGCCCTGCTCGTCTCCGGCGTGCGGGCGGCCGTGCTCGCGCCGGAGCGCGAGGCTCGCGGCTGGTTCTCGTGGCCGGCCTCGCGGGAGCTGGTCGAGGAGCTCGTCGACGAGGGACGGCTCACGCGGCCGGAGGCGGGATGGCTGGCGGCGCCGTGATCCGGGAGCTGCGGAAGGACGACGCGGCGGCGGTCGCGCGGCTGATGATTACGGTCAACCCGCACCAGATCGCGACGCCGCAAGGAGTCTGGTACCGCGCCACCCGGGGGATCGAGCGCGAGCGGCGACGAGAGTGGGTCGCCGAGGCGGAGGGAGAGATTGTCGGCTGTGTCCAGGCAGGCTTCGAATGGTCGGTGCCGACTCCCGGGAAGGGCCGCTTCTGGATCAGCGTTCACCCGGAGAGGCGAGGCCGCGGCATCGGCGGCGATCTGTACGAGCGTGCAATGGCATACCTCCGCGCGGAGGGCGCCTGGCGACTGCGAAGCTGGGTCGACGGCGATCCCGCGGGCGAGCGATTTCTCGCGCAGCGGGGGTTCGAGGCACAGGGCTCCGACCGGGTCTCGGAGGTCGATCCGCGGGAGGTGGACCTCTCGGAGCTGCCGCGGCTCGAGGCGGAGCGCTCGGCGCAGGGGTTTCGGCTGGCGCCTCTCGGCCGGGTGCGGGACCGCGCGCATGACCTCCACGAGATCTGCGTCCACGGCGAGCTCGACATGCCCTCCGACGAGCAGGAGACGGAGGTCGACTTCGACAGCTGGTCTCGCGAGGAGCTCAACCACCCCGACGTCTCGGACGAGGGGAGCTTCGTCGTGCTCGATGGGGAGCGATCGGTCTCGCTGGCCTTCTTCGGCGTCGATCCGGCGCGGCGGCTGGGCTACAACTCGATGACCGCGACGCTGCGCGAGTACCGGCGCCGCGGTCTCGCGCTGCTGGCGAAGCTGGCGGTCGTCCGCTGGGCGGTCGAGGCCGGGCTCGAGCGGATTCTCGCCGAGAACGACGTCGGCAACGTCGGGATGCTGGCGATCAACGACCGTCTCGGCTACCGGCCGCTCTACGACCAGACCTCCTGGTTTCTAGTGCTGGAGGGGAAACGACCGCCGGGCGAGCGCGGGTAGCACCTGCGAGGTGACCCAGACCGGCGTCGCCGCGTACCGCGCCGAGTAGCGGAAGCTCCCGTCGAGGCGGCGCATGTGTTGCAAGTACCTCGCCGATCCCGCGGGCACCCGAGCTCCCGCGGCGACGAAGGCCTGGATCGCCCAGGCGGTCGACTGGCTGTCCGAGCCGCGGCCCGGCGTCAGCTCGAAGCCGCCGTCGGGGTTCTGGAGCCGGCGCAGGTAGCGAAGCGCGCGCCGAATCGGCACACCCCGGACGCCGGCGGCGCGGAGCGCCTCGACCGCGGCGGCGGTGTCGTTCGAGTCGGGCGAGCCGCCCGCGAACCACGACCAGCCGCCGGAGGGGGCCTGACGGTGAAGGATGAAGCCGACGGCCGGTCGAGGCGGGGGCTCGCCGGCCTGGCGGAGGGCGAGCACGCCCCAGATCGTGGAGTTGACCCTCGGCCCGATCTGCCCGGTCTTGCGTTGAACGCTGCGAATCCGGGCGAGCAGCCGTTCCGGCCGGCGGCCCAGCACGCTCTCGGCCATGGCGACCAGCTCGACGTCGGTCGCGCTCGGGAGTGCGTCTTCGCGCGCGACGAGGTAGTCGAGTGCGGCCGGAGACGGCTTGGCTCCGGCGGCACGGAGGCCGAGCACCGCCCACGCCGTCAGCTGCGGGCTCGGCCTACCGCCGGGCTCGGCGAACCCTCCGCTCGAGCCCTGGCGCCCCTGGAGGTACCCGACCGGGGTCGCCGCGATCACCGCGGCGGCCAGGGCGGCAAACCTCACGTCCACACCACCTCGGCCCGGAGGCGACGCGCGTAGCGCTCGAGCAGCCGCCGCAGCTCGGGGCCGATCGCGAGCGCGAGGATCAGGTTCCCGGTCGCGTGCGCCGCGTCGAACCAGATCCCGCGCGCGTAGAGCGCCGCGAACGCCTGCCACGTATGCGGGTAGAAGCTGAGCCACTCCCAGGAGTCCATCAGCGCGTCGAACCCGAAGCCGAGGGCGAAGCAGGTCAGCGCGAGCGGAATCCGGCGGCGGAGCAGCGGCGCGCCGAGCCCGCCGATCAGGCCGCACGCGCCCCAGGCGAGCATCTGCCACGGGGTGTAGGCGCCCTGGCCGAGGTAGAAGTTGGAGACGAGCGCGGCGAGGCCGCCGACGGTCATCCCCGCACGCGGCCCGAGCGCGACGCCGGCGACCACGGCGGTGACGGTGACCGGCTGCACGTTCGGAACCGCGGCGAACAGGATCCGGCCGGCTGCGGCCGCGGCCGCGAGGGTGGCGATCAGCGCCAGCTCCTTGCTCGAGCCCGGGCCCGACTCGAGCCAGGCCGCTCCTGCCACGATCAGGGCGCCGGCGACGAGCAGGAGCGCGAGCGCCGAGTCGTCCGGGCGAACGGCGGTCCAGGCCGCGGCGGCGAGCGCGGCTGCGAGCGCGCCGAAGGCGGCGGTCCTAGGCAAGCGCGTGCTCCCGGTCCGGCGTCGTCGAGACACAACGGTCGGCGACCTCGCCGGCGAAGACGAGATCGTTGGTGACGACCAGCGTGGCGCGGCCCGCCGCCTGGGCGCGCAGCAGGTCGGCCAGCTCGTCCTTGCGCTCCGGATCGACGCCTCTGGTCGGCTCGTCGAGGATCAGCAGATCGGGCTCCGCGACAAGGACGGCCGCGAGGGCGAGCCGTTCGCGCTCGCCACTGGAGAGGTCACGCGGGTGGCGGTCGGCGTGGGCTTCGAGGCCGACCTGCGCAAGCGTCCGCCGGGCCCTCAAAAGGTCAGCGCTCACCGCGAGCGCGACCTCCTCGTCGGCCCGTTCCTTGACCAGGTAACGGCCTGGGTCCTGGCTCAGGTAGCAGGCGCGGCCGGCGCGGGTGACGCGGCCCGCCTGCGGCTCCAGCAGGCCCGCGGCGAGCTTGGCCAGCGTCGTCTTGCCGCTGCCGTTGGGCCCGACGAGCGCGACGATCTCACCTCGCCCGAGCTCGAGGTTCGTGGCGTGCAACACAAGCTGGTTCGGCTCGTAGGCGAAGGAGACGTTCTCCGCGCGGAAGACGAGCTCTCCGGCCGGATCGGCCGACGGGAGCTCCGCCTCGCGCGGAACCCACGCCGGGCGGCGCTGCGCGAGCCAGGCGAGCGCCTCTTCCCGGGGCGCGTCCAACTGCAAGCCCCCGCCGTCGAGGAAGAGGACGCGGTCGCAGGCGTCCATGACCCGGTCGGGGCGCTGCTCCGAGACGACGACCGCTGCGCCGCCGGCCCGCGCGAGCGCGACCAGCTCTTCCGCCCCGCCGGGATCGAGCTGGGAGGTCGGCTCGTCGAGCAGCAGTAGTCTCGGCCGAAGCGCGAGCACGGAGGCGAGGCAGACGCGCTGGAGCTCGCCGCCGGAGAGCTCGGCTACCGGGCGATCCACGAGGTGTCCCGCGCCGACCGAATAGAGGGCCTCGGCCACCCCGCCCGCGATCGCGGCCGGCGGAGTGCCGACGTTCTCGAGCCCGAAGGCGACCTCGGCTCCGACGCGAGTGAAGACCACCTGATCCTCGGGATCCTGGAAGAGCGTCGCCACGGTCCCGGCGAGGTCCGCGGGACGGGTGCGGCGGGTGTCGAGCCCGGCGACCTCGACGCTGCCCGAGAAACGGCCCCCGTGGAAGTGCGGCACGAGCCCGCCGAGGGCGCGCAGGAGCGTCGACTTGCCCGAGCCCGAGGGACCGAGCAGGGCGACCACCTCGCCGGGCTCGAGCGTGAGGGAAACATCCCGGAGCGCCGCGAGCGACGTTCCGGGATAGGAGAACGTAAGGCGTCGAACCGTCGCTAGAGCCACATCGCTCCGATCACCACGAGGACCAAGGCCGCGGCGACCGCGCCCCATTCGAGGGACCCCCATCCAGGGCGCAACGCTCGCGTTGCGCCCGGACGCCCATAGCCGCGCGACTCCATCGCCTCCGCCAGGTTGAGCGCCCGCTCCAGCGACCCGGCCAGGAGCGGGGAGAGCAGGCGCGCACGGCCGCGCAGACCGGTCACCTCCACCCCGCGCCCGCGCAGCGCCTCGACGAGCCCCGCTGCGTCACGCTCGAGGGTCGGCACGAGCCGCGTAGCGAGCGCGATCGCCAGCACCGAGCGCCGCGCGAAGCCGGCCGACTGGACGAGCCGGTCGTGGTCGAGCAGGAGCGCGTAGGCGGCGAAGGCGAGAGCGACCCCCGTCAGCCGCAGGCCCTGGAAGAGCCCGTTGCGCAGCTCCTCGCTCGTGACGTCCAGCGTTCCGAGCACGGGTACCGTCGGTCCTGTCCAGAGCAGATGCGTGCCGATCGTCTCGACGAAGGGCGTCACCACGACGACCGCGACGCCCGAACCGAGCGCGCCGACCAGATACAGCCGCCGCCGCGCCGGCGCGCGTAGGCAGACGGCCAGCAGCAGCGCGGCGATCGCTGCGACGGAAGCCGTCCGGTCGGCGAGCAGGGCCGCCGCGGCCAGCCCGGCGAGGAGCGCGGCTGCGGGTGCCGGGCTCACGGCACCGAGTACCGAAAGCGGAACATTCGCGGGTGCCGGGCGAGCCGCAGCGGGTTACCCGTGAAGACGAAGAACACGGGCCCGCCCGGATTCGGCGGCTTCGCCTGGCCTTCCTGCCCGAAGCGCACGGGCCCCTCTGCCGTCAGCAGCAGGAGATTCGCGTCCTTCGGCGGGACCGAGCGCACCGATCCGACGAAGCCCGCGTGAAGCAGCCTCGCAAGAGCCCTCGCTCCTCGACGCAGCCGCTGCCGGTCGTACAGGACGGCCGCCCGGCGCCGCTTGCCGTCGTAGCCGTGCAGGAACGGCTCCGGGAATGCCCCGACCACGACCGGGTCCTGCGCGGGGTCGCGCCAGCGGCGGAAGTCCCACCACTCGACGTCGCCGGCCCGAAGCCGGTACTCGGCGGCGCCGCGGTCGGCCAGGTAGCCGTTGACGTAGTAGAACCACGTGCGGCGGCCGTGCTCGTCGACGCCGTCGATTGAGCGAACGTAGCGCCCCCCGTAGCGCGTCCCCACCTTGGCGACCCGCTCGAGCCCCTGCATGGCCGTCAGACCGGCGGGGATCTTTGCAACGTGCAACACAACCGCCCCACGGTCCCGCGTCACCCAAACGGTCGCGCGGCCGGGACCGCTCGTCGCCGAGCCGCACCCGGCCAGCGCGACCGCGCCGAGAGCCGCGAGCGCGAGCCGTCTCACCGCAGGGCGTTCGAGCGGACCGCGCCCGTGAGCGTGGCGGTCACGAGCCCGCGATGCCGGCCGACGCACGCCGAGCCGGTCCGGGCGCGAACGGCGCGGCGACCGGCGTGCAGGACCGCCCCCCGCGCCGGCCTGGTCTTGCCGTTGTCGTCCTGGGCAAGGACGCGATAGCAGCCGGGCTTGGTTGCTCGCAACACGAGCGTCGGCGGCCCGCCGGTGGCGCCGAAGGTCGCCCAGTACCAGAGGACGCGGTCGCCGTCCTTCAGCGTGACCGTGTCCGCGCCGACCGGCGGGGAGACCCCGTTCACCTTGAAGACCCAGCCGCTCGAGCCGGACGCCGGGTAGCGCCCGATCTGGTCGACGTACGGCCCGAAGGACGAGAGGGTGACGTGGTAGTAGAACTCGCCGGCGACGCTGGCCGAGTCGAGCGCGTCGAGCGCGTTCGCCTTGACCGCGAGGGTGGGCTCAGCCGAGCCGAAGATCGTTCGGGTCTTGCCCTCGACCCGGACGTGCACGCGCACCGCCAGTGCCGCGGGGACGAGCAGGAGAGCCGCCGCGCCGACGGCGAGGAATGTCGAGAGACGCCTGGACACGAATCCTCCTTCCGCGAGGGGTTCGGGTTCGCAGCGGGCGGCAGGTCTTCTGACTCGGGGCTCCCTCCCTCGCCGCCTTCCCGGCCCGCGGGCCAGTGGCATTCGGCGCGGGAGCGTCTCCCCTCACAGCGGCGGGACCGTCCCGGACTCACACCGGGTTCCCTTACCGCTCGCCTATCGGGCGCGAGCCTATCATGGCCCCGCGATGGCTCTCTCGCGGCGACGGAAACGGTCGGCCGGCAAAGCCGCCCGACCTCTTATGGCCGGCGTTGCAAGCAACGCCTTGGCCTGGGCGCCGGTCGTCCTCTGGGCGGCGGTGATCTTCGCGCTCTCGTCGATCCCAAGCCTCGGCACGGGCCTCGGCGTCTGGGACACGATCCTCCGCAAGGGCGCGCACATGACCGAGTACGCGATCCTCGCCCTCCTGCTCCTCCGCGCGCTCGGCCGCGACGTGCCCGCGTTCCTGCTCGGGCTGGCGTACGCGGCGACCGACGAGCTCCACCAGCACTTCGTCCGCGGCCGTCACGGCTCCCCGATCGATGTCGCCATCGACGCGATCGGGCTCGCGCTCGGACTGCTCGTGCTCCACGCCACGAGGTCTTGGACGCCGTCGCGATCGACCTAGACGGCGCGCTCGGAGACACCCGGCCGCTCTGGGACGACTGGGTGGAGGACGTCTCCCGGCGGGCGCGACTGGAGATCGAGCTTCCGCGGGACCGGCCGCTGGCGGCGGCTGCCCTGGACGCCGCGCTGCCGAACTGGCCCGACCTGCTCGAGCGGTTCGCCGAGGATCGCGCGCCCGTCTACCTGCGGCCCGACGCCCGCGTGAGCGCGGCGCTGCGGCGACTCCACGAGGGCGGCGTCCGCCTCGGCGTGTTCACCGACGCGCCGGAACCGCTGGCGCGGATCGCGCTCGCCCACCTCGGCGCGGCGCGGCGCGTCGATGCCGTCGAGTTCGGCAACGGCGCCCTCGAGCGGCTGCTCGCAGAGCTCGGTCCGGAGGCGCAGGTCGTTCAGTCAGCCGACGAGCTGACCGCCGCCGCGCCGTAAAATCAAACCGTGGCCGAACGGAAGACCTTTGACGACCGCCAGCTCGACGCGCTTCTCGAAAGGCTCGATCGCATGTGCCTCGAGCTACAGAACCTGAACCGGCGACTCGATCACGCCGAGGGGTTCCTCGCAATCACGAACGAGCTGCGCTCGCTGAACGAGTCGCTCCAGGCGCTCGCCTACGCCGCCCTGGGCCAGCAGGGCCCGCAGGTCCGCCGCCGCCGGACCGGCTAGCCGGCGCTCGAGAGCCGGTAGATCCGGCCCTGGCGCGGCGCGGCCGCGTACAGCTCCCCGCGCGCGTCCTCGCCGAAGGTCGAGACGCTCCCGATCTTGATCGGCTCGCGCCGGATGTCCGTCGTCTTCCCGCCTGCGATGCGAAGGCTCCAGATCTCGCTCGTGTAGGCGTCGCCGTAGACGTAACGGCCGCGCGCCGCCGGGACTGCCGAGCCGCGGTAGACGTAGCCGCCCGTGATCAGGCAGCCCTCGTGCGGGTCGTTGGGTCGATGGCTGTGCACCGCGACCGGGAACACCAGCTCTCCGCGGCCGTTCAGACGAGTCGGCTTGTACGGCTCGTCGCCCTCGTAGCGCGACCACCCGTAGTTCGCGAGCCGCCCGAGCTTCGTGCGCGGACGGAAGTCGACCTCCTCCAATCTCCGCGGCCCGCGGTCGGCGAGATACAGGTCGCCGGTCGCGCGGTCGAACGAGAACCGCCACGGGTAGCGAAGGCCGTAGCCCACGGTCTGCCAGCGTGCCCCGGGCCGGTCGACGTCGACTCGGAGCAGCTTTGCGAGCTTCGTGGTGAGGTTCTGGCCGCGCTTGCCGGGGTCTCCGACGGGGCGCCCGTCGCCGAGGCCGACGTAGAGCAGTCCGTCCGGCCCGAACTGGAGCTGGCCACCGTTGTCTCTGGCAGACGGCTCGCGCACGAGCAGGAGCTCGCGCAGGCGCCGTACCGAGCGGAAGCCGTTCGAGCGATACTCGACCACGCGCAGGTCGCCGTTGTTGTCGGTATACGAGACGTAGAAGCGGTGGTTGCGCGCGTACCTCGGGTGGAACGCCATCGAGAAGAGCCCCTGCTCGGGTCCCGCGCTGCCGACGAGCCCGTAGATGTCGAGAAACGGCTGCCTTCGCAGGCGTCCGTGCACGAGCACGCGGATCCGGCCCCCCTTCTGGACGACGTAGAGCTTGTTCGGCTCGCTGCGCGGCGCTCCGATGAACCAGGCGCCTCGCAAGCCCGACGCGATCGGCCGGAAGCGAAGCTGCGTCCGGTCGGCGTTCGCCCCCGCGAGTGGCGCGGCGACCGCGCCGAGCGCCATCAGAGCAGCGGCGACTCTCATCCCGGCACTCTAGATCCGGTAGCCGGTTCGACCGGTCATTTCAGACGGACACACGAGCAGAGCCCGTGCGTCCGGAAGGCGGCACCGCAAGCGGCGCCTTAGCGGAAGATGTCGAGCGTGCCCGAGGTGCGGTGGTCGTTGGCATCCCCTTCGGGCAGCGCGATCCAGCCGTCGGTGACGATCGGGCTGTTCCAGTGGCCGCCGCTCGCCGGGAGCCGCGCAACGACCCTGCCGGTCGCTGGCCGGAGGACGTTGAGACCGCCGTTTGGGTCGTAGACGTAGAGGAGCCCGCCCGCCACCACCGGACTCGTGCCGGCCTCACTGCGCCTCCAGGCGATCCGGAGCCGGCCGCCCCGCAGCGCGTAGGCCCACGTGCCGGAGAACGTGGAGACGAACACGCGTACGACGCCCTTCGTCCGCCAGACGGCCGGCGTCGAGTAGACGCCGTCCGCGCCGGGCGCCGAGATCGTCTGAATCTCCCCGCCGACGCGGCCGATCCCGCCGCCGAGGCTGCGGAGGCGCAGCAGGCGGAGCTTGCCGTCCTTGCCCGCCTGGGCGGCGAGCGTGGAGCTCAGGAGCGCCGGCGCGGTCGAGCCGAGGTCGATGTCCCCGTTGTCGAGCCTCGCATAGTCCCGCGGCGTCCAGCTTCGTAGCAGCCGGCCGGCGTCGCGCGAGAGCAGCAGGACGCTGTCGCCCCAGTGGCGCTTACCATCGAAATGACCGTCCCCGGTCGCAACCAAGAGTCGTCCCGAGGCGGGATCGACGACCACGCCCGACCGCGCCCAGATCGCGGCGCCGCTCTCCGAGCACGAGCGCGGCTCGATCAACGCGTGCCGGTCGCTGCAGAGCCCGTTCCAGACGTGGACGATCCGTCCCGAGCTCGCCGCGATCGCGAGCACGTGCCCCTGGTAGGGCGGCGCGTCGCCGACGAAGCCCCCGGTGGCGGCCAGCACGAGACCCCGCGAGTAGTTGAGCGCCGGCCCGATCTTCTCGCGCGCGGGGAGCCGGGTGATCGCGACGGGCCAGGACCCGGAACGGACCTCCGCCCCGCTCGCGATCCGAAGCTTGTGGATCCGTCCGTCGGGAGCGGCGGCGTAGACGAAGCGGCGGCCCGGGTCGGCGATCGGCGTCGAGTTGGTGATCCTCTCGCTGCCCGCCCAGGACCCGTAACCGCGCGGCGTGAAGGTCCAGAGAACGGTGCCGGAGGCCGCGGCGATCGCCAGCGTCTTCCCGTAAGAGGTCGTGACGAAGAAGGCGTCGCGTCTGCCGCCCCGCACCCGCACGCCGCGTAGATAGATCGGCGACGAGTCCACCGTTCCGGGGAGCCGCACCTGTTGCCGCGTCAGCCGACCCACGTTCGCCGCCGTGATCCCGGTCGAGGCGGGCCCGGCGTTGTGGCGAGCGGCGTCGTAGCCGAAGCGCGCCCAGTCGCCGCCGGAGCGGACGGCGCGCGTCTCCTGAGGTGCATTCGAGCCGGCGCAGGCGCTGCCCACACCAAGTGCGAGCGAGGCCAAGAAGATCACTGAGCGCACCCAGGCGCCGCTTGCGGTGGCGCGTTGCAGGACGCGCGGCTGAGGCATCGCTTCGCGATGCCGACTGGAGGCCATGCCGGCTTTGCCGGCATGGCCGTCTCTATCCCGTGCGTCCGTCTGCAATGACCGGTCGACCCAGTTCGAACTCATTACGCAACCGCCTCTAAGTCGTTAGACGATGGATCCGGCCATCCAGCGAGACGGCGTAGAGCGCGCCCCGGTGTCGCCTCCGAAGCCGCCGTCGCCCACCGAGACCACGAGCCGCATGCAGCTGGGCCTGCTGCCGCCCGCCGCCGGCCGCGCCCGGCAGCCCTGCCGTCCCGGCGACGAGGACGACCCCGAGCCGCCGCATCACGCCTTGAGCAGGACCCGCCTCAGCTCGTCTTCCTTTCCCGGCTGGAGGATCGCCAGCACCTGGTCGCCCGGTTGGAGCTCCGTCGAGCCGACCGCGATCTCGGAGCGCCCGTTGCGCATGATCGAGATCAGGCGCGAGCCCTCCGGCAACTCGAGCCTCTCGACCCGTTGCCCCGCCGCGGGCGCGCCCTCGTCGATCTGCACCTCGACGATCTCGAGGTTCTCCCGCCGCAGCTCGAGCAGGTGGACGAGGTCGTGCTCGGGCACCTCGTGTTCGATCAGCGCCATCAGGCCCCGCGTCGCCGACACCGTCGGCGAGATCCCGAGTAGGTCGAAGTGGGCCTGGTTGCGCGGATCGTTCACCCGTGCGATCACCTTCGGCACGGCGTACTTCTCGCGCGCGAGCTGGCTGATGATCAGGTTGTCCTCGTCGTCGCCGGTGAGCGCCGCGACCACGTCCGGCGGCCGCGCGATCCCCGCCTTCTCGAGCACGAAGATCTCGGTCGCGTCGCCGAGGATGATCTGGTGCTCGAACTCGTGCTCCAGCGCCTCGAAGCGGTCGCGCCGCTGCTCGATCAGCGTCACCTCGTGCTTGCCGTCCCGGACGAGCGTGCGCGCGAGGTTGGCGCCGACCTTCCCGCCGCCTGCGATCAGGAGGTACATCTACGCCTGGGCCGCCTGGGCCGGGCGCACCTCGCAGGCGCGCACCGCATCGAGGAGCACCTCGATCGCAACCGAAGTCGGACAGATCGTCCGGAGGCCGCGCCGGCGGTAGAACTCGGCCCGGGCGGGGTCCAGCACGCGCACCACCACGCACTGGTTGTCGAAGCGCTGCTGCGCGACCTGGCCGATGACGATGTTCGTGTTGTCTCCGTCCGTAGCGACAACGACCGCGTCCGCGTCCTCGATCCCGGCCTCGCGCAGGACCTCGATGTCCATCCCGTGGCCGACGATGAAGCCGCCGGCCCAGTGGTCGCCGAGCCGCCCGAGGGCCTCCTCTTTCTCGTCGACGGCTGTCACGTCCCACCCCTCGCGGTCGAGCTGGAGCGCAACGTTTGAGCCGACGCGACCGCAGCCGATCACTAGAGCCTTCATCGGCTCAGCGTAGCTCACTCCGGGGCGCTGCCGTCTTCCTCCATCACGCCCTCCGGAAAGGCTACGACCAGCACCTCGCAGGGCGCCTTGCGGAGCACGTACTCGACCGTCGGCGAGAAGAACCGGGACTGGCGCCGCCATCGCGGAGCAGACCCGACCACGATCAGGTCGGTGCCGCGCCGCTTCGCCTCGGTGACGATCGCCTCGCCGATCGAGCGGGCGCGGACCGTCTCGCCCCGCACCTGCACGCCATGATCGGCGCCGAGCAGCTGGGCCTCGGCGAGCGAGGCGACCGCGCGCTCCTCCTCTGCCTCGAGCTCGGCGTCGAGCGGGCGGTCGAGGGGGATCCGGATCACGTGCAGCGCCTCGACCTCGGCGCCGCTCTCCTGCGCGAGCTTGACCGCGGTGGCGACCATCTCCTCGCCGATCAGGCCGAGCTTCATCGGCACGAGGATGCTCGAGAACTCGGTCTCGGGCAGGTGCTCGGGCGGGGCCTCGACGTGCTCGAGCAGTCCCTCGCCGCGGCCGCGGCGGACGAGGCCGTAGATGACGAGACCGGCCGCGAGCCAGATCGGTCCGCCGTAGCGGGCGCCGGGGTGGGTGGCCAGGGCGGCGATCCAGATCACGAAGGTGGCGGCGGAGCCGGCGAGCGCCGGCAAGGGCACCTCGACCCCGCGGATGCGCACCCCCGCCGGAGCACGATAGGGGCGCGGCAGCTCGGGCTCGCTGAAGCGGAGCTTGATCACGGCGAGCTGGGCGGCCGTGAACGCGCCGAGGACGCCGAAGCTGAAGAGGCTCGCGAGGAAGGCGACGTCGTCGCGTAGGAACGAGGTGCCGACCATGAGCGCGATCGAGATCAGGGCAGCAGCCAGGATCGCCTCCGGCGAGACGAGCGTGCGGCGGTTCAGGCGGCCGAATGCGCGCGGTAGCTGTCCGTGCTCGCCGAGCGAATGTGCGAGCCGCGTGAAGCCGGAGATCGAGGTCGTGACGGCGACGAGCAGGATCACAGCGCCCGTGAGGCCCACGTACACGCGAAGCGCCGTCGCCAGGGCGCCCGGAAGGGAATCGCTGAGGGCGGCCACGATCCCCATCAGCGGCGAGCCGAGCCACGTCGTCCCGAGCTCGGTCGTGCCCTTGTCCGCCGGGAACGCCGAGAGGCCGACGAGGGCGATCGCGACGTAGATGGCGACAACGACCCCGATCCCGGAGAAGAGGCTGCGCGGCAGGTCGCGCCCCGGCTCGCGCGTCTCCTCCGCCAGGTTGGCGACCGTCTCGAGCCCGGTGTACGCGAGCATCGCCAGCGGAAGCGCGAACGCGATCTGATGCCAGGTCGGCGCCGTGCCGATCGAGACGCCCCGGGTGAGGGCGTCGCCCGAGAAGAGGAAGGCGAACCCGAGGGCGACCAGGCCGAGTTGCGTCAGTAGGTCGAGCACGGCGACGACGATCCCGTAGCGGTAGAAGGCCGAGCGGCGCACGAGGCGAAACGAGGCGACGACGATGATGACCGCCACGCCGGCGACCACGTCCCAGGGGTTGTGGTCGAGCGACTCCAGCTTCAGCGCCGCCGCGAAGTAGTGCGGCAGGAAGAGCGCGGAGAGCGCGATCACGATCAGGTAGTCGAGGAAGAGCGCCCAGCCGGTGAGGAAGCCGGCGAGGTCGTTGAACGCACGCCGGACGAACGTGGCGGCGCCGCCGGTTTCCGGGATGGCGGCCGTGCCCTCGGCGTAGGAGAGCGAGACGACGAGGAAGAGCACGCCAACGAGCGCCAGCACCTCGGGCGTGAGGCCGAGCGCGTGTAGGGCGATGATCCCGAGCGCGACGTAGATCGAGGAGGCGATCTCGCCGTATGCGACCGAGAACAGTGCGGGCGCGTCGAGGACCCGCTGGAGCCCTGGGATCTTGCGCGCCACGCGCGGAGATTAGAACACGGGCGAACCCCGGAACCCCTACGGGCGGCGGCGGAGAAGGTACAGCCGACCGACGCCCAGGGCAGCGAACAGGAGGCCGAGGATGTAGCCGATGCCGCCGCCGTAGATCGCGGTCTCTACGACGATCGCCACGCCGAGGCCGATGGCGAGCACGCCGAAGATCGTCACCAGGGCCCGGTACGACGTCATGCCGCCCGCGGCGCCGCCGCCACCATCACCCGGCACGGGGCCTGCTTGAGCACGAAATCGACGGTGTCGCCGAAGATCCGGCCGCTCCGCCGGCGGACGTCGCGCCGCGGCGCGCCCATGACGATGATCTCGCTGTTCCGCCGCTCCGCCTCGTCGACGATCGCCCGTCCCGGACGCCGCGCACGGACGATCCGGCCGGTCACGTCCACGCCGTAGGCATCCCCGATCGCGCGCGCCTCGTCGAGCAGGTCATGAGCCCGCTCCTCGACGTCCGCCGGCAGCGGCGCGTCGAGGGACAGGTGCAGGGGCACCTCGACCGCGGTCAGCGCCACGATCGAGGCCCCGCGCTCGGTCGCGAGCCGGCAGGCCAGATCGACTGCCTCTTCCGATTCGGACCGCCAGATCACCGGCACGAGCACGTTCCGGTACTCGAGCGCTAGCGCCGGGCCCAGCGGGATCGGCGCCCGCACCGTCTCGGTCAGCGACTCCCGCACGACGCGCCGGCGATAGACGAGATAGGTGAAGAAGCCGACGATGAGCCAGCCCAGCCCGGCATAGCGAGTGCCCGGGCTCTGGACGACGACTACCAGCCAGGCGAGCCCGGTTGCCGTCCCGCCGAAGACGGCGAAGAGCGGCCAGTCGACGCCACGGAAGCGCAGGTTCGGCCGCGCCCGGAACGCGAGCTCCTCGTCCGGAAAACGACGGCGAAGCTGGATCACGGCCGCGTGCGCGACCGTAAACGAGAGCATCGCGCCGAATGAGTACATCGTCCCGAGGAACTTCGTCTGCCCCGGCAGGAGGACGAGGATCGAGACGAACCCGGCGAACACGAGCAGCGCGAGCCACGGCGTCTTGAAGCGCGGGTGCAGCCGGCGGAAGACCCCGGGGAGCTGCCGGTAGGTGGCCATCGAGTAGGTGATCCGCGAGGCGCCGATGATCCCGGCGTTCGTTGCGATGAAGAGGATCGTCGCGGCGAGGATCCCGACGTAGACCTTGAGCACGCTCAGCAGGGCTCCGCCGATGCCGAGGTTCTCGACGACGCCGAGGACCGGGTCGTTCTGGAAGCCGCCCTTCTCCGGCGTGACCGCGAGCAGCGTCGTCAAATGCCCGCCGATGGTGTGCACCGGCAGCGCCGAGAGCGCGATCAGCGGCAGCGTGAAGTAAATCGCATAGACCGCCACGGCGACCCAGCCGATCGAGCGCGGGATGCTCTTCACCGGGTCGCGCGTCTCCTCGGCCAGGTTCGAGACGGTCTCGATCCCGGTGTACGCGATCATCCCGACCGGGATCGCGAGGAAGAACTGCGACCAGGTCGGAGCGGTGCCGAGGTGAACGTTGTCGACCAGCGTCGAGGGGTTGAAGATCAGGGCGAAGCCGAGCAGCACGAGCAGGAGCTGCGTCGCGAAGTCGATCAGCGCGAGGAAGATGTTCAGCCGCGCCGACTCCCGGATCCCGACGATGTTCAGGAGCACGAGCACGGCGATCACCGCCGATCCGCCGATGATGTCCCACGGGTTCTGCTTCAGCGGCGCCCAGAAGATCGAGAGGTAGTGCGGGACGAAGAACGCCGAGATGGCGATCGTGATGATGTAGTTGAGCATCTGCGCCCAGGCCGCCCCGAACGAGGCGAGCTCGTTGAACGCGTGGCGGGCGAAGCTCGCCGAGCCGCCGGCCTCGGGGTAGCGGACGGTGCCCTCGGCGTACGTGAGCGCGGTCGCGCTGAAGAAGATGCCCGCGATCACGAAGACGACCGGCGTCAGTCCCAGCGCGAAGACCGCGGTGACGCCGAGCGCGTAGTAGATCGACGAGCCGACGTTGCCGTAGGCGGTCGCGAACAGCGCCGGCGTGCCGAGCACGCGCTCGAGCCGCTGCTGCCGCCGCCTCCTCGACATCCGGGCGGACTCTATTCCGCGTCGCGGCCGCCGAAGAACCCCAAGCCGTCCATTTCAGCCATGTCCGAGGGACAGTCCCTCGGACATGCCCAAAACAGCCGATCGAACTGGCAACCATGCCGAACGGACGGCGCCCGAACTCAGCGGACACGGCCCGTTCGGCCGTGTCCCGGGGACAGTCCCTCGGACCTGGCCGAAACAGCAACTGGTCAGCTACTCCTCGCGGAAGGCGGGAAGCGCGAGCATCCCCCGGCGACTCCCCCCAGGTGAGGTAATGAGCGCACGGGCGTGCGCCCTGCGCGATTACGTGTGAATCGACACGACCAGCGGGATGATCAGGATGGCGACGATGTTCGTGATCTTGATCATCGGGTTGATCGCGGGCCCCGCCGTGTCCTTGTAGGGGTCGCCCACCGTATCGCCGGTGACCGCCGCCGCGTGGGCCTCCGAGCCCTTCCCGCCGAAGGCGCCGTCCTCGATCAGCTTCTTCGCGTTGTCCCAGGCGCCGCCCCCGGAGGTCATCGCGATCGCGAGGAAGAGTCCGGTCACGATCGTCCCGATCAGCAGGCCGCCGAGCATCTTCGCGTTGATCAGCCCGACCACGATCGGGAAGCCGATCGGGATCAGCGCCGGCAGCATCATGCTCTTGATCGCGGAGCCCGTGACGATGTCGATCGCGCGGCCGTACTCGGGCCGGGCCGTCCCCTCCATGATCCCGGGGATCTCGCGGAACTGGCGCCGGACCTCCGTCACGACCTGGCCGCCGACGCGCCCCACGGCCTCCATCGCAAGCGACGCGAACAGGAACGGCATCAGGCCGCCGATGAAGAGCCCCGCGATCACCCACGCGTCGCTCAGGCTGAAGGTCGTGTTCAGCCCCTCGTCCGAGAGCCCCGTCGTGTAGCTGTCGAACAAGACGAGCGCGGCGAGCGCCGCGGAGCCGATCGCGTAGCCCTTCGTGACCGCCTTGGTCGTGTTGCCGACCGCGTCGAGCGGATCCGTCACCGCCCGCACGGACTCGTCCAGATCGGCCATCTCGGCGATCCCGCCGGCGTTGTCGGTGACCGGGCCGTAGGCGTCCAGGGCGACGATCAGGCCGGTCATCGAGAGCTGGGCCATCACCGCGACGCCGATCCCGAAGAGCCCCGCGAAGTGGTTCGCCACGAGGATCCCGGCGGCGATCACGATCACCGGCGCCGCGGTCGCCTGCATCCCCACCGCGAGCCCCTCGATGATGTTCGTCGCATGGCCGGTGCGCGAGGCGCCGGAGATCATCTTCACGGGCCGCCAGCGCGTCCCCGTGTAGTACTCCGTGATTGCGACGAGCAGGAAGGTCACCACCAGCCCGACGATCGCCGAGATGTAGAGGTCCCAGAAGCTGAACCGGCTCGAGTCGTAGGCGAGCGTGACCGGGATGAACCCGAGCGCCGAGAGCACCGTCGCCACCAGCACCGCCTTGTAGAGCGCGTTCATGATCGAGCCGGTGCGCCCGACGCGCGCGAAGAACGTGCCGATCACCGACCCGAGAATCGAGATCCCGCCGATCGCCAGCGGGTACAGCTCGAGGTGCAGGCCCGGGAAGGTCTTCGAGGCGATCAGCATCACCGCCACCGCGGTGACGGCGTAGGTCTCGAACAGGTCGGCCGCCATCCCAGCGCAGTCGCCGACGTTGTCGCCCACGTTGTCCGCGATCACGGCCGGGTTGCGCGGGTCGTCCTCCGGGATCCCGGCCTCGATCTTCCCGACCAGGTCGGCGCCGACATCCGCTGCCTTCGTGTAGATCCCGCCGCCGAGACGGGCGAAGACCGAGATGAGCGAGCCGCCGAACGCGAGGCCGACTAGGTCGTCGATCGCCGACTCCGCGGAGTGGTCGAGCCAGCCGTTCAGCACCCAGAAGTAGCCCGCGACGCCGAGCAAGCCGAGCCCGACAACCAAAAGGCCCGTTACCGAGCCGGCGCGGAAGGCGACGTTCAGCGCCGGTTTCACTCCCCGCTTCGCGGCCTCGGCGGTGCGCATATTCGAGCGCACGGCGACATTCATCCCGATGAACCCGGCCGAGGCCGAGAGCACCGCTCCGATCAGGAAGCCGATGGCCGTCCCCCAGCCGAGCTTGTCGTAGAAGCCGAGCAGGAGGAAGGGCGCGACCGCGACGATCGCAATCGTCGTGTACTGGCGCCGCAGGTAGGCGGCGGCGCCCTCCTGCACGGCGCGGCCGATCTCCTGCATCCGCTCGTCGCCGGGCGGCTGGCGCAGCAACCAGATCGTCAGGCCGACGCCGTAGGCGATCGCGATCCCCGAGCAGACGAGGGCGAAGAGAACCGGATGGTCGCTGAAGAACTCGATCGGGCGCCTCCTACGAATTCAGCGCCGAGGCTGCCCGGCGCCGCGGTTTTCTATCACAGCAGGCGCAACGGACGTATTTCCTGCCTCGCGGGCGCGGCGAGCGCGGGCGCCCGCGGTAGCCTCTTCGGGAGCAGGGACTCCCACCCACCCGAGCCGGCGCCCCCTGGTCGACTCACGAGAAGCGCAGGCGCCGAGGCGCGGGCTCGTCCGCCGCGTCGCCGGCCTCTTCCGCCCGTACCGGCGGCGGGTCGCGTTCGTCTGCCTCGCGACCCTCGTCTCCGCGGGTCTCGGAGTGGTCAACCCGCTTCTGACGAAGGTCGTCTTCGACCGCGCGCTGTTCCCGGGCAGCGGGCACCCGAACCTCCAGCTGCTCTACCTGCTGGTCGGGATCATGATCGCGATCGCCGTCGTCAGCGGCGCGATCGGCGTGGGCCAGACCTACCTGACGAGCGTCCTCGGCCAGGGCGTGATGCAGGACCTGCGCAACCGGCTCTACTCACACCTCCAGGCGATGTCACTGCGTTTCTTCACCTCGACGCGGACGGGCGAGATCCAGTCACGGCTCCAGAACAGCGGATCGTCGAGCTCGACCAGGGCTACGACACGCTCGTCGGCGAGCGCGGCTACCGGATGTCGGGCGGGGAGAAGCAGCGCCTGGCGATCGCGCGGGTGATCCTGAAGGACCCGCGAATCCTCATCCTCGACGAGGCGACCTCGTCGCTCGACACGGCCAGCGAGCGGCTCGTCCAGTCGGCGCTCGAGCCGCTGATGGAGCGGCGCACGACGATCGCGATCGCCCACCGCCTCTCGACGATCCTCGCGGCCGACGTCATCTTCGTCCTCGAGCGGGGTCGGATCGCCGAGCGGGGCACGCACCCCGAGCTGCTCTCGCTCGGCGGCCGCTACGCGCAGCTCTACGAGCAGCAGTTCACCGGCGGGCTCGTCGAGGCGCGCTGCGAGAACGGCGTCGTCCTCCGCAGCGGCGAGCTGGTCGAGCTCAAGAGCGGCTAGAGTCGCGCTCCGCGAAGAGCCGTTGCGCAAAGGTGCTCTGGCGGCTGCGGCGGGATCTTCGGCACGACCGCGAACAGGAGCTCGCGCAGGCGCTGGTTGTTCTCGTTGAAGACCGTGATCACCTGCTCGTGCGAGACGGGAGTCGCTCCCTCGACGCCCACGTCGTGGTCGGTGACCATCGAGATGTTCGCATAGCAGAGCTCGAGCTCCCGCGCGAGGTAGCCCTCGGGGTACGCGGTCATGTTGATCACGTCCCAGCCCGCGTCCTGGAACCAGCGCGACTCGGCGCGGGTCGAGAAACGCGGCCCCTGGATCGTGACGACGGTGCCCCTGTCCCGGACCGGGATCTCGAGCTCGCCTGCGGTCTCGACCAGGAGGGCGCGCAAGTCTGGGCAGTACGGGTCGGCGGCCGAGACGTGCGTGGTCTCCGGGCCGTCGTAGAAGGTGTCCACGCGTCCGCTCGTGCGGTCGACGAACTGGTCGCAAACGACGAACTCGCCGAGCCGCAGCTCCGCCTTCAGCGCGCCCGAGGCGTTCGGGCCGATGATCCGCCGGACGTCGAGCTCCTTCATCGCCCAGACGTTCGCGCGGTAGGGGATCGCGTGCGGCGGCAGCTCGTGCTCGCGTCCGTGCCGCGGGAGGAAGGCGACGCGCTTGCCGCCGACCTCGCCGATCGTGACCGGCGCCGAGGGCGTGCCGTAGGGCGTCTCCACCTCGACCTCCTCCACATCCTCGAGGAACGAGTAGAAGCCCGAGCCTCCAAAAATTCCGATCTCAGCCTCGGCCACCCGCGCGAGAGGCTAGCCCAGGTGAGGTGGACGCGCCGGGCTGGCGGTTCACGCCGGGCGCGCCCGCGCGCCCGTCTACAAGAGGGCGCTCGCGGCGATGGAGCGCGCCGCGCGAAGCGACGTCCAGTAGGAGGCAGGACGTCGGCTCGTCGCCCCGGCTCGACGTGCGAACATGCGTTCGTGACGTCGCAAGGCTCGTTCAGGCACCAGTTCCAGCGCGCGCTCGAGCGAGGCGCGGTCGCGGACGCGGTCTCCGCGGCGAGGGCGATGGGCGGGCTCCGCCTCGGAGACGCCCTCGCGCTGTGCGTCGTCCTCGCCGATCGCGACCCGGTGCGCTACCGCCGCGCCGCGGCGCGCTGGATCGCCCGGTACGCCGACGAGGTGCCCGACGTGTCGCTCGAGGAGACGCAACTCTTCGCGGCCGCCCTTGCCGCCCTGCTCACTTCTCCGAAGCTGGCGCTGCCGGTGCTGCGCGAGCTAGTCCGCGTCCGTCGACTCGTGACGGTGCAGAGCGTCGTCGAAGACTTCGTCGTCGTGGAGTGAGCGAACTGCGCCCTGCCGGGCAGGGCGGAAACGGCACTAGCGCGTTCGACATAGAGCGGAGTAGCTTCTGCGTGGGCCGGGTCGCGCTGCAGCGCCCGGGCGTTCGACTCGCCTCCCGGCCCTCTTCGTGGTCAGCTGTGCGGGCGTGGCGGCGGCGGCAGAACTTCTCGATCTGACGGGACGGACCCGGTGCCGCAGCTGAAAGGTGGACGGAATAGCGGAGCCCCGCGCCGCGCCGCACGGCGGCGCGAGGCTCTCTGGATCAACCACCCGTTAGTGGTGACATCCTCCGCTGGGCGGGGGCGGTGGCTGGTGTCCGGCGCACCCGGCGTTGCTGCCGGGCCCACCTCCCGCATCGCCAAGCGCCGCCGGCGCCACCGAAGCGGCGAACGCGCACAGGGCGAACACGACCGCACCCACACGTCTGATCCTGCTCATACGGTCTCCCTCCTTCCGTCGCGGCAGGACAGTACGAAGCCATCTTGTGACGGCAGCACCCGGTTTTCAAGTGCCGCTGCTGCTCGTTAGGGAGAGACCGACCAGGAGAACGCTTGCGGAGTTGGAAAACGGCCGAGCCGGGCGGTCTCTCTCCTCTCCCCTGGCTGGCGAAAGCCGCCCAGTCCCCCAGAGAAGGCCGCCCGGCTCCGCATCCGTATGGGATCCCGGTGCAAGTGAGATCTTGTGTTGGGGTGCGCCTTGCCGTTCGGCTTGCCTCCCGGCCCCGACTGTCGCCTTCCGAGCAGAGAGCGACGTTCAGCGCCAGAAGCCTCAGCCGAGGCGTCCGCGGGAAGCGCCCAGGGCGTTCGGCTCGCCGCCCGGCCCTACATCTCGTGTTCTCCGGACGTTTGGGGGGCGCAACCTGCCCGCCGATCCGCGCATATCCCGTAGGGGTGGTCGGTCCTGCGGTGCTGATCGCGCCGCCACGAGGCGCCGTCGAGACGAGCCTTTAGGTTCCCGGGAACAGACACGCTCTAAGGCCGTCCGGTCGCTCTGCCGACAATAAAACCTGAGCCGGGGCAACGGCACCCATCTCTCCCTCCCCGCCGGGGGCGTCGGCTGGCCGCAGAGCCTAGGCGCCCCGCCCCGGCTCGTGAAGCGTCGCCTTCCTGTCAGGAGGCGACAGAGTGTGAATTCGACTGGAACCTCCCGCGCTCAGGTGGTGTAGTTCGAAGCATGTCCCGGATCGTGGCTGCTTCCGCTTGTGCGCTGTTCGTGGCGCTAGCAGTGATCCAGCCCGTCGGGGCGTCCGATCCTTGGGCGAAACTTCACCGATCGCTGCACCTGCCACGGGTCGCGCCCGGAGCCGCGTGCCCGGTCAGCCGCGTCGATCAGCGCGTCGACTCGAAGCGCATCAACATCTTCGGCGGCTCAGGGATCGGGCGCGGGCCCGTCTACCCCGGTCTCGGCGGCTCGGGCGGGCATCTCTATGCGCTGCCCGACGATCAATACGGCGGCCCCTGGGCCGGAGGGAAGGTCTTCTGGTACGTGCGGCCGAGCTACCGGGGGCGGGTACTGATTCGCGGTCACCGACTCGACGGCCCGCAGTCGCTCGGGTTCAACGGTCGCAGGCTCCCCGCCCGCGAGCTCCGTATCGAGCCCTGGGACAGCGTCTCGTGGCAGGGGCAGCCGCGCGGCAGCCGCGGGATTCCTTCGGGCGTGCGCGTCCGTGCGTCTGGCTGCTACGGAGTGCAGACCGACGGCACAACCTTCAGTCGGGTCGTGGTCTTTACGGTCGAGACTTAGTAGCGCCGGAGCGAGCGGCCCTCTCGCCGGCGGCGCTTAGCGCCTCCCGCGGCCGACGATCAGGTTGACCCGTGCGCCGCGCCTGAGCCGCCGCCCCGCCCTCGGCTTCTGCGCTAGGACGCGATTCCGCTTCGCGTTGCTCGAAGCCCTCCTGGTGACGGAGCCGACGCGACAGTGGGCCTTCTTGATCCTCGCCTTCGCTCTCGGGAGGAGCTTCCCGACCACCCTCGGCACCACGCATCGGACGAAGTCGTCGTTGAGGATCGTGCCGATCGCGTGGGCCTGCGAGATCGTCGCGCCCACGGCGCCGGTGAGGTCGACCGCAAAGGTCTCGTTCCCCTCGACCGCCGTGTCGCCATGGATCGGGACCGAGATCGTGTTCGAAGTCTGGCCGGGACCGAACGTGAGCGTCCCCGCCCTCGAGTCGTAGTCGCTGCCGGCAGTCGCGGTGACGTTGCTCGTCGCGTAGTTCACCGTCACCGCCGAGCTCGGGGCCGACGACAGGGTGACCGGGAAGCTCATGTTGGCGGTGCCGGAATTGCCCTCGGCGCGGGACGAGCCCCCGATCGCCAGCGCCGGCAGTGGTGGTGGCGGCGGCGGGGGAGGAGGCGGTGGTGGAGGCGGCGGTGGAGGAGGGGCTCCGGCAAACGTGAAGTTGCCGACGGAGGTAGCCCAGCGGCCGTCCTCCCCTCCCCCCGGGGTCCCGCGCGTATCCGCGTACTGGTTGAACAGCCAGAAGGTGGAGCCATCTGGCTCGAGCGCGGTCGTGGAGTAGTCGCCCCAGCGGTTCGAGCCGCCGCCGAAGGTGCGGACGTAGTACGCAACCCCCGCGTGCAGCGCGACGCTTTCTTGCGTCGTTCCGGGCGTGTCGCCGGCAAGACGGCCCGTGTAGTAGGAACCCGGGAAGATCGACGGTGCGCTTGCCGAGAAGCCGAGCGCCATGTTGCCGGCAGCGTCGACGGCGACGCTCGGGAAGAACGTGGAGGTTCCGCTCGCGATGTCCTCCCCTCCGACGGAACCCTGGTCGACGATAGCCAGCGAAGCGAGCGCGGTGGTGTTGATCCGCCACCAGTGGGCCGTTGTCTGACCGTCGTCCGCCCCGCCGGTCGCGGGCAGCACGGGTGCCGCGAAGTAGAGGTTGCCGTTGCGCCCGTCGTCGGTGGAGTCCGCTCCCCAAGGGAGCTCGGCATCCGTGAACGTGGGCGGCGAGGCGAGCGGATTGTCGACCCGGATCACCTGGAGCAACACGTTGGTGCCGTTGCTCAACCCGTCGTAGCCGACCAGGAACGTGCCCACGCCGGCAGGCGCGGTGCCGAACATCTGCGTCGGCTGAAGCGTGACAGGTGTGCCGCTGAGGGCGAAGGGGTCGTAGAGATTCACGGTCGCCGAACCGCCCGTGTAGAAGGGCGTCTTGTCGATGATCCAGACGCGGCCGCCGCCGTAGTCCCCTCCGTCGGCGTCGAACTGGAACATGTTCGCGGTGACATAGATCGCGTTCGCGTCGACTGCGAGGCCGGGGAAGTCGGCCCAGTGATCGAAGGTGTCGAAATTGAGCTTCGAGTTGATCGACGAAAACCACCAGCCGTCCTTCGGGTCACTGGTCTTCGAGACCGCGACGAAGATGTGCGAGGTGTTCGCGTCGCCGCCGAAGTCCACGTCGGTTTGGTCGAGCGCGACGACGACGAAGCGGCCCGAGGACTGGTCGTAGATTACCTTCGGATCGAAGAGGGTGGTCAGCGGGGTGAGGGAGGTGAAGAAGCTCGCCAGCGACTCGTGCTGCTGCCGGGTGACCCCGTCCTTCGTCCACCATTCGATCCCGCAGTTGACGACGTCGACCACCTGCGTCGGCCCGGCCGCCGCGGAGTTGTCCGGCGGGATGAAGTAGAAGCCGCCGTTGAGCGACGGGTTGTCGTCGAAGCCGAACGTGTCGAAGCTGCCCGAGAGCGGCGGCGCGAGCGGCCCCGCAAACGGCTGCCGGAAGGCGGCCGGGTTCCGCTCGAGCTGGAGATGAGCCTGGCCGCCCTGCGAGATCTGCGGCGTCTCGGCGCGTGGCGTCGCGAACGCGCCCCTTTGGCCGGAAGCCGCTGGCGCCGCTCCGACCGCGGCGATGACCAGAATAGCCAAGGCCGGGACGATCGAGCGGGCGGCGCGGGCGAGCCGGCGGTGACTGCCGGTCTTCACGGCCCAGGAGACTAGCGCCTAGGCACCCTGCCGATCCAGAGGCTGACCTTCGTCCCGTTGGCGAGGCGCTTGCCTGCCGCCGGCCGTTCCCTCAGCACCCGGCCCTTCCGGCGCGCGCTCGAGATCCTGTAGCTGATCTTGCCCACCCGGCAGTGCCCGGCCTTGATCTTCGCCTTCGCCGGCGCGAGCCTCCGACCGACGACGTTCGGGACGACACACTTCGGCGGGATGAACGACGGTGGCGGCGGTGGCGGCGGCCCGCCGTCCCCGCTGACCTTGCCCCACCAGGTGCTCCAGCGGCCGGCCCCGTCACCCGAGCCGAGGGGCGTGGCCGCGTATTCCTGGATCGTCCACAGCGAGGTGTCGTCGGACGGGTCGACCTGCACGTGGCTGTAGTCGCCCCAGCGGTTCCGGCCGTGCCCGAAGGTCTTCACGTATGCGCCCTCGCCGGCCTTCAGGATGACCGGGTCGCGCATGGAGCTTGCCGGGTCGCCCGCCGCGTGGAAGGCGTAGGCAGCGCTGGGGAAGCCGGCCGAAGAGAAGGCGCTGAAGCCGAGCAGGATGTCGCCGCGCGCGTTCGCCGAGATCGACGGGTAGGCGTACGATTGAGCGCCGGAGAGAGCGTTGACGCGGCCGCCCCGGACGAAGTTGCCGGCCGTGTTCAGCTCGACCCATTGCGCCGCCGCGTGGCCGACGAGACCGACCGTTTGCGCGTAGTAGATGCCGCCGTTGCGGAAGACGGCGTTGAGAATGCGCGAGTCGCCTCCGTCGACGCCATCCCCGCCGCTCTGCGGGAGGATGTTTCCGCTCGGAATCGACCACGGCCCGAGCGGGTTGACCTTCGCACCACCCCCGACGATCGTCACGACGGGGCTCGGCGGGCCGGCGGTCACCGTCCAGAAACGATAGGTCGCGGAGGCGCTGCCGAGGTGCTCGACCATGTAGAGCGTGTTCTCGCCGGTCGAGTACGTGACCGCGGGCTGGGTGGTGAACGACGGAAGGCCGGTGACGAGCCCGGCGCCCGGGGCGAAGCTGCGCAGCGACGGGTAGTCGATCACGAGCAACCGCCCCTGGGTGAACGTGTTCCCGCTGTTCGTGAACATGTTCACGTGGATCGCAACCCAGTTCTTGTTGAAGCCGATCGACGGGTAGTCGGCCCAGGCCGTGTCCGCCGGGTCGGCGTCCACCCGGTAAAGGTGCCACGCCCCCGACGGGTCGCTCGAGTCCGAGATCCCGAACAGGATGGACGAGCTCCCGCTCTCGGGATCGGTGACTGCCGAGACGATCCAGCGGTCGTTGTACGGGTCGTAGAGCGTCTTCGGGTCGAACGGCTGAAGCGCTCCGGCCGGGCCCCAGAACGTCGGCATGGAGACGGTGCTGAGCACGGTCCCGTCGGACTTCTGCTCGATCACGTAGTTGTTGTTCAGCGTCACCATCAGCTTGTCCCGTCCGACCGCGCCGTCGGTGTCCGGCGGGATCACGCTGGAGGTGGTGCCGACGCGCGGGGAGTCGGCGTGCGCGAGGAAGCTCGCGGCCGGCGAGGGCGACGGCACGCTCGGGCCGCCCTCCAGGAGGCCGAGCGGCGCCTGGAACGGCGAGGGGAGCGTGATGTGCGATTGCGGCTCGGGCTTCTCCTGTGGTTCCGGGAGTGGGGACGGCGTCAGCGAGCCGGTAGCGTGCGGGCCGCGCGCCTCGACCCGCGCGAGCCGGGCGAAGTTGACGATGCCGGCCGCCACGATCCGGGCGGTGCGGCCGCGGTAGGTGACGTCCGAGCCGGACGCCGCCTTCCCGGAGGCAAATGCGGGGAACGCGACGGCGACGACGCCGACCGCGACCAGCAACAAATGGGTCCAGGGACCCTTCCCCCGCGCCATACTCCCCCTCAGTCGTGACGACCCGGTAGTACAGGTCTTATAGGCCGGAAACAGCCGGAATTCAAGCTTTCCGGCTCAGCCCTCCTGCTTCACCGCGTCGGCGTAGGCGAGCTGGAGATTGGCGAGCACCTGGTTGAAGTCGCGCAGGGCCTCGGGGGGAACGGACCCCTCGAGCACCGGGACGAGAGCGCGCAGTGCCTCGATCGCGAGATGTGCCTGGTCGAGGTCCTTGCTCTCGCCGCTCACGCGGTGGTAGCCGAGCGAGGAGACCGAGTAGAGCGTCTGAAGGAGCAGGTCGGAGACTTTCAGCTTGGCGAGCTCGGCCTGGAGCTCCTCGATCAGCTCTCGTTCTTCGGGGGTCGGATCCTCAGCCACCGGCGACGGGCTCCGCCTCCTTGGGACGGACTTGCTCCGCGTAAACCTCCTCCAGCGTGGCACCGGCCTCGTGCCTGGCGATCTGGCGCTCCGTGCCGGACGGACCTCCCCGCTCTCGAGGTCGATCAGCTCGCCGGAGAGGCCGTACCGGATCGCCCGCCAGAGGTTCTCCTCGATCAGCCGGTGCGGGTGCGCCGGCAGCGGCTCGCCCTCGTCGAGAGCGCGCGCGATCCGGGCGGTGAGCGCGTAGCAGAGCGCGGCGAGCGAGCGGGCCTCGCCCAGGTCGGGCTGGGCGTCGCAGATGCGGATCTCGACCGTCGGGAAGGCGAGGTGCGGGCGCACGCTCCACCACATCTGCGTGTGCTCGTCGATCGAGCCCGTGTCGTAGAGGAAGCGGGCGTAGCGCTCGAAGCCGTCCCAGCCGTCGTAGGCGTCCGGCACGCCGCAGCGGGGGAACATGCGCGTGAAGATCTGCGTCCGCGCCGAGTGGAGGTGCGTGTAGCAGGCCTCGACGAAGGGCGAGCTGGCCGAGAGCGCGAGCAGCTCCGGGAGGAAGTTGCGCAGGCCGTTGCAGACGGCGATCGCCCGGTCGGGGCCGTTGATCGCCACGTGGACGTGCAGCCCGAAGCTGTTGTTCCGCCAGACGACGTAGCGCAGGAGCTCGTCGTTGCGCCGGTAGTGCGGGGTGTCGATGATCCGCTGCTCCTGCCACGGGCTCCAGGGGTGGGTGCCGGTCGCCGCGAGCGCGATCCCCAGGGAGTCGGCGAGCTCGAAGAGCTGGGTGCGACGCTCGCCGACCCGTGCTGCGGCCTCGTCGAAATCCTCGCAGCGGCCGGTCCGAATCTCGACCTCCGACGCGATCAGCTCGCCGACGAGGTGCTCCTCCAGCGACGTCCCGCGCGCGGCGGCCTGGAGCTCCTCGAAGCGGTTCGTCAGCGAGAGCGTCGTCGGCTCGAGGATCGCGAACTCCTCCTCGACGGCGACGGTGAAGTCCCGGGCTGCTTCGTACTGCTCGCGCGCGACGCGAATCTGCTCCTCGGGAGCGAGGCTCTGCGAGTCACCCACGGCGCTACATTAGTTGAAGGGTTGGAGCAGTCGGTCGGCGACTCCGGCCCAGCTCCAGCGCTTCTCGGCGGCGCGGCGGGCCGCTTGGCCGAGGCGGGCGCGCAGTGCGGGCGCGAGCGCGAGCAGCGCGCGGAGCTTCTCCGTCAGGTCGGCGGTGTCCCCTCTCGTGAAGCTCGCCAGCTCGCGGTGCTCGGGCGGGTACTCGGCCTCGAGCCCCTCGGCGATCTCGCGTAGCCCGGAGTGGCGCGCGACGAGCGGCGGCGACCCGGCGGCGGCGGCCTCGGCGGCGACCATCCCGAACGCCTCGGGGAAGATCGAGGGCACGACAGTCGCGTCGGCGAGCGGGAGCAGGTGGACGAGATGGCGGTGCTCGAGCGGCCCGGTGAAGAGCGTGCGCGGCGGGGCGGCCGCCTCCAGCTCGGCACGGTAGTCGCCGAAGCCGACGATCACCGACCGTGCGTCGAGCTCGCGCACTGCCTCGAGCATCAGGTGGACGCCCTTGTTGTAGAGGAGCTTCCCGAAGTAGAGAACGGTCGGCTCGTCACGCTCGAAGAAGACAGCGAGGCGCTCGGCGTTGTGCTCGTCCGGGAGGCGCTCGGCGGCGTTCCCGGGGTTCAGCGGGTCGCGCCGGGCCTCCTCCAGCAACGCTGCGAGAGCCTCGTCGCGCGGGCGCGGACGGAACTCCTCGATGTCGACCCCGGGCGGGACCTCGTGGACGCGCTCGACGTGGCCGACCACCTCCTCGAGGACGGCCCGGATGTGCTCCGAGCCGACGAAGACCGCCTCGGCGCCGGCGAGCGACGCCCTCCCCCACGCCGCGAGCTCGGCGTTCCCGCGGATCGAGTACTCGAGCTCCGAGCCGTGCGCCTTGACCGCGTACCGCGCGCCGCTCGCCGCGGCAACAGGCCCGCCCAGGAGGACGTGGTTTGCGAAGACGAGGTCTGCCGGGAGCAGCTCGCGCACCGCCGCGGCGTTGCGCTCGACGTAGCGCTCGCGCTCCTTGCGCGTCAGCTCAGGGAGCCGCCGCGCCTCCAGCCCCTCGTAGCGGTCCAGGACGAAGACCGGGAGCAGGCCCCCGATCTCCGGCCTCACGGCCTGGGCATGCCCGAGGTCGTACTGCTCCGGGTGCGCCTCCTGCGAGAGAACGACGACGTCGTGCCCGGCGAGGCTCCATTCGCGGGCGAGCGAGCGCGTGTAGACGTTCGACCCGGTTCCCCCGAGCAGGTACCCGTGCCAGAGCAGGATTCTCACGGGGGAACCCCTGGTTCCCCCGTGGGCCCCCTCCTTACGGGCGGAGGCGATAGGTAACCGTTCCCGGAGCCGGCAAAGCGAGCTGCTGCACTTTGGTCTTGGCCGCAGTACGCCTCCCGCCGGGCGAAGCCCGGCTCCGGCGGCAGATCGCACCGCCTCTCGGCGGTTCTACGTGAGATGGAAGTAGAGGGCGTGCAGCAGATCGACGGCCGGATTCGACGTGTGCACGGTCACGTCGTGGGGAACGTCGAGCAGCGCCTGCGAGTAGTTGAAGATGATCTTCACGTCGGCGTCGACGAGGTTGTCGGCGACCTGCTGGGCGCTCTCCGCCGGAACGGCCAGGACGCCGACGATGATGTTCTTCTCCCGCACGGTCTCGGCGAGCCGGCGCGCGTCGGCGATCGGCATCGAGCCGATCGTGCGACCGACCTTGTCCGGGTCGCTGTCGAAGACGGCCGCGATGTTGATCCCGTGCTCCGCGAAGATCGGCGAGCTCGCGATCGCCTGGCCGAGCCGGCCGGCCCCGACCAGCGCGATGTTGTGCTGCCCCTGCGTTCGCAGGATCTTGCGGATCTCGCCGAGGAGCGAGTCGATGTTGTAGCCGACGCCCCGCTTGCCGAACTTGCCGAAGGTCGAGAGATCGCGCCGGATCTGCGTCGCGTTGATGTTCGTGTAGTCGGAGATCTCCTGCGAAGAGATCCGGTCCTTGCCCATCTTCTTCGCCTGCGTCAGCACCTGGAGGTAACGGCTCAGTCGCGCGGCGACCCCGACCGTCAGCCGGTCCGTATTCGAGCCCGCGCTCGTCACCTCGGTCCCCTGAGCGGTCGCTTGTAACAGAGCACAACCCATTCTGCCAGCGGGCGTGGCTCCGTGCGTCAGACCGTCACAAGCTCCCCCGCTACGAGGGAGTTTGTGCGGCCGCGAGCCGCCGGCGGAACGCCTGCTCGTGGACGTAGTAGGTGAAGGCCCGCTCGCCCTCGATCTCGACGACCGGGATCAACTCCCGGTAGTGCGCCTCTAGCTCGGGGTCGCCGTCGATCGCCACCTCGTCCAACTCGAACCCCAGCTCGTCGCGGAGCGAACGCACCTGCGCGAGGGCCCGCTCGCAGAGGTGACAGCCGTCCGCGTGGTAGACCGTGACTCTAGGGATACAGCCCTCGGGTGACCGTGGCTTCCGCGACCCGGCCGACCGCGACGCCGTAGGCGGCACTGCGCATCGTGGTCTGCCGCTCCTCGTACACGTGCCAGGTCTCGTTGAACGCGCGGGTCGTGATGTCGCGCAGCTTCGAGTTCACCTCCGGCTCCTTCCAGAAGTACTCCTGGAGCCCTTGGACCCACTCGAAGTACGAGACGACGACGCCGCCCGCGTTGGCGAGGACGTCCGGCAGGATCAGCACGCCCCGGTCCTCGAGGATCTCGTCTGCACCGGGAGTGAGCGGCCCGTTGGCGCCCTCGCAGATGATCCTCGCCTTCACGCGATCGGCGTTCTCGCTCGTGATCACCTGCTCGAGCGCGCATGGGGCGAGCACGTCGCATTCGATCAGGAGTAGTTCCTCGTTCGTCAGCTCCTCCGCCCCTCGCAGCCCGCGCAGCGTGCCCGTCTCCTGCTTGTGCGCGAGCGCGGCCGGGATGTCGATCCCGTTCGGGTTGTGCAGCCCGGTGCTCGAATCCGAGATCGCGATGACGGTGACGCCCTGCTCGGCCAGGAACTTGGCGAGGTAGCTGCCGACGTTGCCGAACCCCTGTACGGCGACGCGCAGGCCCTCGAGCCTCAGGTCCCGCTTGCGCGCCGCCTCCTGGATCGTGTAGAGCGCGCCACGGGCGGTCGCCTCCAGGCGGCCGAGCGAGCCGCCGACGTTGAGCGGCTTGCCGGTGACGACGCCGAGCACCGAATGGCCCTTGTTCATCGAGTAGGTGTCGAAGATCCAGGCCATCACGGTCCCATTGGTGCCGACGTCCGGGGCCGGGATGTCCTTCTCGGGGCCGATCTCGTTGATGATCTCGGTGGTGTAACGGCGGGTCAGCCGCTCGAGCTCCCCGCGCGAGAGCTTCTTCGGGTCGCAGATGACGCCGCCCTTCGCGCCCCCGAACGGGATGTTCATCAAGGCGCACTTCCAGGTCATCCACATCGCAAGCGCCTTCACCTCGTCGAGCGTCACGTCCGGGTGGTAGCGGATCCCGCCCTTCGACGGGCCGCGCGCGATGTTGTGCGTGACCCGGTAGCCCTCGAACGCCTGGATCGTCCCGTCGTCCATCGTCACCGGCACCGAGACCACCACGGCCTTCTTGCACTCCTGGAGGACGTTCACCAGCCGCTGGTCGATCGCGAAGACGTCGGCGACGCGGCGCAGCTGCTCCCGCGCGATCTCGAAGGGATTCTCTCTCAGGTGGGTCTGGGGGACTTCGACAATGGTCACGCAGGCTCCTTCGGAGGTGGGTTCGGTTGGGAAAACCGCCGCAAACGGGCGGAGTATAGGCCAGCAGGGGCCGGCCCAAGGCGCTCGCTTGCGACGCCGACCAGAAGAGGCCGTGCCGGCTTTGCCGGTGCGGCCGTCCAAGGCGCTCGCTTGCGACGCCGACCAGAAGAGGCCGTGCCGGCTTTGCCGGTGCGGCCGTCCAAGGCGCTCG
>WNGA01005349.1_pt1 | contig 31753 bp, 27 predicted proteins | sample 5400061 | NCBI WGS metagenome assembly WNGA01 (sample SAMN13153366, study PRJNA577476) | soil metagenome | isolation source: 100 cm soil or saprolite under grassland replicate 2 | place: USA:California | collected 2016-06-15 | reverse complement strand
GCCCGGCTGACCGGGGTCGTGTAGATGATCGGCAGCCCGGCCGCCCGGCAGGCGCCCATCAGCGTCACCCAGGCATCCAGGACGGGCCGCATCGCCTGCTGCCGCGACGGGTCGTCTGGGGTCAGCGCTCGCCGGCAGACATCGTAGGCGATCAGCGCTGCGCGCCCCGGGTCGATCCGCTCGGTCTCAACCATGCTCGCTGCTCCCGAAGTGAGAATCGCCGCCATCATACCCCCTCTCCCTCTGGGCCCTCTGGGAGAGGGTCGGGGTGAGGGCGAGTCGCCCACAGCGCACGGATGGCGCCCCAAACCAGTCCGCAGCTCTCGCTTGCCGGTCGGCCTCTACTGACAGGCCGTAATGAAGCAAGGTTCTCGCTGTCGGAGCCGCCGCTACTTCCTGCGGGTGAGCCTGGCCCTGGCCAGTCTGAGCCTGGTCGCCGGTTGCGGGATCCAGTTGCCGGCGGCGCAGCCGGGCGCGCAGGTCCACCGTGTCGGCTATCTCAGACTTGGCGCTGACACCCCGACCGAAGCCGAGCGATTCGTGGCATTTCGCGATGGGCTCCGCGACCTGGGCTATCTCGAGGGCCAGAACCTCGTTCTCGAGATCAGGCGCACGGAGAGCCCGGACCGTCTGCCCGAGTTAGCCGCCGAGCTGGTCCGCCTACCGGTTGACGTGATCGTGGCCGCACCAACACGTGCCGCCCAGGTTGCGAAGGCGGCCACCAGCACGATCCCGATCGTCTTTCCCTTTGCCGGAGATCCCGTCGAGCTGGGGCTGGTGGACAGCCTGGCGCGGCCCGGGGGGAACGTGACGGGGCTGACACAGGTTACTCTGCAGCTCGCGGGCAAGCGCCTGGAATTGCTGAAGGAGGTCGTGCCCTCGCTCACCCGGGTCGCGGTCCTCTGGAGCGCCACGGGCGTGGTCAAAATTGTCGAGCACAAGGAGCTCGAGGCCGCTGCGCAAGTACTCGGGCTCCAGCTCCAGTCGCTGCCGATACGCGAGACGCCAGACCTCGTCCCGGCGCTCGAATCGGCCCTGGCAGGCGGAGCCGAGGCGCTCGTTCCGCTGGCAGACCCCCTCGTGGGCAGCCAGATACCGCGGATTGCGCAATTCGCGAGCGGACATCGTCTCCCCACTATCTTCGAGAACAGAGCTCTCGTCGATGAGGGTGGTCTGCTGAGCTACGGTCTCAACATCGCGAACTTGCACCGCCGCGCCGCCACCTACGTGGAGCCAGGCCGGCGGACCTGCCGGTGGAGCGGCCCACCACCTTCGAGCTCGTCATCAACCTCAAGACCGCCCAGGCCCTTGGCTTGACCATCCCGCAGTCCGTCCTCCTCCAGGCGACGGAGGTGGTCCAGTAGGGAGCGACCGTCTGCTCCGCGCAGCCTCATTGTCATTAGCCGTTAGAGGAGTGGATATGCATGCGATATATGGATCCTCCATGTCCCATCCTCTTGACGTTTAAAGACGTCGATTCCTCTTTCCTTGACGGTGAGCTCGCCAGGCGCGTTCTTGTCGGTGACGCGGAGAGTCCAGATCAACCTTACAACTGCCAGATCGCCAGAGACCAGGATTTCCTCGATCTGCGGAGCATCATACAGAAATGTTCTTCCGGGGTTTTTCCAGGGCAGCCGTTAGTTGCCTACACATTGCGTCATAATTCTTGTCAGGTTGCTCCGGATAACTGGCCACCAAATCGGGAGCGAACAATCCGCATACCGCAGGGGTGTCTTTAGCACTAAAGTCCTTCGGCCACTTCTCCAGGACGTTGCGAATCTCATTCGGCGCGCTTGCTTCCGGTGAGACCGACGAGATAGGAGTTCCGCATGCGATCAACAAGACAACACACAAGACCATCGCACTGAAGAGGAACTCTTTGTTCACTTGTATTCCCTCGTGTCTACACAGTCGTTCGATCTGCGATAAGGTGCAACCTTCTCCCCTTCTGACGCGGGGTGAGCACATCAAGGTATCACAACGTAGCATGATGGACACTGGCGCGGCGAGCCGGAGCCGGCCGGTCAGGGCGCGGTCAGATCGTCGCCGTAGCGGTGGTTGAGCTGCTAGTCGAATCGACCGACGACCGACGACGGACGAGGGACCGAGCCGGTCGTCTATCCTCTCTCGGCTGTCGTCGGAAGGAGGCTATCGTGGCGGAGAGTAGCGGACTCGTCACGGCGAAGACGGCGATCGGCGAAGCGCTCGATCGGTTGAGGGACGAGCTGACGCGCTTCGGCGAGGACATCTTCGATCACCCAGAGCTTGGCTATCGAGAGGAGCGGACTGCCGCCCTGGTGGCCGACGAGCTGCGACGGCTCGGGCTGGAGCCCCAGCAGAGACTGGCGCTGACTGGCGTCAAGGCACGGCTTCGCGGAGCCAGTCCCGGGCCGACCGTCTGCGTCATGGGCGAGCTGGATGCCCTGCCTGTCCCCGACCACCCACGGGCCGACAGGACGACCGGCGCGGCCCACGCCTGCGGCCACAATGCCCAGCTCACTCACGTCGTCGGTGTGGCGCGAGCCCTGGTCGAGACGAATGCCGTTCGCGAGCTGGCCGGTGACGTCGTCTTCATGGCCGTGCCGGCCGAAGAGTACGTCGATCTGGAGTGGCGCACGGGGCTGGCCCGGGCCGGCAAGATCGAGTTCCTGGGCGGCAAGTCGGAGCTGATTCGAATCGGCGCGTTCGACGACGTCGACATGGTCATGCTGGTGCACTCGGCGGCGCGGCCTGGGGTTCGCCAGCTCTCGATCTCCTGGGCCGCGAACGGACTGGTCGCCAAGCGCGTCCGCTTCCTGGGGCGGGCAGCGCACGCCGGAGCAGCCCCCCACCGCGGGATCAACGCCCTGAACGCCGCTACGCTGGCGTTGCAGGCCATCCACATGCAGCGCGAGACGTTCCGCGACGAGGACCAGATCCGAGTCCACCCGATCATGACCCGTGGCGGAACGACCATCAACGTCGTGCCAGCCGAGACGCGGCTCGAAACGTTCGTGCGCGGGCTCACCTACGAGGCGATGGCCGACGCCGAGGCCAAAGTGGACCGCGCGTTGCGGGCCGGGGCGATGGCCGTCGGCGCGACCGTCGAGATCGAGACGCTGCCCGGCTACCTGCCGTTACAGGTCGATCCACTGCTGGCCGCAATCTTTAAGCGGAACGCGCTGGAGCTGGTTGGAGAGAGCGAATGGGGGGAGGTCGCGTCGATCGCGGCTTCGACTGACGCGGGCGACCTGAGCCACGTGATGCCGGTCCTCCACCCCAGCCACGCCGGCTGCGCCGGGTCGAATCACGCGGCCGACTTCGCGATCACTGGCTTCGAGACCGCCTACGTTCTGCCGGCCAAGGCGATGGCCTGGACCGTCCTCGACCTGCTGTCCAACGGCGCCGCCGAGGCGCGGGCCGTGCTCGAGGGTTTCAAGCCACGCTTCTCGCGCGACGAATATCTGGCCCACATGCGCGGCCTGGCGCGCATGGAGCGGACCGAGTATTGAAAGCCCTCACCCCCGGACCCCTCTCCCAGGCTTGGGAGAGGGGAAGGGGTGAGGGCCATCCCGCGGAGACTTAGCCGAGCCGCGTCTAGACCACCGTCGCCGGCCAACTGGTAACCGGCATCCGCCGCGGGGCCAGCCGCGACTCGAAGCTGGGCAGGACCCTCTCCACGAAGGTGTCGAGCTGGCGGCCCATCTCCCAGCTTGGAAAGCGGATGACGAACGTCTGGACGCCGGCCTCCACGTACCTCCCCAGGCGGTCGATGACCTCCTCTGCCGAGCCCCAGGCGGTCCAGGCGTCGAACGCCCGCTCGGGGTAGTTCTGAGTCAGATAGTACTGACGCAGGAACTCGAGTGTCTCCTCCCGAGCCGCGGCTTTGTCGGCGTTGAAGTTGACGTTGTAGTACATCGAGTTCTCGAACTGCTCGGGGTCCTTGCCCTGGTCGGCCACCAGCTCCAGGAGTCGCTTCCAACGTCGGCCGAAGTCGGGCGGGTAGATGACCGCGGTCTGCCAGCCGTCCGCGAGCCGAGCCACCCGCCGCAGGGCGTTCTGGACCAGGTCCGAATCCAGGTCGCCCCGCACGTTGTTGGCGATCCAGATCGGCAGCGGATTCTGGATCGGCTTGGGGAGCAGCTCGACGTTCTCGAACTGCCAGTACTTGCCCTGGTGGGTCACGCGCGGCTCGGTCCACAGGCGGCGCAGGGCCTGGATGCTCTCGACCATCCGACCGAGTCGCTCCTCGGGGGCCGCGTGATAGGCCTTGAACTCGGTGTCCCAGTCGCCGCTCCAGCCCGCTCCCGTGGTCATCGACTGGCCGCGCCGCGTGGGGGCTCCCCCGGCCCCCAGACAGGTCACCAGGACGGTTCGACCGCCGGACAAGATGTCCAGGCTGGCCCACTGGATTGCCAGGGTGAGCGGATCACGAAGCGGGAAGCTGGCCAGGCAGGCCGGGCCGATCCGCACCCGCTTGGTCAGCGCCGCTATGGCGCCGAGGCAGGCGATCGATTCGACGCGCGGCTTGGACAGCAAGCTGTCGCCAACCCAGAACGAATCGAACCCATCGGTGCCGTCCGCGATGCGGGCGAATTCGAACATCTCCGCCACGCTCGTCGACCCGAACAGGATCCCGCGATTGGGGAACCCGATCCCGAAGCGCACCTTGCCCGTCATCGCCGGCCCTCCCTATCTCTTACACCGCAGAGAGCACCGACCATAGTCATCCTTCGCTGCGCCCAGGATGAAAGTAGAGATAGTGGGCCCCTGCACTGAGCTTCACGTCCTCATGCGGGGGTCGAACGCGTCGCGCAGGCCGTCCCCCAGCAGGTTGAAGGCCATAACGGTCAGGAAGATGAACACACCGGGGAAAGCGGTCACCCAGGGCGCGATCCGTAGTACGGCCTTCCCCTCTGATACCATGTTGCCCCAGCTCGCCAGCGGCGGCTGGATCCCCAGTCCGAGGTAACTCAGGCCAGCCTCCAGCAGGATGTTGAGCGCCACTCGAATCGTCGCCGAAACGATGACGACCGAGAGGACGTTCGGCATGATGTGCTGGAAGATGAGCCGCGCGTCCTTGGCTCCCAGGGCGCGCGCGGCCAACACGAAGTCGCGCGTCTTGAGTGACAAGACCTCGCCACGCACGACTCGCGCGCCGACCTGCCAGGAGGTCAGCCCGAGGACCGCGATCAGGATTGGGACCTGGTTGCCGAACGCGGCAACAATGGCAATCAGCAGAAACAGGGTCGGGAAAGCCAGCATCATGTCTGTGAAGCGCATCAGCATGTTGTCGAGCCGGCCGCCGTAGAAGCCGGCGATCGCGCCCACCCCGATGCTGATCGCGATCGAGACCAGCACCGATACCACGCCGATCGAGAGCGAGATACGTGAAGCCCAGAGCGCCCGACTCAAGATATCGCGCCCGAAGCCGTCCGTGCCCATCAGGTGCTCCGCGCTCGGGGGCCTGTACCGCAGCGCCAGCGCCTGCGCCTCGGGCGGATAGGGCGCGATCAAGGGCGCGACGACGGCGATCGCGCAGAGATCCCGGCCCCGACCACCGCTCGCTGGTTGCGCCGGAACCGCTGGAAGGCGCTTGCCGGGCCGACGACCGACGACGGACGACCGAGGGTCAGGCGTCCGCCTTCGTCGGCCGTGAGTCGTCGGTCGTCCATCGTGCGTTCGGGGGCGCTCATTCGCTCACCCGGATCCGCGGGTCGACGATCGTGTAGGCGACGTCTGTGAGCAGGTTGAAGAGGAGGACGAGTCCGGCGGCGAGAAGGTTGGTCGTGAGGACCACCGGGTAGTCGCGCCCCTGGGCCGCGGCCACGGCCAGGCGACCCATGCCCGGCACGGCGAAGACCGTCTCCACCACGACCGATCCGCTCAACAAGATCGGGATCAATACTCCGACCAGGGTCACAACCGTGATCAGCGAGCTGCGCAGGGCGTGGGCCGCGATCACCCGCCGCTCGGACAGACCCTTGCCGCGCGCCGTCCGCACGAAGTCCTGGCCGAGTGCCTCGAGCATCGCCGAGCGGGTGTAGCGAGTGAGGCTCGCAATCATGCCTGCGGCCAGCACGAGGGTCGGCAGGACAAGGAAGGGCAGCATCTCCAGGGGGCTGAATTCGGTCGAGCCTGTCGGACGGATACCGGCCGCCGGCAGCCAGCCCAGGTTCTCGGCGAAGAGGAATATGAGCATCAAGCCGAGCCAGAACTGGGGTACTGATAGCCCGAACAGCGACACCACGGTCAGGGCATCGTCGGTCCGACTGTACGGGCGGAGCGCGGAGATGATGCCGAGGGCCAGCCCAACGATCAGCGCTGTCCCGACCGCGCTGAAGGCCAGCAACAGGGTAACCGGCGCAGCCTCGAGGACCATCTGAATTGTCGGCTGGCCGGTACGAAACGAGCGCAGTGTCCCGGTCAGCAGCGAGCCCATCATCCTGGCGTACTGCACGGGCAGCGGGTCCTCGAGCCCGAGGCTGCGACGAAACTCTTGCTGCTGCTCGGGTGTGAGCTGGGTAAAGTCGGCGAGCAGGGCGGCCGGATCGCCGGGCGCCAATCGCACGACGGCGTACGAGATGATCGAGATGCCGAGCAGGACCGGGACGGCCTGGATCAGGCGTCCGAGGAGGTATTTCGTCATGCCGGGAAGGACGACCGACGACAGACGACGGACGAATGCGTAGCCGTTCCTGAGTCGTCGGTCGTCTGTTGTCGGTCGTCCATTACCCGCTGCGCTCCCAGTCCTTCGCGTTGGTGAACAACAGGAAGCCGAGCCTCTTGCTGGGCAGGCTGATCTTGTTGTTCATCGCCCAGATCTCGTTGCCCATCATCACCCAGATATGCGGCGCGTCCTGGGCGAGCACCTCGAGGAACTCCGCGTAAAGGCGCTTGCGCTCGTTCTCGTCGAGCGTAGCGGTCGCCTTGTCGATCAACTCGTCGACCTTCGGGTTGTTGTAAGCGTTGCGGTTGAGCTTGCTCGCGAAGTAGCCACCCAGCGGGTAGTCCGGGTCGGTGTAGATGCCGATGATCACATGCAGCCCGGCTACCTCGAACTTTTTGGCCAGGTAGATCGGAGCCCAGAACGCCGCGAAGTCCATCTGGTTCAGTCGGCACTCGACTCCAACCTGCTTCCACTGCTCCTGGACTGGGACCGGATAGTCTGGCATGAAATGGCTCATCTCGAAGCTGAAGCGCTTGCCATCCCTGGTCAGGATGCCATCCGGGCCCGCTGTCCAACCGGCCTCCTTGAGCAGCGCTCTCGATTCGTCGGGGTTGTACTCGTATTGCGTCTTGGGCTCCGTGTACGCCCAGGATGTTGGATGGATGCCAGTATTGACCACCTGCCCGTGGCCTAGCATGACGTCCTTGACGAGTCCCTGGCGGTCGACAGCATGAGTCAGCGCGCGGCGGACCCTGACGTCCTGGAACAGCGGGTTCGCCAGGTTGAACTCGATGTAGCGGTTGGAGTAGCCGGGCATGTCCAGGATCTTGAAGCTCGGGTCCCTGGCGAAACTGTCATACTCGATGTACGGCAGGCCGTTGAACATGCCGGCCACGTCGATCGCACCGGTCCGCAGCAGCGAGGGAATCACCGCCGAGTCCGGGACTGTCTTCACGATCAAGCGATCGATCTTTGGGCGACCGGCCCAGTAGTCCGTGTGAGCCGCCATCGCAAGCTGGTCGTTTGGCCGCCACTCGGTCAGTTTGAAAGGGCCGGTCCCGACGGGGCTGCGAGCGCTGGCGTGCTTCTCCAGTTCTTCCACGGGAACTGCGCCGTAGACATGCTTCGGCAAGATCGGCTGGAACGCCGAGATGGACAGGAACGCGGCATACACCGACTGCATCTCTACCTTGACGGTGTACTCGTCCGGGGTGGTGACGCCGCCTATCTCCTTGGCCGCGCCGGATCGGAACGCGTCGGCGCCTTTGATCCGCGAAAAGAAGCCGTAGATCTGGGCACCGGCCTTGTTGGAAGGGTGGCCGATCACCTCCCAGGTGAACTTGACGTCAGCCGCGGTCAGCTCCTTGCCGTCGTGGAACTTGACACCCTTGCGCAGCTTGAAGGTGTAGTTCAGGCCGTCCGGGGAGACCTGCCACGACTCCGCCAGGCTCGGGATCGGGCGCAGATTGTCGTCCGGCCGGGTCAGGCCATCGAACAGGAGCTGAGAGTAGTAGATCGTGGTGGAGACGGGCGTGAAGGCCGGGTTCAGCGTCAGCGGCTCGCTCGAGCCGCTGAGGATGATCTGCCCGCCGGCGCTCTTGCCGGCAAGCTTGGCCGGCTCGGCCGTCGGCTTGGCCTCGGGCGCTTTGGGCGCAGTCGCCGGCGCGGACGTGGCTGCTGGCTGGGTGGCCGGACCGCAGGCCACGAGCAGCATCACGCCGCCCGCGCCCAGGGCCGATGCCAGGAACGTCCGGCGCGTCAGCTGCCGCCTGACGCCATCGCTCAGGGTCCCCTCATCGCCTCGCATCACAACCCTCCCCTCCTGGGCGGCGCATCTCCCCGCGCCTGGATCGCCCTCATCGAATGATTATTCCCAACGGCAAGGGAACTGTCGACATTCCCGCCGCGCCCGCTGCCGTGCTTCAGCCGCCCAGTCTGCTCCCCGTTTCTTGACTTTTCCGTTCGCCCCGTTACACTGATGACCAGCCGAGCTCACACGGGAGGTCGTGATGGGACGGGTTCGCCGAACGATCTATCTGGGCGCCCTGTTCGCCTTGACGGTCACCGCCTGCGGCCCGTCGGCCCAGCCGCCGCCCCCTGAGGCACCGAAGGGTAAGGCGGCCGAGACCGCCGCGCCTGCCAAGCCAGCCGAAGCGGCGAAGCCCGCCTCCGCGCCGGCCGCGACGACAGCGCCAGCGGCCAAGCCCGCCGAAGCGAAGCCGGCCGGCGCCGTTGACACCGAGGCGAGAGTTGTCGTGTCTCAAGCAACCGACGCCGACACTCTCCATTTCATTCTGCTCTCTTCCACCAATAGCCAGATGATCGCTCGGCTGATCATGGAGGGCCTGTACGAGACCGATCCGCTCAGCGGCAAGTTCATTCCGGTGCTGGCCGAGTCGTACCGAAACCCTGACCCGAAGACCTGGGAGTTCAAGCTGCGCAGAGGAGTCAAGTTCCACAACGGCGATCCCGTCACGGTGCAGGATGTCGCCTACAGCTACGACATCGCGGTCAACGATCCGAAGTCCCGCCTGTCCACGATCAAGCCCAACATCGAGGGCACCGAGATCGTCGACGACTCCACCATCCGCATCAAGACCAAGGTTATCTATCCGTCCTTCATCGACAACATCGCCAGCAGTGTCAAGATCATCCCAGCCAACTACGCCAAACAGGTCGGCACGGACGGGTTCAACCTGAAGCCGATCGGCAGTGGCCCCTACAAGTTTGTCGAATGGGCTAAGGACGATCATCTGACCCTGACCCGCAACGACGATTACTGGGGCGACAAGGCGAAGATCAAAGAGATCGTCTGGAAGCCGATCCCGGACGCGGCGACTCGGGTCGCGGCGCTCGAGACGGGCCAGTCCGACCTGATCGTCCATCTGCCGCCGACCGAGGCCCAGCGGCTCCAGGCTTCGAGGGATATGACCATCAAGAAGGTCCCCTCGATGCGGACGATCTACATCGGTATGAACACGGGGACCGGCAAGGCCGAGACCGTCGACGAGCCGCTGAAGGACGTTCGAGTCCGACACGCCATCCAGCGCGCGATTGACTACGACGCGATCATCAGGGACGTTCTCAAGGGCGACGGCATCCGCGTCGCGAGCACACTGGTCCCGGCTAACTGGGGTTTCGACAAGGATTTGAAACCGATCGACTACAGCCCGGACGAGGCCAAGAAGCTGCTCGCCGAGGCCGGTTACCCGAATGGGATCACGATCGACTTCGACGTCCCAAGTGGGCGTTATCTGCTGGATCGCGAGGTCGGCGAAGCCGTGGCCGGCCAGCTCGCCAAGGCAGGGATCAAGACCAACCTGGCGATCCAGGAGTGGGGCGCCTTTTACGACAAGTATCTCGGACTCAAAGACAAGGGCATCTACCTGCTCGGGGTCGGCAAGGACATCTATCCGGATGGGCACTTCTTCACCTACTACCACTCCAAGGGACGGGGCTTCTACTTCAGCGATCCGGACGTCGACGGGCTGATCGACAAGGCGCTCTCCACGCTCGACGAGAGCGTTCGGATGGACGCCTTCAAGCAGCTCCAGCGCGTGCTGCAGGACAAGGCGCACTGGGCCTACCTGTACGAGCAGATGGACATCTACGGCTTCCGCAACCGGCTGCAGTTCGAGCCGACCCCCGACGAGTTCATGCACTTGGAGAAGTCGCAAGTCACGAAATAGGCGTCAGGGGTCAGGGTCAGGGGCCAGGGGCCTGCGATCAGGACGATGCTGCCTGGCCAGCACCGGGCCGCTGTGCCCTAGACTCTGGCCGGACTGACGACACCTCAGCAACCAGTCGGGCGGCCAGGAGCCGGAGGTGCGAGCGTGGACCCGGGCGGCGTCGAGGAGCAGTTCATGGAGGCAACCGACCGGCTCCTGCCAGCCCTGGACGCCCTGGCGGAGCGTCACGGGCTCCTGGAGCAGCGAGAGCGGCTTCGCGAGCTCGGGGCAAACCCATACGTCCGGAGCGACGTGGACCCGCGCCTGACGGCCCTCGTGCACCGACTGGCGCTGGCGATCATCGCCGAGTCGCTCGTGCCTGAACAGGACGAGCGGCAGCGCACCTGACGGAGGCTATGAGGGAGGAGGGCGATGTTGATCAGACGATCGCTCAAGGCAGGGCTGATCACGGGCGCGCTGTCCGCGGCGCTCATGCTGGTTATCGAGTTCTTCTGGGCCCAGCTTCGGGTCGTGTGGCCGGTAGCATACGTTCCGCTCTTCCTAGCGGGCGTGTACGCCGTACGCCGTGGGGCAAGCTCGGTCGCTACCTCACGCCAGGCCGCTGTCAGCGGCGGGGTCGCTGGTCTGGCGGCCGCGGCGGTCACGCTGCTTGCCGTGTTGGCCATCGAGATCCTGTCGGGCGCTTACGGCAACCCGCCCTTCCCCTTCCAGTACACCCTCGTGCCAGTACTGCTCGACAGCCCCTTCTTCGTTCCCCCGACCGTCCTCTTTTACGACCTGCCTGGGTCGCTGCCGGTGCCATGGCCGCATACCAGGGTAGCCGCGGGCGGCGTCCTGGCCGCGCGCATCCCCTGGACGTTGCCGCTTTGGATCCCGCTTGGCGTGCTGCTGTCCGCGATCCAGGGCTGGGCGTATTACGGGCTCGCTCGGCAAGCCAATCTCGCGGACCGGGTCGCGGCGCGTATGGCGACTCTCCGGAGTGGATTTCAAACCAAGCTCCTGGCCGGCTTCTTGATCCTGACCGCAATGATCTTCGCGGTTGGCTGGCTGGGCTGGGCCGCGACCGAGCAGATGCACTTCCAGGTTCACGCCGGCCGCGCAATGCAGCACTTGCTCGACCACGCCCTGGCTATCCAGACAAATCTGCGAGCTCAGAGCGACGCACTCGCTCGCCTGGCTTCCGGCCCCGACGAAGCCGCCTTGGAGGTGGTTTCTGGGCTGGGACAGAAGATCAGCGCTGACCTTACTCACCTGAAGACGATCCCGCCGCCGGCCCACCCGGCCGAGTCGGTTGGGGCGATCGGCGTCTCGCTGCGGCGAGAAGCCGAAAAGCGCTTGCCTGAGGTGCGGGAAGCGGACAGTCGCTTCGCCGACTTCAACAGGACCGCCAGCCGCGTAGTCGACCTGTACCGAGCCGGCAGCGCCGCGGAGGCCCAGGCGCTGCTGCCCTCGCTTGATCCGCTGTTGAGAGCGGTCGATGCCCCGCTGTGGGAGCTGACCAGCAACTTGAACGCCGACCTGGTGGAGTGGGCGACCGAGACCGATCGCGGCAGCCACACCGAGCAGTTCGCCACGATGCTGCTGGTGCTCGTAGCTACGGGTCTGGCCTTCCCGCTGGGCTACGTCTTCTCGCAGATCGTGGTGCGGCCGGTCAACGCGATTAGCGACGGCCTGGAGCACATTGGGGCGGGCGACTTCGCCTCGCGCGTGCAGGTTGAAAACCGGGATGAACTGGGCGAGCTGGCGGGGCGGGTCAACCGGATGAGCGGGGAGCTGGACCGGCTCTACACCGAGCTGCGGGGCCTGAACGAGAACCTTGAACAAAAGGTGGAAGAACAGCTTCAGGAGATCGAACAAGCACGCGTGCTCAAGCGCTACCTCTCGCCTCAGGTCGCCGACTCGATCATCGCAGGCCAGAGCGACGTGAAGCTGGCCACGACGCGCAAGAACCTGACCGTCTGCTTCGCGGACATCCGCGGCTTCACGGGGCTATCCGAGCGAATGGAGCCAGAGGAGCTGATCGACCTCTTGAACGAGTACTTCGCGGCCATGACGGACGTCGTCTTCAAACATGGCGGCACCCTGGATAAGTACCTGGGCGATGGGATGATGGTCTTCTTTGGCGACCCGGTGCCCTACAACGATCACGCCGAACGGGCGGTAAGAATGGCCGCGGAGATGCTGGCGAAGCTGCCTGAGCTTCAGAAGCAGTGGTTCATGGAGGAGAAGGAGACGCTGAACATCGGGATCGGGATCAGCACGGGCTACGTCACGGTCGGCAACATCGGGTCCGCGGCGCGCCTCGAATACACGGTCATCGGTAACAACGTCAATCTGGCCTCCCGCCTGGCCGACATGGCCGGCCCGGGCCAGATCCTGGTCACCGAACGAACGATGGTCCAGGTCAGGGAGGTCGCTCAGTCCCGAGAGCACGGGGAAGTGACGGTCGAGGGAAGCGCCAGGCCGGTTCGGGTCTATGAAATAGTAGACGGTCGGCAGTGACCACCTTCATCCTGCGCCGGTTGGTCCAGAGCGTCTTCGTCATGCTCGGCGTTTCGCTGGTGGCCTTCATGCTTGTCCATCTGAGCGGCGATCCGATCAAGCTGATGCTCCCGTTCGACGCTTCGCCGGAACAGATCAGCCAGACCCGCGCGTACTGGGGGCTGGACGATCCGCTGCCAATGCAGTACGGGCGCTTCATTGCTCGAGTCGTCCGCGGCGATCTTGGGACCTCCATGAAACACAGCCAGCCGGTCGACAAATTGATCGGCGAGCGGCTGCGCGCGACGACGGAGCTGGCCGTGCTGGCGATGCTGTTCGCGCTGGCGGTGGCGATCCCCGTCGGCGTGTTCTCGGCGATTCGGCCGTACTCGGTCTGGGACAACCTGGCCACGGTCCTGGCGCTCAGCGGCCGTTCGATGCCCGTGTTCTGGCTCGGGCTGCTGCTGATCCTGATCTTCGCCGTCCAGCTCGGCTGGGTGCCTCCGTCCGGGCGGGGCGATTGGAGGCAGCTCGCGCTGCCGAGCGTCACGCTGGGGACGGCCGCGATGGCGACACTCACTCGGCTGACCCGTTCGTCGCTGCTCGACGAGATGGGCCAGGACTACTTGCGAACGGCGCGAGCCAAGGGTTTGGCCGAACGCGTGGTGGTCTACGCGCACGGCCTTCGAAACGCTTGGATTCCCATTATCACGGTGGCCGGCCTCCAGTTCGCGACCCTCCTGGGCGGCGCGCTGGTGACCGAGAGCGTCTTCGCCTGGCCTGGCCTGGGGCTGTTGACCGTTCGCGCGATCTACGACCGCGACCTGCCCCTGATCCAGGGTGCCACGCTCTTCTTCGCGACCGTCTTCGTAGCCATGAACCTGCTGGTCGACGTCCTCTACGCCTTCCTCGACCCACGGATCAGGCGGCAATAACAGGACTGAGGACTGAGGACTGAGGGGTGGTAGAAGGGACGCAGTCGCGGCCGGCACCGTTTGACCAGGGGGACCGACGCGCGAGCCGGGTCCCCGCGGCCCAGCCCTCAGGCCTCGATCCGGCGCGTCCCTACTTAGTCCTCAGTCCTCAGTCCTCGGTCCTTCGGTCGCGGGCGGTCGAGCTGTTGCGGCGAAATCGGGCGGCGATGATCGGACTGGTCGTCCTCATCGTGGTGGCCGCCGCGGCCGCCGCCGCGCCGCTCATCGCACCATACGAGCCCACGCTCCAGGAAACGGGCCAGAGCCTGAAGCCGGGCTTCTGGGCGGGCAATGAGCGCAATCTGCTCGGTACCGATCTGCAGGGCCGCGATATCCTGAGCCGCCTGATCTACGGCGCTCGCATCTCCGTGGCTGTCGGGCTGACAGCCGTCGCAATCTCGGCTCTGATCGGTGTCCTGGCCGGGTTGGTGGCCGGCTTCTACGCTGGGCGTGTGGGTGACGGGATCATGCGCGTGGCCGATATCCAGTTGTCATTCCCGGCCATCCTGCTGGCCCTGGCTCTGGTGGGCATCCTCGGGCCGAGCGCCTTCAACGTCGTCCTGGTCCTGGGCGTGACCGGGTGGGTCGTCTACGCGCGGGTGGTGCGCGGGCGCGTGCTGTCGGTCAAAGAGACGGAGTTCATCGCCGCCGCCCACGCGATCGGCGCGCGCGACCCGCGGATCATCTTTCGCCACGTCCTGCCGAACGTCATGACGCCGGTCATCGTGCTGGCCACTCTGGAAGTTGCGACCGTCATCATCGCCGAGGCGACGCTGAGCTTTCTGGGCGTCGGCATCCAGCCGCCTACGCCGACCTGGGGCGGCATGCTGGCCGACGGCAAGCTCTACCTCCGCAACGCCTGGTGGGTCTCCACCATCCCCGGCGTCACCATCACCGTGGTCGTCCTCAGCATCAACCTGCTCGGCGACTGGCTCCGCGACACGCTCGATCCGCGGTTCCGGCTCGCGTCATAGCAGGACAGGCGGGCCGGCGTCGTGCGCTGCTCGCCGAGAGCGGGAACGGGGGTGAGCCGGACTCCCGAGCAGGGTGCCCTCCAAGACGGATCTGCACATTTCTGGGCCCTCGATGGTTCTCGCCCCGACCAACGTGGGAGGGACTCGTCCGCAGCGCCGTTGGCTCCGCTCCTCGGTGCTATGTTCCAGTGCCGCCAGTCACCTAAATTCGTTGAAAGCTTTGAGCAGCTTCATAGTTGCTTCGTAGTCTAGGTGCTCTCCTTCGTAGTAACACACATACAGCCCCTGCAGATTGGACGGAAGATGGATGCCTTTCTGAACGAGAAGTATAAGTTCCTTCCGTAAAGCGCCATGGCGGCGCCTATCTCGATCAGGACATTCTCGTTGATTTTGTGATGCACGCTTCCTGAACCGTCGAACAATTCCTCCTCGCCCGCGACGTGAATGATGCCTGCAAAGCAGGTATGCATGTCATCCAGAACCTTGTCTGGTACCGGCTTTGAGGTGGTCTCGTGCTCTTGGGCGACCACGGGATCAAATTTCCCAAACGCCAGTAGCTCCTTTAGTTGCGCGACCACTTGCTTGTTTTTACCGTGCGTGATGAAGACCCTCTGGTTTGCCTCGCGCTTCTGTATGGGCATTCCCGCCGTCTCAGTTACCGCTGGGGCGTGCGTGGGGGCACCTGGGTCGCCCTGGGCGTTATCCAAGGAGAGATCCGACGCTGTGAGGCCAACGCTTCGCTGTGCGGGCGTGTCGGTGGCAACAAATGGGCCGGTTTTCGTCTGATGTATGATGCCGACGAACTCGCCGTTTCGCGTGAGGATCTGGAGGACCTTGTCAAGTCGGTCCACCGGCACGCCCATCTCTGCTAGCACGTTCTTGGCGATCCGCTCCTGAGGAAACTTGGCTCGGTTGTACCGGTCGAAGAAGCGCCCAGCGATCGAGGGCTTCAAGGCGGCGTCCACTCTTGCCGACACATCCTGCCCTTCCTCCGTCGGCGCAACCATCCGCCGCCCCAGGTCGGTGAGGGCGATGGCAGTCGCCTTTGATCCACCATCGGTCAGGCCATAGGCGATGGCAGCACCGCACAGGTCCTCCCAGGCGCTACTGGTTGGAGAGATGTCGACGGCCATGGCGAGTTGATGGGGTGCGGCCGATCGCCCCGCGAAGTCATCGTAGAGACTCTGGGGGAGCCGCAGGGCTTCGGAAAGCGTCAACTTTGGAATGTCGGATTGCCTCAGGTAGGCACGCGGTTTTGCAGCGCTCGTAGCCGCCGCCCGCTCAGTGCACCGAATCGACTTTTTCTGTTTGACCGCCATTTGGTCCGCTCCGCCGTCCCCAGCAAACCTCCGTTGGGATAAGCAATTATAGGCGGGCGCAGCGCCGGTCGATCCACGCTTTCGACTCAGGCCGCAGTTCGTTGCTGGGGCCTGGCGTCGTAGCACAATCAGGTACCACAATCAGGCCAATCGGGTATTCTCAAGGCGCGGGGCGTCGGTCGTCGAGGCCCATGGAACAGCGATGCCGCATCGAGGTTAAAGCGATGAATGAATTGATCTTCCTCGTAGAAGAGGCAGCCGAGGGAGGCTACACGGCTCGGGCGCTTGGCGCCTCGATCTTCACGGAGGCCGACGACATGGGCGACCTCCATGTCCAGGTCCGCGACGCGGTCCGTTGCCACTTCGAGGAAGATGAACGGCCGAAGGTGATTCGGCTGCACTTCGTGCGAGAAGAAGTGATCGCGATGTGAGGCTTCCTCGCGACCTGTCAGGAAGGGAACTCGCCCGAGCGCTCAGCGCGCTCGGCTACCGCGTCACTCGTCAGACCGGGAGCCACCTCCGCCTGACCACGACGGAGCAGGGCGAGCACCACATCACCGTCCCCCAGCACAGCCCGCTGCGCATCGGAACCCTGGCCGGGATCCTCGCCGACGTTGGCGAGCACTTCGGCGTGAGCCGGGAGGAACTGCTTGCCCGGCTTTTCGGGCATGGGCGACCCAGCCTGCGATAACCTAGACGCGTAGCTCAACCCCCCACAGTCGGCGCGCTTCCGCGCGTCACTCGATGCCCAGATACGCCTTCTGGACGGTCTCGTTCTCGCGCAGCTTGGCGGCCGTGTCGTCTAGGACGATCGTGCCGGTTTCGAGCACGAAGCCGCGGTTCGCCACCTGGAGTGCCATGAGCGCGTTCTGCTCGACGAGCAGCACGGTGACCCCCTGCTGATTGATCTCCTGGATCGTCTGGAAGATCGTTTCAACCAGGATCGGCGACAGGCCCATCGAAGGCTCATCCAGCAGCAGGATCTTGGGCCTGGACATGAGGGCTCGCCCGATCGCCAGCATCTGCTGCTCGCCGCCTGAGAGCGTGCCGCCTTTCTGGCTGATCCGCTCTTTCAGGCGCGGAAACAACTCGAATACGCGCTCGATGTCGGATGGCACCTGCGCCCGGTCCTTGCGGGCGAAGGCACCCATCTCCAGGTTCTCGAGTACCGACATGCGCGAAAAGATCCGGCGGCCCTCCGGGACCTGGCATACCCCGCGGGCGACGATCTCGTGGGGCGGTAGTCCGGTAATCGGCTGTCCGTCGAGCACGACTTGCCCCTCGCGGGGCTGCAAGATGCCAGAGATCGTCCGCAGAGTCGTGCTCTTGCCGGCCCCGTTGGCACCGATGAGCGTGACGATCTCGCCGTCTTTGACCGACAGCGACACGCCGCGCAAGGCGTGGATGTTGCCATAGTAGGTATGGACATCCTGGACCTCGAGCGTAGCCATTAGACGGAATGAAGAGTGAAGAGTGAAGAATGAAGAATGAGGGACGACGACGTGCAAGAAGTATTCTTCATTCTTCACTCTCGATTTTTCATTCCGTTAGGCGGTGGCCGCGCGGCCGAGATACGCTTCGATCACTTTCGGGTCGTGCTGGATCTCGCGCGGGGTGCCCTCGGAGATCTTGAGGCCGTAGTCCAGGACGGTTACCCGGTCTGAGATGTCCATCACCACTCGCATGTGGTGCTCGATCAGCAGGATCGTCAGGCCGAGGTCGGCGCGCAGGCGACGGATCAGATCGGTCAGGGCTTTGGTCTCCTGAGGGTTCATGCCGGCCGTTGGCTCGTCCAGGAGCAACAGGCTCGGCTGGGTGGCCAGGGCGCGGGCGATCTCCAGGCGCCGCTGGTCTCCGTACGGAAGGTAGCGGGCCCACGTCTCGTCGCGGCCTGGCAAGCCCACGAAACCGAGCAGCTCGACGGCTCGTTCGCGAGCCCGGCGCTCCTCGGCCACGACGGCTGGAGTTCGCAGCACCGCCCCAAGCGCCGTGCCCCTCAGCCGGCAATGCATGCCGACCAGGACGTTGTCCAGGGCGCTCATGTTGTTGAAAAGGCGGATGTTCTGAAACGTTCGCGCGATGCCAAGAGCCGTGATCTCGTTCGGCTTGGCGTCGTCGAGGCGGTGGCCGCGGAAGGCGATCTCACCGGCCGTCGTCCGATACAGCCCGGCAACCATGTTGAAGAAAGTGGTTTTGCCGGCCCCGTTCGGGCCGATCAGGCTCACGATCGCGCGCTCTTCGATGGTGAAGTCGAGGTCGTTGACCGCGACTAGCCCCCCAAACCGCTTAGTGACTTTCGTCGCCTGCAGAATCAGCGCCATCGTCAGGCCCGCGCGTCGTGGAGCGTTTCCTCGAGGCCGGCTACGGCCGTGGCGGAAGCGGGCTTGGCGCCCTTGAGCTCGGCTCTTCGCTGGGCGCTTGGGAAGATCCCCTCGGGGCGAATCAGCATCATCAGCACCAGGGCCAGACCGAACAGCATCAACTTGGAGTTCGACAGATCGACCGACTCGAGGAACGGCAAGCCGAGCGCCGAGCCGAAGCCGCGCACCCAGGGAGTGGCCGTCTCGACCCAGATGAAGTTGAAGGCGCCCATCAGCAGTCCGCCGAACATCACGCCCCAGATGTTCCCAATCCCGCCCAGGATGATCATCGAGAGCAGCATGATCGAGATGCTGAAATCGAACTGGAACGGATCGATAAACTGGAGCATCGAGGCGTACAGCGCGCCGCCAAAACCGGAGAACGAGGCTCCGAGGGAAAAGGCCAGCAGCTTGGTCTTGACCAGGTCGATGCCCATACTCGCGGCCGCGATCTCGTCCTCACGCATGGCCATCCAGGCACGGCCGAGGCGAGAATCGTACAGACGCATGATGACGAAGACCGAGAAGGCACTGATGGCGACGATCAGGTAGTACCAGGGAACCTGATCAGAGGCGAGCAGCTCATATTGGGCCGCGTGTGGGCGGCCGATCGGGTTCATGCCCTTGGAGCCGTTGGTGAGCTTCTCGAGGTTCAGAAAGGCGCGCGGAACGATTTCGCCGAATGCCAGTGTGACGATCGCCAGGTAGTCTCCGCGCAGCCTCAGCGTGGGCATGCCCAGGATGACGCCAAAGACCGCCGCCACGAAGAAGCTCACGATCAGGGCCAGCCAGAAGTCGGTGCGGAACGGTAGCGGGCTCTGAGGTGCCGTCAGGAACGCGGCGGTGTACCCGCCAATGGCGAAGAACGCCGCGTACCCGAGGTCGAGCAGGCCGGCAAACCCGACCACGATGTTGAGCCCGAGCGCGAGAAGTACGAAGATCAGGATCGGGTTCATGCTGCCCATGCGGTTCCAGCCCAGGGTGCGGTCCAGCACCGGATACAGCAGCACGAACGCGGCGAAGATCCCGAACAGGACCTGATTGCGTCGCCGCTCGGACAGCTCGGTCCAGCGCTGGATCGCTTCGCTCGAGGGCAGGCTCGCGACTCGCCTGTTCGGGCATCGCTCAGGAGCGCTCCGGCGTCGCCTCGCCCAGCAAGCCGGTCGGTTTGAAGACCAGGATCAGGATCAGCATCCCGAAGACAACCGCCTGCGTCCAGCGCGGATCGAACAAGAAATCGCTGGCGGCGGCCACGACGCCGATCATCAAGCCGCCGAGGAAAGCCCCGGAGATGTTGCCGATCCCGCCTAGCACGGCCGCCGTAAACGCCATCAGGCCATTGCGAAAGCCCTGAAAGAACCAGGCGCTGTTGTTGTACAGGCCGTAGATCAGGCCGGCCGCGCCGGCCAGTGCGCCACCGAGCAGGAAGGTCAAGGCGATGGTCTGATTGATGTCGATGCCCATCATCGCGGCCGCCTCGCGGTCCTGGGCCGTGGCGCGCATCGCCTTGCCCAAGCGCGTGCGTGCGACAAAGAGGTTCAGGGCCAGCATCAGCGGCACTGCCACCGCCATCACGAAGATGTCCTTGACCGTGAAGAAGAGCGGCGTATTCAGGCCCAGCACGTCCCGGAAGATGTCGACGCTGGCGACGGGGTGAAGGTCGGGGAAGTTGACTGGCGAGGCGCCCTTCCAATGCAGGCCAACGTTCACCAGAATGAATGAAACACCGATCGCGGAGATCAGCGGCGCCAGCCGCGGCGCGCGTCGCAAGGGTCGATAGGCCAGCCGCTCGATGACGACGTTCAACAGCGCACAGCCGACCATGGCCGTGACGAGTGTCCCGACGAGCAAGAGCACGATCGTCGGCTCGGCCATCTGCGAGGCACGCCGCATCCCCATCAGGCCGGGCACCCAGGTCATGAGCGTGAGCGAGGTCATCGTGCCGAGCATGAAGACGTCGCCATGGGCGAAGTTGATCAGCTCGATGATCCCGTACACCAGGGTGTAGCCCAGTGCGACGAGGGCGATGATCGCGCCGTTGGCGAGCCCGATGAGCAGGATCTGGATGACAGTCTCGTACCAGGTCACCGCCGGAGCTCCAGGCTGATTAGGATCAGAGATTAGAGCGTAGGGGTTCGGCGCGCCGATTTCAAGACGAGGGATGAGGAATGAGGGATGAGCGACGAGCCAAGTTCGACTCGTGCCTCATACCTCATTCCTCATTCCTCGCATCTCATTTCCAGCGGAACGACGCGGCGCCCTGGCCCAGGACCGGGCTATCGTCCGACTGTCTGACCTCCACCAGCACCTGATAGGTGCCCGCTGGGCCCTCCATCGTCCAGACGACCTCGCTCTTCCCGTCTGGGCCGGTTCTTGGCGCGTTGATGGCGATGTACTGGTCCCGATCGAGACGGGCGGTGACGTCGACGCGCGCGTCCACGACCGGCTGGCCGTCGCGCGTGACCGTCACTTTGATCGCCTGCTCGCCCGACGACAGCGCCGCCTGGCGCGGGGTGACCTCCACGACGAGGCCGGCGGGGTTGGCTGAGGGCGTCGTGGTGGTCGGCGTGGGAGTCGCATTCGCTTCGGGCGACGAGGCCGGTGCCGCGGCAGCGGCGGGCGGCGAGGCGCCGGGCGGTTGGGTCAGCCCCGCAGGCGGCCCTCCGCCGGGCACCGGCGTGGCGGGCGGGGAGATCGAGACCAGGAAGGCTGCCGCGATCCAGCCCGCCTGGCCGCCGGGCAGCTTCACGTTCCGCCAGGCCCGACCATCGACCTGGCGGTCAGGGCCCGCCAGATCCAGCTCCGTCCCTTCCGGCAACTCCGCCAGGACCTGCGCGCTGGTGGACGGCTCGGCCCGAACGTTGACGCTCGAGCCGTCGGCGTTGGCGATCCGGACGCGTTCGGTCGGCGGGGAGGCTGGAGGGGGTGCGGCTTGCGCGCTGGGCGGGGGCGAGGCTCCCACCGGCGGTGGTTGGCCGCTTGGCGGCGGTGAGGGCGTCGCCGGAGTTGATTGGCCACTCGCAAGCGCGCTGTCGAGCCGAGACGAGACCACGAGGGCGAGGCCGACCGTGTCGCCCAGGCCGACCACGTCCGGGCGGCCGCTCACGCCGACCAGCAGGACCCAGGGCCCCTTGCGGAACAGGTACAGGTGGGCCACACCCTGTGCGCTAGCCAGGTCGACCGGTTTCGACAGGCCGACCGCCTCGTCGCCAAGCGGGGGGACCCCGCTCGACACGTAGCCGCTGCCCACCAAGGCTTCCCGCGAGCCGGCCCACTGGCGCGCGGCCTCGGCCTGGTCGGGTGTACGGGCGACGCCACTACGGACCTCGATCGGGCCGGCCCCCAGATTCTGGGGCGTCTGCTCACGGGCGAAGACCGTCTCGAACACGGCCACGCCGTCAGGCCGCTCTTCGTACGCCGTTCGGCTCGGGACTGGCGCGAAGCCCGGCGGTAGATCGGCCAGGGTAAGCGCCAGGCCACGCGGGTCGAGCGGCTGCTGCCAGCCAGGCGACGCCGCTGCCAAGTGGGGCACCGCGAGGACGGCCAGGGCGAGCGGCAGCCAGGTGAGCGCGCGCCGAAGGCGGGACATAGCCCGCGTGGTGTACCGCGCGGGGACGCGGGGCGTCAAGGGAGGTGCTCGGGAGCTCAGGTGCTGGCGATTTCGCCGATTGAAAAAAGCTCGGCTTGACCTTCAAAGGCGACGGTAGGCTGGGCCTCGCGGCCGCATCGCGGTGACGTAGACCGCGCGTTCGATTTGGTTCACCGTAAACAGGATTCGCCATCCTCCAACTCTTGAGGAGCGGAGCCCTCTTACGCCGGTCAACGTCTTTGACAAGCGCGGGTCATGCGGGTCGGCTTCCAGTTGCCGAAGTCGGCTCACAATTCGGCGCTCGGTTCGGACGTCCAGGCGTTGGAGCGCCTTCTCCGCTGGGCCCGCCAAGCGGACGGTGTAACTCACCCCTTGCGCCGAGCCTCATACTCCCTCAATGTCACGAAGTCACCGCGTCCAATCGCGTCAATGCCCTCCTGAACGGCAACGAGATCCTCCATCGATAGGGGCTCGTCATCGACCGTCCCATCGGCGACCACCGTTCCCCGCGCACCATTGCGGAGTCGCTCAAGGAGACGCTCAGCCGCGACTAGCTCGCTTTCTGGCAACTCGTCGATGAGTCGGTGCAGCCTATCCTTGGTCGTCACCATTTCCTCCCTATGCGCAAAGGCGCTTTGAAGTGCGCTACGGAGCTGCCTCCGGCCTCAGCACCACCGTCATCGTGACAATCACGCGGCGTGGCGGACGCTGCGCGGGCCGGCCTTCATGACCTGGCCGGGCAGCTCACGGCCGAGGACCTCGGCCATCCGCTGCGCGCAGCGGATCAAGGCTTCCAGGTCGATCCCGGTCTGGACTCCCATCTCGTGGAGCATGTGGACCACGTCCTCGGTCGAGACGTTGCCGGTCGCCCTGGGTGCGAACGGACAGCCGCCAATCCCGCCGATTGAGGCGTCGTATTTCGTCACGCCCACGCCAAGGCCAGCCACTACATTCGCCAGCCCCATCCCGCGGGTGTTGTGGAAATGCAGGCTGAAGGTCACGTCGGGCCAGCGTTCGCGGATCCGCCCCACCACCCGTTCCACTTGCAGTGGGTTCGCCATCCCGGTCGTATCGGCCAGGCCGATCTCATCGATCCCCAGCTCCAGCAGGCGCGCGACGATGTCGTGGACGCGCGCCTCCGGCACCTCACCCGCGTAAGGACAGCCGAAGCTAGTAGCGATTCCGGCCCCGACCGCTGTCCCGACCTCGCGCACCAGGGGCACGATCTCCTCGACACCCTTGAGGGAGTCGGCGATGGTCATGCGGATATTCTTCAGGTTGAAGGTGTCGCTCGCGGCCAGCACGACGAACAGGCGGTCAGACCTGGCATCGATGGCGCGGCGGGCTCCGACCAGGTTCGGAACTAGGGCCTCCCAGGAGACACCGGGCGGGCGCTCGACGCCGGCCATGACCTCCGCCGCATCGGCCAGCTGGGGCACCGCCTTGGGATGAACGAATGAGGTAACCTCGATTCGCCTGAGACCCGTGCGGGCCAGGGCATTGGCGATCTCGATTTTCTGCGCGGTGGCGATGAACGCACCGAGGCTCTGGATGCCGTCGCGGGTACCCACCTCGCGCATCGTCACAAACTGGGGCAGGTCCATTATGTGACCCTCGGGTCAGGGTGGCCGCCGGCTCGGCCGAGGCCTCGGTTCGGATTGTACCCAGCAACAGAACGTGAGATGAGCGAGGGGCCGCTCGGGCGCGGTCAGGCGGCCGTCGAGGCGGACCCGCTCGGATGCGGCTGCCCCGGGCGGCGCAGCCACACTACTGTGACGGCGGCTGCCCCGGCCAGCAGCAGCGCGGCCTGGAGAAGCGTTGTCTCCCAGGTCGGGAACAGGCCCAGGAAGCCGTTGGCGGGCAGATACGCGGCCGGCGTGGCAGGCAGCACGCCCGCAACCTGTAGCGCATGGATGCCGGTCCCGACGAACTTGAAAGCCAGGTAGTACAGCAACGTGCCGGTGACCAGGAAGAATGGGCGAACCGGCAGCTTCACACCAGCAACCAGCATCAGCACTCCCACCGCCCCCAGCCCGGCCACGCCCATGCCAATACCGAGGGCTAGGTCGCGCAGGCTGATCGAGGGTGCGATGCCGACGTAGAAGAGGACTGTCTCGGCGCCCTCGCGGAAGACGGCCAGGAATGCGACGAGGGCGAGCGATAGGAGGCTGTTGCGAGCCAGAGCGGCGGTGCTCTTGTCCTCGATGTAGCGCTGCCAGGCACCGAGGCGCGCCTGGGAGTGGAGCCAGTAGCTCACGTATACGAGCATCGCCGCGGCCGCCAGACTGGTTACCCCCTCCAGCAGCTCACGATTGACTCCGGCCGCCCGCGAGAAGAGGAGATTGACCAGCACGGCTACCCCAACGCTGGCGACGACGCCGCCAGCGCTGCCAGCCCAGATCCAGCGCCCCTTCGTGCCGTTCCCGGTCTTCTTCAAGAACGCCAGCAGGGCCGCGACCACAAGCAACGCCTCGAGCCCCTCGCGCAACATGATGATGGCGGCGTCTGAGACCCCATACCGCGTGCTGCCTTCGACAAACGGCGTGAGATCGGCCCTCATCTGCGTCAACGCCTTCCGGGCCGCGGCCTCGTCCGGCGGTCGCCGGCTCAGGGACGCATAGGCATCGCCGAAGTTGTTCTCGGTATCTCGGTAGACCCGGTCCGACCTGGCCTTCACCAGCCCTTCGACCTCGGGCCAGTCACGACGAAACGCGTCGACCTCGGCCGCGGCGCCGGCCGGGTCGTTTGCGTCCAACCTGGCCTGCGCAGAGTCGACGTGAGCCAGCAGGCCGGCTAACGTGGCGCCGCGCGCCGCCGGCTGCGGCGCTACCGGCTTGCCGGCGGCCGGTGCCCCAATAAAAGCGTCACACTCGGAGCGCAGCTTTCGGAGTGCCACGCGGGCCGCGTCGGGATTGACCGACTCCGCTTGCAGCGCACGCCTGGTCCCGCCCATCGCGTCTTCGATCGCCCGGTAGCTGGAGCGCGACTGAGCCCGAACACCGTCTTCGATGCCTGGCCATCCCTTCTGGAACGCGTCGTATTCGGCGCGCGCGCCGGCCAGGTCCCCAGCGTCCAGCCGCGCAAGGGCGGTATCCACGTGCGTGGCAAGCTCCGCGACCTGCTCCGCGGGTGTCGCGGCCAAAGCCAGCCCAGGCAGCGCTAACAGCACAAGCGAGAGGGCGAGACGGCTAAAAACTCTCATTCGCATCCTACTGATTCGAGCTGTCCGCGGCCGCGGTCCAGGCTTGAGACGCAGCCGCCCGCTGAGATTAGCACCTACTAATAATTCTGGCAAGCATAGCCTTATAATTCTATACGCCTCGGGGCGCTGCGTGCAGGGCGCGGACGAGCGGGCCCCCTTTTCCCGGCCACTCGTGACGCTATCAATAGTCGGACCGGTTGCGGGCCGTCAGGTAGGCGGCGTAGGTCATCTCCTTGACGGCAGGTGCTGCCATCGGGAGCGCGGCCTGGGGGGCAAGCTCGCGGAGCTGGCGGATCGCCTCGCGCAGCTCGGGGTCCGAACCCGCGTAGCTCTCGATCCTCTCGGCCGTGCGCTCCAGAAGCCGACGCGCCTCGTCGAAGCGACCCTCGCGGTTGAGTGCGGCCGCCTCGCGTTTGGCACGCGCAGCGTAGAGCAGGCCGACCTGTTTGGTCACCTCGAAGTCACGCTTCTGGCCGTCCACCTGGCGATCCGCCGCGTGCCGCAAGGCAACGTCAGGGAAGCGTAGCTCGCGGCCTCGGCCGAGGTGTGGTTCGCGATACATCACCAGCGCGTGTATCGGAACCTCGCTGCCGGTGGCCGCTGGGACGGTCGTGACCTGAAAGGCCAGCGGTATCTGCTCGCGGGCGCACAGGTCGCCGAGTGGGACTCGAACCCCATCCGGAAGTCGCTCGACCGGCTGGTCGTTCAACAGCTCGACTGCGACGGCCATGCGCACCTCCACCACCGCGTCGCGGGCGACGATCTCCATCAGCTCACCCAGCTCGCGGCGAAAACTGGGCGCGAGATCGTCCGGTCCGCGCAAGTAGAAGTAATGGCCGCCGCCCTTGTCGGCCATCGCCTGGAGCAGATCCTCGTTAAAGTCCGCGCCAATCCCGAAGGTGGAGGTGGAGATCCCGCGCGCCCGCAGCTCGCCGGCGTGGGTGCACAGCTCCTCCTGATCGACGATCCCCACGTTGGCCAGCCCATCAGTAAGCAGCAGCGCGCGATCGATGCCCCGGCGAGCCTCGACCTGGTGGTTGGCCACCTCACGGCAGCCTTCCAGCCACCCACCACTCAAGTTGGTCGAGCCACCACTCTGGATCCCCCGGATCAGTCTTTCCAGCTCGGCCTTGGCCGCGGGCGTCGCGGGCCGTGATGGCGAGACACGGCTCACCTCGTCGTCGTATGCGATGACACAAGCCCTGTCGGCATCGTCGAGCTGGCGGACCAACATCGCCGCGGCCTGGCGAGCCAGGGCCAGCTTCTCGCCGGCCATCGAGCCGCTGCGGTCCAAAACGATGGCCAGGTTGAGCGGCTGCCGCGGCTGCCTGCGCGGCCGATCGGGCGCAGTGATCTCCAGCAACAGGTACCGGCTCGAGGCGGAGTGGGTCCGCGCCAGCGGGCGGTCGAAACGGGCTTTGAGCTGCATCGGGGTATCCTTTCTCCCAGCCACCGGCGGATGCACCGTGACTGTCTACGCTTCCAGGACGCCACGGAGCGCCGCGACGATCCTTGGCAAGCTCTTGCGCACGGCTGAACGGGCGTCGCGCCTGATGTGGAGCTCCATGTCAGGGTCGATCTGGAGCCGGCGCCAGTCCGAGATCGCCTCGCGCCCCATCGAATCCGGGTCCGCTATCCGCCCCAGCCTCGGCCGGCGCGCCGCGCTTAGCGAGCGGCCAGCCGGCGCCACCTGGGGAGGCGGGCCCTCGGTGTCCAGGACGCGCGCCAGGTACTCGCGGGCGCTCTCGGCTGGCGATGATGGAGATGGCCTTGCGAGCAGCGACTCCACCTCGACCGCCGATAGCTCGGCGAGTCGGCGACGGATCTCGGCCAGGGGGAGGTATTCCTCCTTCAGGCGGCGAATCAACCGCAACCGCGCCAGGTGCTCGGCACGGTAGCTGGTCGTCGGGCCGCCTCCCTCCGGGCGCGGCAGAAGTCCCTCACTAACGTAGTAGTAGATCGTCCTCGGGGTCACGCCTGCCCGCTCGGCGAGGCCCTTCACCGTGTAGCCACCCGTGCTCGATCTCATCATCGTGGCAGAATCATAACAGTGAGACGTTACGCTGTCAAGATTTCTGGGTGCCGGGCCACCCCGAGGCCCAACCGGCGGGAACAAGTGCGCTTCGCGGGGACAAGCCCCGCCCTGCAGGCCCTCCGGCAGCGCCTCTAGCTAGAGTGATGCTGGCCATCCGCTGACCAGCCGAGCCAGGTCGTCTTTTCGTGGACGGCTGCGCGGCTCGCGGCGGGCGGCTCCTCGGCTGGGTAGCCGAGGTAGAGGAAGGCCAGGATCTGGTGCTCCGGCGACAGTCCGAAAAAGCGCTTGACCAGCTCGGAGCGAGCCGCCGGACCGGTGCTCCATTTGATCGCCAGGCCGCGGGCGTGGGCGGCCAGCAGCAGGTTCTGGATAGCGCACGCGGCTGCGCAGACGTTCTCGACGTCCACGATCTTGGGGCCGACTGGCGGCTCGACCGCGACGGTCACGATGACCGGCGCCCGGACGGCCTTGGCCCGCTGCGCTTCGGCCACCGCCTCCCGCTGTTCAGGGCTGAGATTGCTCAGCGCTCGGCAGGCATCCTCGGCGAGCACCTCGCCAAACCGCTCGCGCGCCGCGCCGCCCAGAACGAAGAACCGCCACGGCTGGTTGAGGTAGTGGTTCGGGGCCCAGGTGGCCGCCTCGAGGACCTCCTCGATCAGCTCGCGCGAGGGCAACCGCGGCTGCGTCTTGGCGATACTCCGCCGGGTCCGAATCGCCTCCATAACGTCCATCATTCGAGCTCCTGACACTGGATGGTACCATTCGGCCACTCCGCGGCCTGACCTCTCATCGGCAGGGCGATGGCAAAGCCGTGAACGACGTGCCAACCCGCGCAGTCTACTGGAACATCCAGGGCGTCTGGCTGATGTACGTGCTGCTGGCTATCGCCCTGGCAGTGCTGGCTTACGGCGTCTACCAGTACTACCGGGCTCTGGCGCTCGGCAAGCCCGAGGACCGCTTGGACCACCCCGCCGAGCGCGCCCGCTACTTCTTCGCCCACGCCGTTGGACAGGGTCGGACGTTGCGCGAGCGCTATTCGGGCACCATGCACCTGCTGTTCTCGGTTGGATTCGTGGTCCTCTTCGTCGGGACCGTCGTGGTCTTCATCCACGAGGACCTCGGCCTGCGAATCATGCAGGGCCAGTTCTATCTGTGGTTCCAGTCGCTCGCTCTGGACGTCTTCGGGCTGCTCGCGATCGTCGGCGTCCTGATGGCGATCTTCAAACGCTTCGGCCGCCGGCCGGATCGTCTGTACCACCCGCTCGATCCTCGGACCGCGCTCGACGATGGCGTAATCCTTGGCCTGTTCCTGCTGATCCTCGTGACCGGCTTCGTGTTGGAGGGCATCCGGATCGTCGCCACCGGCGACCCGTGGGGCGACTGGTCGCCAGTCGGCAAGGCGACCGGGTTGGCGCTTCAAGGCCTGGGGCTGAGCATCCCACTCTTGCTCGCGATCCACGGCTTCTCGTGGTGGTTTCATCTCGTCCTCGCGTTCGTATTCATCTCCTACGTCCCCTACTCGAAGCTTCGCCACATCTTCTTCTCCCCAGCCAACATCTACCTGCGCTCGCTGGCGCCGCGCGGCCAGCTCAGCTACATCGACGTGGAGAAGGCCTTCGAGCAGGACCCCCCGGCCGTCGGCGTGGGGAAGCTCAGCGACCTGACCTGGAAAGGTCTTTTCGACGCCCAGGCGTGCACCGAGTGCGCGCGCTGCGAGGCGGCCTGCCCAGCCAGCCGGACCGGCAAGCCGCTCTCGCCGATGCTCGTCATCCTGGACTTACGAAATCAGCTCCTCCAGCAAGCCGGTCCGCTGACCCGTCGGCGACGGCGCGACGGGCCCGGCCCGCCCACAAATGGTGGCTCGGCCGAGTCGGGTTCGCGCGGCGAGCACGCGCCGCCCAGGCTGGTTGGCGACGTCATCGCCGACGAGGTCCTCTGGGACTGCACCACCTGTCGGGCCTGTATGGAGGCTTGCCCGGTCTTTATCGAGCACGTTCCCAAGATCGTCGACATGCGGCGCCACCTGGTGATGGTCGAGAACCGCTTCGAGCCCGAGCTGCAGCGCTTGTTCGATAATCTCGAAGCGGCCGGCAATCCTTGGCGCTTCCCGCGCGCCGACCGCGCCAAATGGGCCGACGGCCTCGACGTTCCAGTCCTCGGCCAGGACGTGGCCATCGCGGACGTCGACCTGATCTACTGGGTCGGCTGCGCCGCCTCGTACGACGAGCGGAACCAGAAGGTCGCCCGTTCGCTGGCTCGCGTGCTGCGCTCGGCCGGGGTTCGCTTCGCGATCCTTGGGACGCGTGAGACCTGTACCGGCGATCCGGCGCGTCGGGCTGGACATGAATACCTCTACCAGCTGCTGGCCGGGGAGAACGTCCAGACGCTGAACGAGCTCGCAGTCAAGACGATCCTCGCGTCGTGCCCGCACTGCTTCAACAGCTTGAAGGACGAATACCCGCAGTTGGGCGGCAACTACGTGGTCCGCCACCACGCGGAGTACCTGGCCGAGCTGGTCCGGCAGGGCAGGCTGAAGCCGAGCGCGCGGCTGGAGGAGAGTGTGGCCTATCACGACTCCTGCTACTTGGGGCGCTACCAGGATATCTACGATCAGCCGCGCGAGGCGCTCGGAGCGATCCCGGGGCTCGATCTGAGGGAGGTTCGAGCCGGCTGCCGCAACAAGGCGATGTGCTGTGGCGCGGGCGGCGCCAAGATCTTCTTTGAGGAGCGCCGTGGGAGCCGGATGAACCACCTGCGCGTCGAGCAGATCCAGGCCGAGCACCCGGACCGGATCGCGGTGGCCTGTCCCTACTGCATGATCATGCTGGAGGATGGCACGCGCGGGAAGGGCGCATACGAAGAGCTGCCGGTCTCCGACGTGGCCGAGCTGCTCGAGCGGAGCATCGCGGCCGGCTGATGCCCCCTACCGTCTCGTCCACCAGATGGCGCCGAGGCACAGGCCGACGAAGGCCGGCATCGCGATCAGTCTGCGCCGCCAGCTCCAGCCGCGATTTCTCGCCGGCACGGCCCGCCGAACCCATCGGCGGCCCGACGTCTCGACCAGCTTGGCGCTGCGGCGGGCGAGCTGCACGGACCGCTTCTCAAGCTTGAGGGGCTTCAACATCTCCTCGCTGGCTTTGCGGCCCTGGCGGCCCCGTGTCTGCAGCCAGAGCGCGATCGGCACCATCGCGAATGGGAGCCACTGCGACTTCGTCTTGTCCGCGGCGCGGCCGCACGCCCGGGCGGCTTCCGGCAGGCTGACGCGCGGCGCCAGGCTCGTCCGGGACAAAGCGTAACGAAGTCTGGCCAGCCCCGTTCGACGGGCCTGCTGGCGGCGCCACCAGGCGTATGCGCTAGCCCCGCACGCCACGGCGGCCAGTCCGGCGCCCGCCGCGCCCCACCAGGCGGCGGTGGTGGCGACAGGCGTGCCGCTCGGCTCGTCCCACGGAGCCCAGCGGTGAGATTGGGTCCCGCCCGACCAGGGATCAGCTTTCGCCTCCGTCGCGCCCTCAGCGCCCTCGGCCTCTTCGGTCCAGAACCTCCGCTCAGGCGGCCGAGTTGAAGTTCCAGGTATCTGGTCGTGCTCTTCCATCGGCGTCCTCCACGCTCCATCAGCTGTGCCGCTACCGGCGCCAGAAGCCGGGTGCACGAACTGTACCAGCGCTCGCAAGTCGTGGGTAGGCCTCATAGCATTCCAAGCCGCCGCGGGCGAGTTCAGACGCGGCGATAATTGCGGCCGCGATGCGGAAGTCGAGGCTGGTCGCGCTGGTCTGCCTGGCGCTGCTTGCGTGGTCAGCCGGGCTGGCCATCGGCGTCGCCGGCCCCGACATCGCCGGGACGCCCAGACCGATCCGCGTTTCGGGCTCCAGCCCATTCGCGGCTTGCGCAGCCGATGGGCCGGGTATCAGCTACGTGGACGCGGCGGTGGAGCCGTGGGTGGCGGTCAATCCGACCGCCGGAGGGAGCGCCGCCAATGTCGTCGCGGTCTGGCAGCAGGACCGCTGGTCGAATATGGGCGCTCGCGGTCTGGTCGCCGGTTATTCATTCGACGGCGGCTCAAGATGGGCCCAGACGCCGCTACCGTTCAGCGCCTGCGCACCCGGGGGGCTGCCGTTCCCGCGCGCGACCGACCCCTGGGTCTCATTTGGGCCGGACGGCACCGCCTACGCCGTCGCGATCTCGCTCTCGGTACCCGGCCCAGACCTTCTCCCCAACGACAGCGCCGTCGCCGCCGCTACCTCGACCGACGGTGGGCGGACCTGGCGGAACCTGCGAGTTATCGGAGCCGACCGCGGTACGAGCCAGTTCTTCAACGACAAGGCGACTGTCACCGCCGACCCCGCCAGGCCTGGCGTCGCCTACGTCATCTGGCAGCGGCTCGACGCGAGCGATCCCGGCTTCTTTACCGTCGCGGCCTGGCTGTCGGAGACAGAAGACGGCGGCGGGAGCTGGAGCGAGCCGAGGGTCGTAGCCCGGCCCGG
>WNGA01008757.1_pt1 | contig 31759 bp, 23 predicted proteins | sample 5400061 | NCBI WGS metagenome assembly WNGA01 (sample SAMN13153366, study PRJNA577476) | soil metagenome | isolation source: 100 cm soil or saprolite under grassland replicate 2 | place: USA:California | collected 2016-06-15 | reverse complement strand
ATGTCCTGCGTGCTCGAGAGCGGCACGATACCGCTGCGGCTCGAGAGCCCCTGCGTCCCTCGGAGTCCGACCAGGTTGTTCTGCGCGGCCGGAATGCGAATGGATCCGCATGTGTCGCTGCCCATCCCGGCCGCCGCAAAGCTCGCGGCAATGGACGCGCCCGTGCCGCCGCTGGACCCGCCGGGATTGCGATCGAGATCGTACGGATTGCGCGTCTGACCGAATCGTGATCCCGTGGTTGTAATGCCCGCGGCGAGCTCGTGCATGTTCGTCTTGCCGAGAATCACCGCGCCGGCATCGCGCAATTTGCGAACGAGGAACGCGTCGGCTCGAGGATGAAACGAGGCGAGCGCGATCGAACCTGCTGCTGTCGGCATCTCGACTGTCTCGTAGTTGTCTTTCACGAGCACAGGGATTCCGTGAAGCGGGCCACGCGGCCCGCGCGTGCGACGCTCGGCGTCGAGTGCATCGGCGATGTGTGTTGCGTCAGGATTCAGGGCGACGATGGCGTTGAGCGAAGGGCCTTGTTTGTCGTAAGCAGCGATGCGGGCACGATAGAGATCGACCAGTTGCCGCGATGTCACGCCTCCCGCTGTCATGGCAAACTGCAACTCCGAGATTGTGTTCTCGGTCACGTCGTACGTGACAGCGGACGGTCGCGGGGTTTGAGCATCGATCTTCGGACCGGCCGTTAGAGCAACAATCAGTACGAATGTCGCGTATCGCATCACGACGGAGTATACCGATCAGCGTGCCGAAGCTCGTTGCCACCCTCGTCATCATCGCGGCGCTCTTCTTCTACGTCCGGTGGCTCGTCCGCCGCGTCGAACCGCGCCTCGCCTTTTTTCCAACTCGTGGCGAAGACGTGACGCCGGCATCGTTGGGCGTCGCGTTTACGCCGCTCGATGTGATGTCGAAAGATGAGGTGCGGCTTCGCGTGTGGCATCTTCCAAACGCCGACGCCGATGCCCAGGTCGTGTACTTCCACGGCAACGGCGGCAACTTGTCGATTTGGGCCGACATTCTGGTTGGTCTCTACCAACAACGGCTGGACGTGATCGCGTTCGACTATCGCGGCTACGGCATGAGCGACGGCGCTCCGTCCGAGAAGGGCCTCTATCAGGACGCCGCCGCGGTGATTCAACTCGCGCAGAATCGGCGCCGATCCGGTGTGCCGTTGATTTATTGGGGACGATCGTTGGGGACGACTGTTGCCGCGTATGCCGCCACAGTCAGCCAGCCGGATGGCATCATCCTCGAAGCCGGGTTTCCTTCGATGCGCGCCGTCGTCGAGACAAACCCCATCTTCTGGCTGCTCTCGTGGGTCTCGAGCTACGAGTTTCCGACGGCGCGCTGGATGTCGCGCACCCGCGCACCGGTGCTCGTGCTGCACGGCGACTCGGACAGCGTCATTCCCTATCGGCTCGGACAGCGGCTCTATCAGCAAATCAGCGAGCCGAAGCGCTTCGTCACCATTCCAGGCGGCGACCACAACGATGCCGCGCCCCGGGACGCGGAAACATATTGGCGAGAAATTCGTCAGTTTGTCGCATCTTTACCATCACGGCGCTGAACAACTCGCCGAAAACAAATTCGCGTGCGTTAAGATGGCGGCGTTATGACCAGCAGATGTCCCGTTTGCGGCTCCACGTTCACCGGAAGCGAGCGTCTGTGTCCGCACGACGGCAGCGTGCTCGAATCGGAGGAAACGCGCGAAACGCGTCCAATCACCACCGTGCTCGAAGGGAAATACCGCCTCGATGCGTTCCTGAGCCAGGGCGGAATGGGCGCGGTGTATCGAGGAACGCATCTCATGCTGGACCGCGCGGTTGCGGTCAAACTGATCAAACCGGAGCTTGTCACCTCGCCGGACATGGTGCGCCGCTTCCAACAGGAAGCCCGTGCAGTGACGCGTCTGAATCATCCGAACATCGTGCACGTCTACGATCTGGGCCAGACGCAGGACGGGACGCTCTACATCGCGATGGAGCTGGTGAGCGGCGAAAGCCTCAAGCAGCTCATTCACACGAGCGGCGCGCTCGCGCCGGATCGCATTCTCAGGATTTTCAAGCAGATTGTGAGCGGTCTCGGCGCGGCGCATCGCCAGAACGTCATTCACCGCGATTTGAAACCGCAGAACATCATGATCTCGCGCGATGCAGACGGCCACGAGGTCGCCAAGCTGCTGGATTTCGGCATCGCGAAAACGTTTCAGGGCGAGACGCAGCTCACCGCCACGGGGGTCACGCTCGGCACGCCCCAGTACATGGCGCCCGAGCAGGCGGCCGGCCAGCAGGTCGACGCGCGAAGCGATCTGTATTCGCTCGGGATCATCCTGTACGAGATGCTGGTCGGCGACGTTCCGTTCAACGATCCGTCGACGCCGGCCGTCCTCGTGAAGCACCTGACGGAGCGGCCAGAACCGCCGACACGACGACGGCCCGACATTTCGATTTCGCCTGAGCTCGAGGCCATCGCGCTCCATTGCCTCGAGAAGGATCCAGCCAAACGATTTCAAAACGCCGGCGAACTGCTTCAGGCGCTCGAGGACATCCGACCGACGACTCCGACCGGCATTCCGGTGCAGCCGGCGACGGTTATAAGCGAGATTGGTTCACAGCAGCAGCGCGCGGCAGGCGACGCGCATGCGGCAGTGCCCACAGCGGCGATGCCCGCGGCCGCTGCGATCGCCGCGCTCGCAACGCCACCGCCGATTCCAAAAACGGAGGGCGGAACTTCACTCCCGCCCAAACAACCGCCGGCAGTTTCATCACCGCCGGCGAGCGTCGCATTTGCGGAGAGTCCAGTGACTTCGGCGGCGCTCGTTCCATCGCCCGCGCCGGTGACAGCGGTAGCCCCCATCGGCGCGCCGAACGTCCCGGTTCTGCGGCAGCCTCGACGTCGCAGTGTCCTTCTGCCGGTCGCCGTCATCGTCCTCAGCGTTCTTGCGGTAGGCGTGTATTGGGCAACCAGCAAGATGCGAAGCGATTCCGTGGCGCAATCGGTGGGGGGCGCCGTGCCCACAGCAATCGCCAACGCCGCCCCGGGACTCACCGGGGCCAGCGCGAACACGCAGTCGTCTGTTCCTGCGACGACCGGCGACTCGAAGCAGCCACCACCCGCTACTCCGCCAGGAAACGATCAGGCGACACCGCCGCCAGCAGCGGCTCCTCCGCCGTCGGGTATCGCCCCTGCCGCGCCACCGTCCGGATCAACGGATCGCGCGGCCGCCGCCGCTTCCAGCAGCGCCCCGCCAAGTGACGTCAGATCGGCAGGTGCGGCTGTCGCTTCAACTGGCGCCGGCACGACGTCCCGAGCGGCGAGCAATCGCGCGGCTGCCGCGACGACGGCTCCGGCGATCAAAACAGCGCCGCAGCCGGCGGCTCCGCCGATTCCCGCAAAGCCGTCAATTTCTTTTCGGTGCGCGGGTCCTGGCGAGGTGTGCGGCGCGCTGACATCTGCCATCCAGGAGAGCGCCGAGCGCGAGGGTATAACTGTCACTCGCAGCTCCGCGGGCGCGGATGTTGCGCTCGGCGCGGAGGTTTCGATTATCGATCAGCGCGCGCAATCGCAGTTCGGCACGACGTTCGTGATTCGAACTTACTCGATTGATTTTTCAGGCGACGCGGCCCGCTTCGACGGAGTGATTTCGATGCCGGCGCCGAAGACCTTCAGCGCTGATGTGCGCATCGGCCGCGAGCGCATCGAGGAAAACGCACGTGTCGCCGCAGCCGACGCCATCGCGCGGGTAACGGAGTTCTGGAAAAAACTGAAATAAGGTTCAAGGGTTCAAGAGTTCAAGGGTTCAAGAGTTCAAGGGTTCAAGAGTTCAAGGGTTCAAGAGTTCAAGGGTTCAAACGTTCGAGGTTCAAAAGTTCAAAGGGTTCGAGGTTCAAAAGTTCAAAGGTTCGGGGTTCAAAAGTTCAAGGTTCGGGGTTCAAAGGTTCAAAGGTTCGAGGGGGAGTGTCAGGGATTTCGTGTGTGAGGCGTGATTGGGTTCCTGGCTCTTCTCTCTCCTGACAAACGAGTGATGCGTGTGGGCGCTGTGGGAAACCGCGTTCTGGGCGGTTTTCCAAGGAACGGTGGGCGCGTTCTGTGCGTCCACGGTTCCGGCGGCGTCCATGCGCTGATGCATTTTACGTGGTTGATGGTGAAAAGCGGTCGTCGTAGAGAATCGCGAATTGATTCATCGCTGCCCGCCAGTACGGCGACGTGCGTGCCCATTTGGCGCTGATGTTTCGCAACGCGAGCCAAATCAATTTCGTCGCCGCGTCGTCATTCGGAAACTGGCCGCGCGTCTTGATGATCTTCCGCAGCTGCCCGTGGACGCTTTCGAGCGCGTTCGTGGTGTAAATCAGCCGGCGAACGTCAGGGGGAAACGCAAAGAACGGGATGATCTGCGGCCACGCGCGACGCCACGTCGCCACCACGGTCGGAAATTTCTTGCCCCAGGGGCCACGCTCGAAGGTGTCCAGGGCCGCACTGGCCGCGTCCACGCTCGGCGCCGCGTAGATCGGCCGCAGGGCCATGGCCATCGGCTTGCGCTCTTTCCAATTCGCGAACTCGAGGCTGTGGCGAATCAGATGCACGATGCACGTTTGCAGTGTCGTCTGCGGATAGACGGCGGCGAGCGCGTCACTCATGCCTTTCAGGCCATCCGTGACCGCAATGAGGATGTCCGGGCAGCCGCGGGTTTTCAGGTCATTGAAGACCTTCATCCAGAATTTGGCCCCTTCGGTCTGCTCGATCCAGAGTCCGAGAATCTCGCGATGGCCATCGGCCAGCACGGCCAGCGCGAGATAGATCGCTTTGCTGCGGACCGTCGCTTCGTCGCGAATCTTGACCCGCAGCGCATCGAAGAAGACGACCGGATACATCCGCTCGAGCGGCCGGCTTTGCCACGTCGTCACTTCCGCGACGATGCCGTCGGTGACCGTGCTAATGAGATCCGGCGAGACCTCCACCGCGTACATGTCAGCGAGGAAGCCTTGGATCTCGCGCACCGTCATCCCACGCGCATAGAGCGCGAGGATCTTGTCGTCGAAGCCGGTAAACCGCCGCTCGTGCTTGGGAATGAAGCGCGGCTCGAAGGTGCCCTCGCGGTCGCGCGGCACCTCGATGGCGAGCGGCCCATCGTCGGTCAGCACCCTCTTGTTGCCGGTCCCATTGCGATGATTGGTGGTGTCCTCCGGCTTGCTGCCGCCAGGCGGATACCCCAGATGGTGCGTGAGCTCGCCGCCGAGGGCCCGCTCGATAATCGCTTTCTTAAACCGCCGAACTGCCGCATCGAGCTCCTCGTGGGAGATCGCGCCCTGGCCGACGAACTGGTCGAGAATCTCAGATGGGACCGGTGCCAAGGGCGTGTCCGGTGTCAGGCTTTTCCGTTTGCGGCGCATAGTCACTCCTCATGCTATGCCCCACACACGAAATTCCTGACACCCTCGTTCGAGGTTCAAGAGTTCAAAGGTTCGGGGTTCAACAGTTCAAACGCCTGGCTCTTCAAAGCGTGAAAAACCTGAACCCTGGAAGCTTGGGAACCCTGGAACCCTGCAACCTGGAATCCTGGAACCCTGGAACCTTTGAACCTGGAACCTGGAACCTGGAACCTTTGAACCTGGAACCTGGAACCCTTGAACCTGGAACCCTTGAACCTTGGAACCCTTGAACCCTTGAACTCTTGAACCTTTTTTATTGTTTGCGAACGACGTCCTTGACCTTCGCGGTGCCGCTGAGCGTGATGATCGAGAATCGCTCGTTGACCTCGGTCACCGTCGCCGCTCCGGTTTGTTTTTCGGTTGCGCCCAACGACATTCCGGTTGCGGGATCCACGATGGCGTCGCCGACGCTGAAGACGGTGAACTTGTCGCCAACTTTCACGCCAGACGAGGAGCCGATGTTGATGTACGCCTGAGTGCCGTCGACCTTCGCGACCATGCCTTCGAGTCCGCTCGCGGCGCCGGTGCCCGGCCCAATCTTCGCCAGATAACCACCGCTGACGAGCTTCGCGACAACGGCTTGCGAGGCCTTCTCCACGGCCTCACTCGCGATGCCCCATTCGGCGTCACGGCTCAGACTCGTGCCCCTGACGAAACCTCCGCCCTTCTTGACCTCTCCGTCTGCCGAGACGGAGACCACGCGTTCGGCGGTCGTCGTATCGATGAACCGCAAGCTGATCGTCGCTTCAGCCTGCACCATGTTGCCGCCGACACCGAGCCGGCCGATCGCGCCCCGCGTGTTGTTAATCGCGAACTTGTCGATGCCCCCGGTGACGATGTACTTGATTCCGAGGACTCTGCCAATCTTCGCGGCCGACTGGGGATCCAATGCGCCTGCGGCGCCGAGCCCCTGTTCTTTCATCACGAGGTCGAGTTTTGCGCGCTCGATCATGCTGAACTTGTTGTTGAGCGCCTGGTCGTTGCCAAACGCATTATCGATTTGGTTGCGAGCGGCGGGACCGAGCTTGTCGTAGAACCACCAGCTGTGTTCCGCGTTGTTGTCGAACTCCCAAACCGCAATCCGAACCTTCGCTTGCGCGAAGCTTGTGGACGGCACCAGAACCAGAGCGCATACAGTCGCAAGCCAGAAAATCCGCGTTCGCATTACCCCCCCAACGGTTGAGCCGGGTCGATTATAGCCGCAGATGGCCGCAGATAGCCGCAGATAAAACACAGATGGTCACAGATGGCCGCAGATAGCCGCAGATAGCCGCAGATAGAACACCGATGGCCGCAGATAGAGACTGAATCGCTCAACCCTCCAATGAGCTCGGCGTTCTGCGTTCCATCCGCGGTTTCACTTCTTCATCTCCACGACAATCACCTCAATCGGCTGCGTGCCTCTGTTCAAATCGGCATGCTGTTGCCCGGCGGGATCGACACCCAGCCAGTAGGCTTTACCTGACTCCCACGCCAGCTTCTGAAGGGTTTTACCCGCTGCGTCGACCACGTCGAGCGTGCCGCCCTTGAGGGCGACGATCGTCCGGCCGTGATCGTGCCGATGGAGCTGCAGCGGCTGGTTCGGCATGATGATCGACTTCCACACTTTCACGTCGTCGTTTTCAAACTGCGGCTCGCGCCGCGTGCCGCTCGCCGCCTGTTGTTGCAGTGCGGCAACCATGAATCCACTTGCGAACAGAAACCCGACGATCGCTGATAGCTTCAACTTCGCTCTCATTTCGTACTCCTCATAAAGAGCAGGCCACAGAGACTCCGAGTCACAGAGACTCTTTTCAAAAACTGATTCTCTGTGGCTCTGTGCCTCGGTGGCTTCGTCTACGCCGGCTTCAATTTCAACAGCCTGGCCGCGTTTCCGCCCAGGATCATCTCCTTTTCTTCTGCCGTCACGTCAACCTTGCTGATCGCGTCGAGCATCTTCGAAATGCTGCCGATCTGATGAGGGTAGTCGCTGCCGGCAAGGATGTGATCCGCGCCCGCAAACTTGACCGCAAGCTCGATTGCGTCGGGATTGAAATTCACCGTGTCGTAGCAGCAGCGTCTCAGGTAGTCGCTCGGCCGCGTCGAGATGTGGCGACGGCAGTCGGCAAACGCCTCGTATCCGCGATCGAGGCGCTCCGCAAGATACGGGAGCGCGCCTCCCATGTGACAGAGCGCCCAGGAAATACTCGGGTAGCGGTCGAGAACACCGGCAAACACCAGATGCGCCATCGCGACAGTCGTATCGAACAAGAATCCGACCAGCGCGACAAGCCAGTAATGCTCCATCCCGGTCACATCTGCCGGATGCGACGGATGAATGTAAATCACGGCGCCGAGCTCATTTGCCATTTTCCAAAGCGGCTCGTACGCCGACGTAGCGAGAGCGAGGCCGTTGACGTTGCTGAAGACCATCGCTCCAGGCAGCTCGAGGTCGGTCATGGCCCGTTCCAGCTCGCGCACCGATGCCTCGGGATCGTTGAGCGGCAGCGTCGCGAGCGCGGTAAAGCGGCTGCGACGGCGGACCTCACGCGCGAACGCGTCGTTCACCTGGGTCGCGAGAGCGATGGCGACTGCCGGCTCTTCGAAGTGCACACCCGGCGTCGTAAACGTCATGACCTGCACGTCGACGCCATGATCGTCGAGCACTTTCTCGCGATAGTCCAAATCGCGGTGACCTGGCACCAGGATGTTGTAGTCGCCGGGATAATGCAGCCGCGGATTGCCATCCACGTCGTAATCGATGCGGACGTTCGCCGGACCTCGCTTGACCGCGTCGAGGTACTCCGCTGGGTAGTAATGATTGTGAAAGTCGATGACCACGCGGGGATTCTATCGCGCTCAGATTGTCGACGGTCGGCGGTCGACGGTCAACGGCCTGCGCTTCGCCATCCACCACGCATATACAGGCAGGCCGGCGAGCACCATCAACAGTCCGATCGCGCTGTTCACGGGATCTACTCTCAGCTGATTGGCGACGATAGCAAACGAGACTAGCGCAAACACGACCGGAACAACCGGCACACCTGGCATCCGCCATCGTGGCGCGTACGTCCCGCGCTTTCGCAACAGGACGACGCCAATCGCAAGCAGCGCAAAAAAAATCCATTCGGTATAGACGACGCGTGTGAAAAGGTCGCGATAGGTTCCGGTCGCCACGAGCACGGCGGCCCAGAGCGCCTGCAAAGCAATCGCGCGCCCCGGCGTCCGGCGCGTCGCATGCACCTTCGCAATCCAGGGAAACAGGAGACCGTCCTGCGCCATCTGGTAGTAGACGCGCGGCCCCGCGAGGATGATGCCGTTCAATGCCCCGAATGCGGAAAACATCACGAGCGCCGAGACCAGCGCACCGCCGCGCGGCCCGACAATGGTCTCGAACGTGTCGGCAGCGACGCGCGTCGACGCGATGACGCGATCGATTGGCAGCACGCGCAAATACACCACGTTCAATCCGACATAGCACGCCGTCACGATCAGGGTTCCCACGACGAGCGAGCGCGGAATGGTGCGCTCCGGATTCAGGGTCTCCTCTGCCGTGTAGGTCACCATGTGCCAGCCGCCAAATGCGAAGAGGCCGGCCCCTACGGCAAGCAGAAAATCCGCCACGCCGAAGGCCGAGGGAGCCGCGCTCGCGTTTGCGCCGACGATGCCCGGCGGCGCGAGAATGGTGCCGGCGATGATGATCGCCACAACCGCGAGCACTTTGACGAGCGTGAACGCCGCCTGCACGCGGCTTCCGAGTCGCACGCCGGCGTAGTTCACGAACGAGAGGAACACGATGGCCGCAATCGCCGTCGCGCGCAGCATGCCGTTCGTCATCGGCACGAAGTACGCGGCGTAGCGCGCGAAGACCGTGGCGATGGCCGCGGCAATGCCCGTGTGCATGCTCCAGAACATGGCCCATCCCCACAGAAATCCAAGCGCGGGCGAGTAGATTTCGCGCAGGAACACGTACACGCCGCCGGTGCGCGGAAACGCCGACGAGAGCTCGGCACACACGAGCGCACCGCCGAGCGTGAGGAGTCCCGCCGTCACCCACGCCAGGGTGACGCCGGCGAGCGACGGCACGCGGGCAGTGATTTCCGAGGCCTGGACGAAGACAGACGCGCCGATGATGATGCCGACGACGATCGCGGTCGCGTGAGGGAGTCTGATCGCGCGCGTGAGGGACGTCAACGGAATTCCTTCACGCGGGTTCCTTCACGTACGTTCCTTACGAGGTTCACAGACGTTCCGTCACGACGTTCCTTCACGACCGTTTCCGCGGCGAACGTCCGTGAAGGAACTGCCGTGAACGCAACTGCCGTGAACCAACGGGTACGAACGTACGTGAAGGAACCCCCTGTGAAGGAACCGCCATCAGCGGCGCCGCGCCCGCGCAAAAAAATCCGGGGCGCGGTTTCCCGCCGCCCCGGATGGGAGTTTGCGCACCGACGCGCGTTACGCCGCGGTCTGTACGGGCTGCGCGAGGGCGCGTTCGAACACCTTCACCGCGCGCTGCATCTCTTCGAGTGTGCCGATTGAGATGCGGCAATGCGATTTCTCATACGGCGGGAAGTCGCGGCCGACGAGCACGTTTTCCTTCGCGCACGCGTCGCGGAATCCCTTGGCCGGCCGCTTGATGTCGACGAAGATGAAGTTCGTCTGCGAGTCGGTCGGCGTCATGCCGCGATCGCTGAACCACTTCATCGTGAACGATCGCGATTCCTTATTGCGCTTGTTCTCGTTCGCCAGGAACGACTTGTCGAGGCCGAGCGCCGCACGCGCGGCGGTGAGGCCGAGCATGTTGGTCGACATCATCGCGTCCCAATCCTGCATGCGTTTGATGGTGTCGGCGTGACCAACAGCGTAGCCCATGCGCAGACCGGCCATGCCATAGCACTTGGAGAAGGTCCGCGCCACGACAACGCGCGGATTCTCGACCGCCAGCGGGATCATCGTCTCGTAGCCGGGCATCGTCGCGTATTCGAAATACGCTTCGTCGACGAGCACGGTGGTGTCGGGCGATGCCTTGAGGAGGTCCGAAATGAACTGCCGTGTGTTCTTCCCATCGACGGCGGTCGCCACCGGATTATTCGGATTGCAGTAGAACACCATGCCGCCACCCTTTGCGGCGGTGAGCATCGCGTCGAGATCCATCTTGAGCTCGGGCGGCGCGGTGAGCTTCACCGTTCGGACCGGATAGCCCATGAGCGCCGCGTATCCGGCGCATTCCTCGTAGGCCGGGATCGGCGCCACTAGCGGCGCGGTCTTCGAGCAGAAGACGTGCGTCGTCGTGCGCAGGATCTGCGTCGACCCGGAGCCGAGCAGCACGTTCTCGGGCTTGACGTTCTTGCTCTCGGCCACGAGCCGGCGGACTTCGTCGATCGTGGCGAACGGATAGCGTCCGGCTTCGCCAAACGACGCGCGAACGGCGTCGAGCACGACCTTCGGCGTCCCGGTTGGATTCTCGTTGCTGGCGAGGATGAGCGGCGAGGTTTCCGCCGCGTATGCGCGCTCGGACAGGTCGAACAGACCGGCCTCACGGCCGCGCCCTGCGATCCAGAGTCCGGCCGCGCCGGTGCCAACAGTTTGGACAAAGTGACGTCGCGACAGCGACATGATTGATTCCTCCTTCACCTTCTCAATCCCTGGTTACCGCTTTGCCTGGCTCGACGTCGTCGTCGATGAGCCAAGCACCTTCTTGAAGACATCCACTGCGCGTTGCATCTCGGCCATCGTGCCGATCGAAATGCGGCAGTGCGTCTTCTCGTAGGGCGGGAAGTCGCGGCCGACCATGACACCTTGCTGTAGGCAGGCTTCACGGAACGCCGCGGCGGGGCGGTTTAGATTGACGAAGATGAAGTTGGCCTGTGAATCGGTGGCCTTGAACCCCATCTGGTCGAACGCTTTCAGCGTGAACGCCTTCACCTCGGTATTGCGCGCCCGCTCGCGATCGATGTGCTGCGGATTGCCAAGGCCGGTCGTTGCGGCGGCGATGCCCGGCAGGCTGATGCCGTACGGCATCCGATAGCGATTGAGCGTGGAAATCACTTCCTTGTCGCCCACCGCGTAGCCGATGCGCAGGCCGGCCATTCCATACGCCTTCGAGAAGGTTCGCGAGACGAACACCTTCGGCGTCGACTTCGCGATATCCATCGAGGTCTTGTAGGACGCATCCGTCACGTAGTCGTGATACGCCTCGTCGATCAGGATGACGGTGTCAGGCGAGGCGGCGCGCACGCGCTTGACGAAATCGGCGACCGCAGGCGCACCGTGCACCGTGGCCGTCGGGTTGTTCGGGTTGCAGAAGAAGACGAGTCCGGCGCCCTTGGCCGCTTCAACGAGCCGGTCGATATCGATTCGCAGATCCTTGTCGAGATCGATGGCGCGCACGTCCGTGCCGATTTTCCTCGCGGTATCCCGGGGATTCTCAAACGTCGGCCACGGCGTCGCCAGCGGCTTCGACGGAGAGGTGAACGCACGCACCGCGTTCGTCAGAATTTCTCCAGAGCCGGTGCCGAGAACGACCTGATCGGCGGCCACTTCAAACTTTTTCGCGATAGCGTCGACGAGCACCGGCTCGCGCTGCTGCGCGTTGAAGGGATAGCGGTTCGCCTCGGGAAACTTGCCGACAATCGTGTCGAGCACGTGCTGCCCGGGACCGACTGGGTTCTCGTTGCTGGCAATGCGAATGACATTCGAGTTCGAGCCGGATGATGCGGCCCTCTGGCCGAACTCCAGCGAACCTTCGGCTACGGCTGCTTCGCGGCCGCGCGCGGTGATCCACTCGTGAGAGTTGTCACCGACAGCGATGCGCTGAAACAGTCGCCGACGGGTCAGCGACATGGGTGTCCTCCTTGCTTAGCGAACGGCGGCAGAGTTCCAGAGGCTGCGCCTGTGCCTCTATCGCCACAGATTGCCAAATTTTACACGCTCAGCCCCCGGAAGGGAACAAAATCCGGACGAGGTTGTCTTCGATTGTCTCTCTCGGCGCTGAACGAGCGACTCGAAAGTGAAGCGGAGATATAGATATAAGGTGATGACGGGTATGTGGTGGCGGGGCTTTAGCCCCGCCCAGAGCGCGATAATGCGATCGATGCGCGCGGGCATTGCCGTATTCGTCACGAGCCTCTCGCTGGCCTCCGCCGCAGACGCGCAACTTCGGAGCGAATCCATCGTCGCCGGCTTGCGATTTCCGGTGGGGGTCGTGGTCGACCCGGTCGATCATTCGCGGCTGTTCGTAATTGAACAGGCAGGCCTGATTCGCGTCGTCATCGATGGGCGTATCGTCGAGCGGCCCTTCCTTGATCTGCGCGGCGAAATCGCCAGCGGCGGCGAGCGCGGCCTTCTCGGCCTCGCCTTCTCACCCGACGCGGAATCGCGGCGCTTCTTCGTGAACTTCACGAATCGTAATGGCGACACCGTGGTCGCGCGCTTCAGGCGTCAGGCCGACGACCTTCTCGTCACGGACGTCGAGACCCGATTCGATCTTCGATGGCCTGATGGACGGCGTTACATCGAACAGCCCTTCTCCAATCACAATGGCGGTCACCTCGTGTTTGGTCCTGATGGTTATCTCTACATCGGGATGGGCGATGGCGGGAGCGGCGGCGATCCGTTCAACAATGCGCAAAACCCCGAGTCGCTGCTCGGCAAGATGCTGCGCATCGACGTCAACGTCGATGACGCCGACTCGCGCGGGTACCGCATCCCTGAAGACAACCCGTTCGTAGCGGGAAATCCCATCTTCGCGCTGCCGGAGATCTGGGCGTTCGGCTTGCGCAACCCGTGGCAATTCAGCTTCGACGACATGACCCGCGGAGGCGTTGGCGCGTTGGTCATCGCCGATGTCGGTCAGGATGTACGCGAAGAGATCGATTTCGAACCGCGCGGAGCGGGCGGCCGGAATTACGGCTGGCGGCTGCGCGAAGGCACCAGGCCGTATGACGGAAGACGTCCTCCGGCGTTCGAGCCGCTTTCAGAGCCGATTTACGATTACGGCCGCGACGTAGGCGCGTCGATTACGGGTGGTTTCATCTATCGAGGGACGAAGCTGGATCCCTCGTACCGGGGACGATACTTCTTCGCCGATTTCGTTGACGGCCGCGTCTTTTCGCTGGGACTTCGCCTCGATGAGGCCGGCGAAGCGGCGGCGACCGACGTCTTCGAGCACACGAATTCACTGGGAGGCCGTGCGGCGCTTGGCGCCATCAGCGCCTTCGGAGTGGATGGTGACGGTGAGCTGCTGATCGTGAGCTACTCTGCTGGCCGAGTCTTGCGAATTAGACCGGAGTAGGGTGCCTAGGGTGCCTGGGGTGCCTGGGGTGCCTAGAGTGCTGGGTGCGGCGCTTAGGAGGCCTCGGTGCTTGGGCATTCGGCACTCGGCACTTTAGGCACCTCAGGCACTTTAGGCACCTCAGGCACCTCAGGCACTTTAGGCACCTCAGGCACTTTAGGCACTCTAGGCACTTTAGGCCATCGCGTTAAGATGGGTCGTTCGCGCATGCCTGCCCCCCGTTCTCGACGCGCTACCCTCGTCCCTGTTGCGGAAGTTCAGGAACCCGGCCCTCTGGTCCGTCGCGTCCGCCCACGACGTGCCCGTGCAGCTGAGCCGATCGCGCAACCATCGGTAGAAACACCTCCGCCTGTCGATTGGACGTCAATCGACGAGGCCGATCTCTCGTCGCCTGCCCTGTTCATCAATCGCGAGCTGAGCTGGCTCGAGTTCAACCAGCGCGTCGTTGCGCAGGCACAGGACGCACACCATCCGCTGCTCGAACGCATCAAGTTTCTCTCGATCGCGGGATCGAACCTCGACGAGTTCTTCATGGTGCGGGTCGCGACGATTCTCAAGAAGTATCGAGCTGACATCGACGACATGTCGCTTGACGGCTTGACGACGGAGCAGGAACTGTCGGCAATCCGGCGCCGCGCGCTCGAGCAGATGGATCAGATGTCCGCGTGCTGGTCCGAAGCGCTGCGGTCGCTGCTTGCCGCCGAAGGGATCCACTTCCTCGAGGCAACGGATTATTCCGCGGGTATCGATCAGTGGCTCTCCGAGTATTTCCAGACGAATATTTTTCCCGTCCTGACGCCGCTCGCGTTCGACCCGGGGCACCCGTTCCCCTACATTTCGAACCTGAGCATGAACCTCGCGGTTCGGGTGAAGCACGGAGGCCGCACGAAATTCGCCCGAGTGAAGGTTCCGGGCATGCTGCCACGGTTCATTCAGTTGCCCGACAACCTGGCGCCGCAGCCGGGCTCCACGTACGTGTTTCTCGAGGACGTCATCCGGCGCAACATTCAAGAGCTCTTCCCCGGCACGCACGTCGAAGGCGCGCATCTCTTCCGAATCATTCGCGATACCGACATGGTCATCCAGGAAGACGAGGCGGATGACCTGCTCGAGTCAGTCGATCGCGGATTGAAACAGTTGCGCTACGGCGCGCTCTCGCTGCTGCAGGTCGAAGCGGACATGCCGCGCCGCGTGCTCAACATCCTGGTCGAAAACTTCGAAGTCGAAGAAGACATCGTCGTGCGCACCGCCGAGCGAATGGGATTTGCGGACTGGGATACGCTCACCAAGATCCATCGGCCTGCCCTGAAGGACCCTCCCTTTCACCCGCGGCTGCTCTGGCCGCCGGAGGAAGCGGACAAGGTGTTCGAGGAACTCGCCGACGAAGATTTTCTGGTGCAACACCCGTTCGACTCGTTCACGACGGTCGAGACGTTTCTCCGCGCTGCTGTCAACGATCCGCAGGTCGTCGCAATCAAGATGACGCTTTACCGGATTGGCCCCAACTCGCCTCTGGTCGATCTGTTGATTGAAGCCGCCGAGCAGGGGAAACAGGTCGCCGTGATGGTCGAATTGAAGGCGCGCTTCGACGAGCGCAATAACATCGCCTGGGCGACGAGGCTCGAATCAGCGGGGATTCACGTCGTGTATGGGCTGGTCAACCTCAAGGTGCACTGCAAGCTCACGCTCGTCGTGCGGCAGGAATCCGACGGCATCCGCCGCTACGCACACATTGCGACAGGCAACTACAACCGGGTCACGTCGCAGGTTTACACCGACATCGGGTTGTTCACGGCCGATCAGGCGCTCGTCGACGACGTGACGGAAGTCTTCAACTACCTCACCGGCTACTCGAACAAACGCTCCTACAACTCGCTGCTGGTCGCGCCCGTCGGTCTGCGTCAAGGCATCAGAGCGCTCATCGAGCGCGAGATCGAGCACGCGCATCGCGGACGACCGGCACGCATCATTTTCAAGAACAATGCGGTCGCCGATCAGGGCACCATCAAGGCGCTCTATCGCGCGTCGCAGGCCGGCGTCAAAGTCGACATGATCGTGCGCAGTGTGTGCTGCCTGCGGCCGGGCATTCCCGCCATCAGCGGCAACATCTCCGTGCGATCGATCGTTGGACGCTTCCTCGAGCACTCGCGCATCTACTACTTTCTGAATGACGGAAACGAAGAAGTGTTCATCGGCAGCGCCGATCTCATGGAGCGCAACCTCGATCGTCGTGTGGAGGTCGTCTGCCCGATCAAGGACGCGGCGCTCAAACGGCACCTCCGCGACGTCGTGCTCGAGACGCTCTTGAGCGACACGCATCGTGCCTGGGAGCTGCAAACCAACGGCAGCTACGTGCGCGTCAGACCCCCGGAAGGCGCGCAGCCACTCAATTCGCAGCAAGCGCTGCTGGAGTGGTATCAGAAGAACTCGGCGCCGTCGGAGTAGTTTCCAGTTCCCAGTTTCCAGTTCAAGGGTTTAGTTATCAGTTCCGTCGAAACTGACAACTGAAACTTTGAACTGGCAACTGGTAACTTCTTTTTACTCCGTCCTCAACGCGACCACAGGGTCGATGCGTGTTGCGCGAAGCGCCGGCCCAATCGTCGCGATCGTCGCTACGGCCGCGAGGAGTGCCAGAGACGCGGCAAGCGTCGTGGCGTCGGTCGGCGTCACTTGAAAGAGCACGCTCCGCATCACCTGCGCGACGCCGAGACCTGCGAGCAGACCGAGCACGAGTCCGACGACCTGCGGCGCGAGCGCCTGCACCGCGATGAGGCCCAACACCTGTCGCCCGCTGGCGCCAAGCGCGACGCGAAGTCCGATCTCACGCGTCCGCTGGCCGATTGACTGGACGGCCACACCCCAGACGCCGATGGCGGCGAGCGCGAGCGCAACGGCCGCCAACGCCGCGAGGACCTGAATGAGATTGCGTGACTGCTCGAGATCCTCTTCGAGCACATCCGCCATTGTGTGCACGTTGTATAAAGGCTGGTCTGGATCGAGTTCGGCAATGGCACGCCGCAACGACGGTGCAAGTGCGGCGGCATCACGCGACGTTCGAAGCGCGAGCGTCATCGTCCGCGCAGGCCTTTGTGCGAGCGGCACGTACAAATACGGGATCGGCGGCTGGTCCGCATCGTCGTTGCGGATATCGCCAATCACGCCGACGACGGTTCGCCATTCACCGGGAGGTTCGTCGCCCTGACGCAGCCTCGCGCCGAGTGGGGACTGATTCGGCCAGTACCGCTTCGCCATCGCCTGACTGACGACGGCCACACGGGGCGCGCGTTCGCCATCGATCTCGGTGAACGTGCGTCCCGCGATGATCGGCACACGCAGCGTCTCGACAAAGCCGGGAGTGACGACGTAGTCAACGGCCCACGTGCCGTCATCGGCGGAAGCGACGCGTCCTTCGATCTCGAGGCCGCGGTTTGGGTTGAAGCGGCTGCCGGCAAACGGCACGCGGCTGGTCGCGCCGGCTGTGACCACACCGGGCATCGCGCGTGCGCGCGCCACTGCGCGCGCAAACCATCGCACGGCCTCTTCGTCGGCGGTCCGCTGCGGCAGCGTGACCGAAGCGGTCAGCACATTCCGCACATCGAATCCGGGATCGAGACCCTCGATGGCTGCCAGCGTGCGCAGCAGCAGACCCGAGACGATCAACAGCAGCACCGCCAGACCGATTTCCGCCGCAACGAGACTGCCGGTGAGCCCTCGATTCACGCGAGCGCCGGATCGTCCCGCGGCATGTAAGCCGTTGACAAGATCTGCCTTGCTCGACGCCGCAATCGGCGCAACGCCCGAAACGACGGTCGCGAGCATGGCCAACGCAGCGGCGGCTGCCAGCGCACGCGCATTGAGGCCGTTCTGATCGATCCATGGAGAATCGATCGTGCCGAACATGGCGAGGAGCAGCTGAAGTGTCCATCGCGAGACCAGCAGACTCGCGAGCGCGCCGCCCATCGCGAGCACACCCGATTCGACGAGCAGTTGTCGGGCGAGACGCCACCGTCCCGCGCCGATCGCCACTCGAATCGCCAGCTCGCCGCGTCGCGCGAGGCCCTGCGCCAGAAGAAGATTGGCGATGTTGACGCAGCCGATGAGCAGCACGGAGAACACCGTGCCAGCGAGGATTGCGAATGCCAGCCGGGCCTGCGGGCCGATGAACTCCTCTTGCAGCGGCCGTGTATTCACGGACCATCCGCGGTTACTCGCCGGCAATTCTCGCCCGAGCGTCTCGCCAATCGATTCCATCTCCGCGCGCGCCTGCTCGATCGCAACACCCTCTCGAAGATGCGCGAACACGACAAGGTTTCTCGTCGTGTGATCGACGTGCGCGGAATCGAGCACGAGAGGAACGTAGATACCGCCGACAGCCGGCATGCGAGGCAGGACGCCGACAATTGTCGCGGGCGAGCCGTCGATCCGCACCGAGGCGCCGACGATATCCGGACGAAAGGCGAGCGAGTTCCGCCAGAACTCGTGCGACACGACGATCGCCGTCGGCGCACCCGGCCGAGCGTCGGCAAATGTGAGACCTCGTCCTGCGGCGGGAGACCAGCGAAAGAAATCGAAGTAGTCGGGCGTGACTTCCTGAACCGTCACGCGGACGGGGTTCTCCATCCCGCCCAAATTCGCCGCGCGACGTCTCGTGGCGACGATGTTGTCGAGCAAAGTGGCACGGCGCCGCCACTCGAGGAAGTCGCCTTCGGATACCGAGTTCTTGGTTTCCGCTTCGCTTCGGTTGTGCGACCAGAGGGCGACGCGACGATCCATGTCGCTGACGGGCGAGCCTGCCGACATGACGGCCGCCAGAAACGAAAACACGGCGGTCGTTGTCCCGATGCCAATGGCCAGCGTGAGAATCGCCGCGGCGGTGGTGCCGGGCGAGCGTCGCAGCTGTCGAACTGCACTCTTGAGATCGAGAAGAATCCCGTGCATGCTAATAATTTAGCATATGGCGCGGCCTTCAAGCTGGATTCGCAGTGGCGGGGCTTTAGCCCCGCCGTGCTTATTGCCACCGAAACAGCTTGAGCGCGAGAGCGAACGCTCCACCACCCCAGCCCACGAGGATGGCCGCCTCGCGCCACTGCGACGCCAGCGGCATGCCTTCGTTGATGATGGCGCGAAGGGCGTTGTTGAGCGCGGTGAGCGGAAGCGCCTGGATGAACGGCTGCATCGCGTCCGGAAAATTGGTGGACGCGAAGAACACGCCGGACAGGACCCACATGGGCACCATGACGACGTTCATCAACCCGGACACCGCTTCGATGGTGCGGGCACGCGAGCTGATGAGCAGCGCCATGCCTCCGAAGGACACGGCACCAAGCAGCGTGAGCACGGCCAGTGACGCGAGCGATCCGTGCACGCGCACCCCGAAGACGATCCAGGCAAACGCAATCAGAATGGCCGTCTCCAGCGTGAGAAACAGGAGCCGGTTCAGAAGATGCGACGTCAGATAGTGCAGGCGCGACATCGGTGTGGCCACGAGACGCTTGAGCAGCTTGCGCATGCGCGTCTGCGCGATCGAGAACCCGATGCCCCACATGCCGGTGCCCATCACGTTCATCCCGAGGAGACCCGGGACAAGCCAATCGATATACCGCGAGCCGACGGCTTCGACCGGCTGTTGAACGGCCGTGAACACGTCGCGGCGTCCGGCGGCGCGCTGCAGCGCCGCGTCGACCGCGAGCCGCGCGGCGTGGCTTTCCGCGCGCGCTTCATCGAAACGGTACGTAATCGGCGAGCCGGGAATCACGACGACCGGTGCGCGGCCATCGCGAACCGCGCGATCGACGTCGCGTGCATCGAGACGCCGCACGGTAAAGCCGCCGGCCTGCTGCAGCGCGGCTGCAATCGCGTCGCCGTCAGCGGATGTCACGACGCCGACAATCACCGGCTCCGCGCCGCGCGAGCGAAACGCAATGCCGAGTGCGCACGTCATGATGATCGGAAACGCAAACACCCAGAAGATGGCCTCGGGCTCGCGCACGAATTCCCGAAAGCGCGCGAGCGTCAACTCGATGAGCGGGTGTGCGACCCATGCCATTACTCGGACCGGCTCCTAGTCATCGCGCAGATGCCGCCCCGTCAGCGAGACGAACACGTCCTCCAGCGTTGCGCTGTGCGTGTTCAGGAGACTGAGCGAGGCGCGGCTATCCTTCAACGTCTCGAGCAGCGCGGGAATGGCGCGGTGAAGCTCCGACGTTCCGAGCGAGATCGTGCCGTTGGCGCGGTGTACGTCCGTGACGCCGGGCAGCGCGCGCAGCGTCTCATCCGCCGGCAATGCCACGCCGTCAGCGACAGCGAATTCGATGACATGTTCGGCGCCGAGCGCCGCGACGAGCGTTCCCGGCGTGCCGAGCGCAATCAATTTGCCGTGATCCATGATGCCCACGCGGTCGCACACGGCGTGCGCCTCGTCCATGTAATGCGTCGTCAACAAAATTGTGCCGCCGCCGGCGCGAAAGCGCTCCAGCACCTGCCACAGTTGTCGCCGGGATTGCGGATCGAGGCCGGTGGTGGGCTCATCGAGAAACAGAATGTCAGGCCGGCCCACGAGCGCACAGGCGACTGAAAGGCGCTGCTTCTGCCCGCCCGAGAGTTTGCCGACCCAGGAGCGCCGCTTCGTCTCGAGCTCCACAACCGACAGCAGCTCCTCGACCGTCGGCCCCTGCGGGTAGAACGATCGAAACAGCCGCAGCGTCTCTTCTACGGTGAGCTTTTCGGCGAGCTGCGTCTCCTGGAGCTGAATGCCAAGACGTGTCCGAAGCCAGCGCGCGTCGTCGCTCCAGCGCCGGCCAAGCACTTCGACCTCGCCGGCATCAGGTGCAAGAAGGCCTTCGAGAATCTCAATGGTGGTCGTCTTCCCCGCGCCATTCGGCCCGAGCAGCCCGAAACATTCGCCGGCACGGACCTCGAGGTCGAGACCATCCACTGCGACAACGGTCCCGTATCGTTTGCTGAGGCCACGGCATGTCAGTGCCGCGTCGGGAGGCACTGTGAAATTCTATGCGCTGGACCGCCGCGTGTACGTGTGGCCGGCCGTTTTGGTGACCTGCTAGACTGAGTCGAATCGTGTCCCCTAATATCGTCGTGATCGGACCGGCCGACGCGCTGCCCGCACTCCGCACGCGATTCGATTCGAGCGCCGAGCTTCATGCATTCACCGACGTCGAAGCACTGGAAGCGCTCGATCACATCATTCGGCACAAGCCGCGCATCATCGCGCTCGATCACGAGTTTTCCGCGTCGCCACGCGGCGTCGCCTTGATCGATCGCATCCATGCCGACCCGTCGCTCGCACACTGCGAGGTTCGCGTCATCGCACACGAAACGGTGACCGCCTCGCCGGTCGTGCGTCGCACAGCGGCCGCCGGGCAGCACTCCGCCGTCGCCATCGACGAGCCTGAGTCTGCACTCGATCACGGAACACGGCACGCGACGCGCGTCGTGGTGCACGATGGAATCGACATTCTGGTCGATGGCAATCCAGCGTCGCTCGTCGACCTCTCGGCAACGGGCGCGCAGGTCCTCTGCGCGTCGGTGCTTCGGCCGAACGCGCGCGTGCGCGTCACGATGAACGACTCGAAAGGCACGGTCCGATGCGGGGGCGTGATTGCGTGGGCATCGCTGGAGCTGCCGAAAGACCTTCCGCCGCGCTACCGCGCCGGGATCGAGCTGAAGGCCGCGGACGCCGCCGCCGTTATTGCGTTTGCCGAAAGACATCGGAGATCGTAAGTGCCCAGTGCTAGTCCTGAATCTCCACTCTCGGCCCGCCGATCCACGCTTCCGCCACGCTTCCGCCACGAATGATCGTCTGTTCTCGATCGGAGCCGGTCGACACAATCGCAATCGACACGTCGCTTACCTCTTCGAGCCGTGCCACGTACCGCCGGGCTTCGCGCGGCAGCTCGTCGAAGGTCCGCGCGCCGCGTGTCGGCTCTTTCCAGCCACGCATCGTTTCGTAGATGGCCTCGCACGCGCCTCCTGCCGCGAGGTCGGCAGGAAATTCGCGAATCTCGCGATTGCCGATGCGATAGCCCGTACAGATCTTCACCTCGTCGAGGCCATCGAGCACATCGAGCTTAGTGAGCGCGAGTGAATCGAGTCCGTTGATCCGCGCTGAGTAGCGGACGACGACCGCGTCGTACCAGCCGCAGCGTCTCGGCCGGCCGGTGGACGCGCCGTATTCCTGACCGCCCTCGCGCAGCCGCTCGGCCATCTCTCCGAAGAGCTCCGTCGGCAGCGGGCCCTCGCCAACACGCGTCGTGTATGCCTTTGCCACACCCAGCACCCCGCCGATCGCGCGCGGTGGAACGCCGAGGCCTGTGCACACGCCGCCGATGGAGGCGTTCGAGGATGTGACGTACGGATACGTGCCGTGATCGATGTCGAGCATCGTGGCCTGTGCCCCTTCGAACAGCACGCGCCGGCCCTCACGCATGGCGTTGGCCAGAAACAACGAGGCATCGCCGGTCCATCGCCGCATGCTCGCGCCGTGAGACAGCAGTTGTTCGTAAACCGCTTCCCAGTCGAGCGTCGAGTCCTTGATGATTTGATTCCGCGCGTGCACGTTCTCACGCACTTCATCGGCAAGCGCCTGGTTGTCGATGAGATCGCAGACTCGAATGCCGCGGCGGCCAATCTTGTCCTCGTATGCCGGACCGATGCCGCGTGAGGTCGTCCCGATCTTGCGTTCGCCGCGCCGCGCCTCGCTCAGCACGTCCAGCTCGCGGTGATACGGCAGGATCAAGTGGGCCTTGTCGCTGATGAGCAGCCGATCGCCGACTTCGATGCCGAGCGCGCGGAGCTCTTCGACCTCTTTGAAGAGCGCCTGCGGATCGATGACGACGCCGTTGCCGATGACGCAGGTGACGCCCGCGTGCAGGATGCCGGACGGAATGAGATGGAGGACGAACTTTCGGCCGGCCACGTACACGGTGTGACCCGCGTTGTGGCCGCCTTGATAACGCGCGACGATGGAAAAATGCGGCGTCAGCAGATCGACAATTTTTCCTTTGCCTTCGTCGCCCCACTGTGCGCCGAGGACGGCGATGTTCACGCGCCACAGAATACCCGATATGCTGTGCCCATGATCCTGCTCGACGGCGAGCATCTGACGATTGCCGACCTGCTGAAGATCGCCGACGAGGGCGCGGAAGTGGCGCTCACGCCCGGCGCGCGCGCCCGTGTGCTCGACGCGCGCCGCGTCGTCGATCGGCGGGCCGACGGCGACGAGCCGGTCTACGGAATCAACACAGGATTCGGATCGTTCGCAGAGACGCGGATCGCCCACGACGATTTGGCGGCGCTGCAGGTCAATCTCCTGCGCAGCCATGCCGCCGGCGTCGACGCGCCGTTGCCCGTGCGCGCCGTCCGCGCCGCCATGGCGCTTCGCGCGAACGTGCTCGCCAAGGGATTTTCCGGTATTCGGGTCGAGACGCTCGACGCGCTCGTTGCCCTGTTGAATCGCCGCGTGCATCCGCGCGTGCCGAGCCGCGGATCCGTCGGCGCGAGCGGCGATCTCGCACCGCTCGCGCACATGGCGCTCGTGCTCATCGGCGAGGGCGATGTGTGGGACGGCAACGCGGCGGTGAGTGCCGACCGCGCCCTTGCGGCCGCCGGACTCGCGCCGGTGACGCTTGGACCGAAAGAGGGTCTGGCGCTGATCAACGGCACGCAAGTGTCTGCTGGTGTGCTTGCGCTCGCGCTCGCCGGGTCCGAACGCCTCGCGGACGCCGCAGATCTCGCGGCCGCCCTCTCGATCGATGGGCTGCAGGGGTCGATCAAACCGTTCGATCCGCGCATTCAACAGGCGCGTCCTTTTTCAGGACAACAGCGAGTCGCCGAAAACTTGACGCGTCTGCTTCAGGGCAGTCCTATCAACGCCGCGCATGCCAATTGCGGTCGCGTCCAGGACGCCTACTCCATGCGGTGTGTGCCGCAGGTCCACGGCGCCGCGCGCGAAGGGCTCGCCTGGGTCCGGCACATTCTCGAAATCGAGATGAATGCGGCGACCGACAACCCGATGGTGTTCGCCGCAACCGGCGAGATCCTCTCGGGCGGAAATTTTCACGGCGCGCCGGTTGCGCTGGCGGCCGATCTGCTGGTCCTCGCGCTGGCGCAGCTCGCGACGATCAGCGAGCGACGCTCGGAGCGGCTCGTGAATCCGGCGCTGAGCGGGTTGCCGGCGTTTCTGACCGAACGTGGAGGACTCGAATCGGGTCTGATGCTCGCGCAAGTGACTGCGGCCGCGCTCACGTCGGAAATGAAAACGCTCGCTCACCCCGCCAGCGTCGACAGCATCCCGACCTCCGCGAACAAAGAGGATCACGTGAGCATGAGCATGTCAGCAGCGCTGAAGGCGGAACGCGCTTTGCACCTCGCAACACATGTGATCGCCGTTGAGTTGCTTTGCGCATGCCAGGCGATCGACTTGCTCGCGCCGCTCACGAGCACGCCGACGCTCATGCAGGCGCATCGCCGTGTGCGCGATCGTGTTCCCAAGCTTCTCGGCGATCGCTCACCGGCTCCAGATATCGAAGCAATCGCCTCATTAATTCGCGATGGAGTACTTGAGTACGCCTCCGCATCAGTTGTCAACTGATTTCAAAATTTTTTATTTCTGATTTTCATTTGACAACGCCGCTCACGCTGCTTAGTTTCTTATCTTCGCGCTCAACCCTCCGTACGATTCCACATGACCACGGCCGCTCGTCTCATCCGCGCACCTCGCGGCACTTCGCTGACGTGCAAAGGCTGGCCTCAGGAACGCCGTTTTTCGGACACACGTCACGGCACCGCGCGTCGTCATCGCGAATGCGAACCTGGTGCCCGCGTGGGCCACGTGGACAACGTTCCGCGATCTCGAAGACCGCGGCCTCACGATGTACGGCCAGATGACCGCCGGAAGCTGGATCTATATCGGCACACAAGGAATCCTCCAGGGCACGTACGAGACACTCGCCGCGTTGGCAAAGCGCCACTTCGGCGGTTCGCTGGCCGGACGTGTCACGTTGACCGCCGGACTTGGCGGCATGGGCGGCGCTCAGCCGCTCGCGGTCACCATGAACGAAGGTGTGGCGCTCGTAATCGAAGTCGATCCCGAGCGCATTCAGCGACGCCTGGCTACGGGCTACCTCGACGAAGCCACGGATCAACTGGAGGGAGCGCTCGCAAAAGTTCGCCGATGGGCGCAGAATGGCGAGCGACGCGCGATTGGTCTCCTGGGGAACGCCGCCGAGATTCTTCCCGCTCTCGTCCGCGTGAACTTCACACCGGACGTCGTGACGGATCAGACCTCCGCGCACGATGCGCTGAACGGCTACATTCCCGACGGGTTGTCGCTGCCGGCGGCGGCCGCGCTCAGGAGCGCCGAGCCCGCCGAATACGAGCGGCGGGCAGTGAAGGCTATGGGACGGCACGTCTCCGCGATGCTCGCGATGAAAGATCGCGGGGCCATCGCATTTGATTACGGCAACAACATCCGGGCGCAGGCGATGCGCGCCGGGGTCGAACGAGCGTTCGACATCCCAGGGTTCGTGCCTGAATTCGTGCGGCCGCTCTTCTGCGAGGGCAAAGGCCCATTTCGCTGGGTCGCCTTGTCGGGCGATCCGGACGACATCCGCGTCACCGACCATGCAGCGCTCGAGATGTTTGCCCGGGACGAGCCGCTCTGCCGGTGGATTCGAATGGCGGGAGAGCGTGTGCAGTTTCAAGGTTTGCCGGCGCGGATCTGCTGGCTCGGCTATGGCGATCGAGCGCGTTTCGGCCTGCGGATCAACGAGCTTGTCCGAAGCGCCGCCATCAAAGCTCCGATCGTGATCGGCCGCGATCACCTCGACACCGGCTCGGTGGCATCACCGAATCGCGAAACAGAACATATGCGCGATGGCAGCGACGCCATCGCCGACTGGCCAATTCTCAACGCCTTGCTCAACGCGTCTGCCGGCGCCACCTGGGTTTCGGTCCACCAAGGCGGCGGTGTCGGCATCGGGTATTCCATACACGCAGGGATGGTCATCGTGGCCGACGGCACCCGCGAAGCCGACGATCGGCTCGAGCGGGTGCTCACCTGCGATCCGGGGCTCGGAGTCGCGAGACACGCCGATGCGGGTTATCCCGAGGCGATTCACACGGCACGAGAACAGGGAGTTCGAATTCCGATGTTGGAGACAGCGCGATGACGCCTCATGCTGGTTTGGAGCGGCGTGTGGTTGCCGCAATTGAAGCGGCGCCACCGCGAATACCCGTGCTGCTCGGGGGATGCGGTAGCGGTCGTACGACGGCGCTGCATGGATTGGTGGATCGCATCGGGCGCGACAAGTGCCAGTACATCGACGTCGAACGCTCGGCGAGCACCCCGGAACGCTTCCTGAACGCGGTCACAACGCACGCGACGTTCCAGACGGCCATCGATGGGGAGCAGGCCAAATCGGCTCGCGAGGCCTTCGATCAAGTGCTCGCGTACTTCGCACGCGCACGGGCGGTCGACGGTGCCGCGACCTTTCTCCTCGACGAAGTGCTCGAGCTCCGCACGTTCGAGAGTTTCCCGGGCCTGCGGCACGTGCTGCGTGAGTTGTTGCAGGCGCTGTCGGAGAGCGGGAACCGCTTCGTGCTGACGTCCCGCTACGTCGCGCGCGCGCACCGACTGCTGCGCGACAGCACCGCGAGATTCGAAGTCATCCACCTGCCGGCGTTGTCGAAGCCCGAAGTGGCGGGGATGCTGCCACCGATGGGGACGGCGGGCGCGGAGGATCGCGAGTTCCTCAGCCGCACGATTCAGGCGCTTGCCGACGGGCGGGCGGCGTACGTGCGGGCGATCGGCGAAGCGACGTCGGCAATGAGCGAGCGCGGCGGCGATCCGATCTCGGCGCTCACGGCGCTTCTTACCTCGGACGGCGCGCTGACCAACTGGTGCGGGTACCGCTACGAGCTCCGGCTGCACCGCGCCCGCGGCTACGGCGCGCTCAAGGCCATCCTCGAGATTCTTGCGGAGGACGAGCCGCTGACGTTGACGGAGATCGCCCACCGGCTTCATCGCACGCCCGGATCGACGAAAGACTATCTCTCGTGGCTCGAAGACGTCGACCTCGTCGTCTCGCGGCAAAAGCGATACAGCTTCGTTGATCCGCTGCTCAGACTCTGGGTGCGGCTCCATTGCCGTCCCGTACCGCCGAGCGTCGACGAAGTCGCGCGCGAAGTGCAAAGCTACGCGCTCGCGCGTCTGCCGCAGGCGGAACCGTCGCTCGCCATGGCGGGCGCGGGAGCTGGCGAGCGCAAGCCGTGGGGCATTATCGAGATCGATTAAGACGGCGATTCCATGTCAGTTTCCAGTTACCAGTTCAAAGTTTGGTTTTTGAGTGGCCACATCGTTTCAGTTGAACTTCACAACTCTCGAAACTTGGAACGCAACTTTGAACGGGCAACTGGCAACTGAAAACTTCTACGACGCCGCGTCCCCTTTCACCGCCAGCGCCTGCAGCGCGGCCTTCGCAGCATCTTGTTCCGCGTCCTTCTTCGTTCGCCCCACGCCTTGCGCGAGCGTCTCTGATCCGACGATCACCTCGATGTGAAACAGCTTGCGGTGGTCGGGGCCGACTTCGCCCGCGACGCGATACACCGGCAGCGGCCGGCCGAGCGCTTGAAGCGCCTCCTGCAGCCGCGACTTGTGATCGCGGCCGAAATAGTCCGGTTGACCCGCGGCCTCGACCGCTGCGCCCAGTTCACGAACGATGAACTGACGCGCCGCCTCGAGGCCTCCGTCCAGATAAACCGCGGCAATCAGCGCTTCACATGTGTCGGCCAGCAGCGCTTGCTTGCGGCGTCCGCCGGTCTTCTCTTCGCCGCGCCCGAGGATCATGTGATCCCCAAGACCCAACTGCTCGGCGAGCTCCGCCAGTGACTGGGTCGAGACGATCATCGCTTTGATCTTTGATTTCGGGCCTTCGGAGAACTCCGGGAACGTGCGAAACAGCGCGTCGGCGATGACCAGACCCAACACCGCGTCGCCGAGAAACTCCAGCGACTCGTTGTCAATCACGCCGCCGCTCGGGTCCTCGTGCGCCTTCGACCTGTGCGTGAGGGCGTGCTCGAGCAGGCCGCGATCGCGAAAGCGATACCCGAGCCGCTCCTCGAGCGCGGCAAACTGCTGCGGCAACGGCACGACGAGGCCGCCGCCGACCTGCTCGCGATGGCTTTCGATCACCCGCACGGCTTCTTCCGCATCCTCGTCGCGCACCGACACTTGCGTTTCACCCATCGGGTTGACGGTAAAGGGAAAGAGCCCGGCCGGAAGCCCGGAGCTTCTGACCGACTCGATGCCGTGACTGTCGAGCAGCGCCTGGACGACGCTCGCTTCGATGTTCGACCCGGTCCGAAACACCACGATGAGCTCAGACATGAGCGGCGCTGACCTTCAACATAACCATCGTCATATCGTCGTGCTGATCGGCGTCTCCTGCAAACGATCGCAGATCCGCGAAGATAAAGGAGCGCAACTGCTCGAACGGCAGGTGCGAGTACTGTTCGAGGACTTTCGCCAGCCGCGCTTCACCATAACAATCAAAGGCCCGGTTCATCGTCTCGCTGATGCCGTCGGTGAAAAAACAGAGCAGATCGTCCACCTTCAGCGGGATATTTACTTCCTCGAGCATCGACTCGAACAGCTGTCCCTCGTCGATCTTGAGTCCCACGACGAGACCGTCGGGTGTGAGGACCTGCGCCTTGCGCATGCCCGGGGGCGCGCTGCCCGGAACGTAAATCAACGGACAGTGGCCCGCCCGCGAGAAAGCCATCTCGCGATTGGCGAGGTTCACAACGCCGTACGACATGGTGATGAAGCTTTTGGCGTCGAGGTTGTCGGCCACGATGCGGTTCACGGCAATCAGGAATTCGCGCGGCGAACGGTGCACGCGCGCAAGCGACTGCACAATCACCTTCAACTGCGCCATGTAAAGACCGGCCGGCAATCCCTTGCCGGAAACATCGGCAATCAGGACGCCAATCTCGTTGTCGGAGATATGGAGGAAGTCGTAATAATCGCCGGCGACTTCGCGTGCCGGCACGCAGAAGGCAATCGAGTCGATGCCGGGCACGTGCAGCGGCCCCGAGGGCAAGAGCTTCTGCTGGATCTCGCGCGCGGCCAGCATCTCCTGCTCCATCCGTGCTTTTTCGGCGTTTTCCTTGAGCAGCTTCGTCACCTCGTCGGTCATGATGTTGAACGACTCGGCGAGCTCGCCCAACTGGTCGCGCGCGCGAACGGGGATGTGGTAGCTGAACTCACGATTGCGCAGATGCTCGGTGCCCGTAAACAGATCGTGCACGGCGCCGGTAATCTGACGCGCGAGCACGAAGCCGATGACGAGCGCGACGAATTGGATGATGAGAAACAGAATGCCGATGAACGCGAGAAACGCCAGCAGCACCTGCCCGTATTGCCGGCTCGCGGAGATTGCCGACAAGCGATCGTAAATCTCGCCGAAATTCAAGCGCAGCGCGACCGTCGCGGCTTCGACGGTCCCTGTTTCCCAGTCGTAGCGATCCAGAAATGCGACCCAGCCCTCGCCGAACGAGCTGCCATCGTCCTGCGGCGCGGTCCGTGGCTCGAGCGGCCGTCCCTGCGGAAGCACCTCGTTGCGATTGGCGGGAACGGCGGTGACTTCGCCGAGCTGAATGCCGGTCTCCTGCCGCAGCCGCTGTTCGATGGACGTCGTGAAGGGCATATCGACCACAGCGGCCCATTGCGGCGCCGGCACCTGTGGCAGGGCGACTGCGCGGATCGCCAGATGCGTTCTGTCGTTACCTGCCGGATTCGTGTCAGTGTAGGCGATGAGGCCGGCGTAGCCGTCGCAGCGAATCCAACGCGGAATGGCGGATGGCGGATCGAGATGCTGCCACGGCCCGACACGAACGGGCGGTGGCGTCGCGGCGCGGCGCTCGGGCACACCGTCGCACGGGAGCTGTTGCACCGGAACAATCGCCGCTGACGTAAACGGAAACACCTCGCCCGGCTGCCGCAGCCGCTGCCGCAAACGTTCCGCGACGTTCGGCAACTCGCGTTCGCCTTCGAGCACGACGGTCTGCGCGAGAAACCGGCTCTGATCGACCAGCGTCCTTACCCGCGACTGCACGAGATACGAGCTCACACTGAAGAACAGAATCAATCCTGCGAGCAGGAAAAACGCGATGATCAGGAGCCCGGGGACGAGACCGACGAAGATATAGGAGAGAATCAGCTTGCGCCGAACGCGCCACAACAAGCGGCGCTTCGCCCACATCGTCCCACGCGTGACGGCGTACAACCCGACGAAGATGAGCGCGAGACTGCCGAGCGCGTCCACGGCGTCGAGCACTTGGAGGGAGCTCGGCGCAATCGTGCCGGCAATCGCGACGACACTCTTGACTGCGAGAGCGAGCAGGAGCGCACGACCGGGAAACGTCCGGAACAACCAGCGTCGCCATCCCCTGGCGCGTGCCGGCAGCGCACCAGGCAGCGACGCGGACGCGCGAGGACCGGCGGGCATTCGTTGAACGAAATGATATAAGGATTGCACCTCTCGTGAAACTCAACTCGACCGCACGTTTCGATACACGCTGCATCCACGCGGGCCAGGAACCCGATCCCTCGACCGGCGCGATCATCACGCCGATTTACCAAACGTCCACGTACGTCCAGGAAGGACTTGGCAAGCACAAAGGCTTCGAGTACGGCCGAACGCAGAACCCCACGCGCATGGCGCTCGAGGCCAACATCGCCGCGATCGAAAGCGGCGTGGCTGCATTTGCGTTTGCGTCCGGCATGGCGGCGATCGACGCGTTGTTGACTCGGCTCGAAGCCGGCGATCACGTGGTCGTGAGCGACAACACCTATGGCGGGACGTTTCGGCTCTTCGAGCGCGTCCGGCGGAAGTTTGGACTCGACTTCAGTTATGTCGACACGTCGCGACTGGAGTTGATCGATCCCGCCATCACGCCGAAAACCAAGTACCTGTTTCTCGAAACGCCGACCAATCCGATGCTGCGGATCACCGACCTCGCCGCCGCCAGCGAAATCGCGCACAAGCGGAGCGTTCGCGTCATCGTGGACAACACCTTTGCCAGTCCGTACATCCAGCGGCCGCTGGAGCTGGGCTGCGACATCGTGGCGCACAGCACAACGAAGTTTCTCAACGGCCACAGCGACAGCGTCGGCGGCATCGTCGTGCTGAAACACCCGGATGACATCGAGTGGATGCAGTTCGTTCAAAACGCGGCCGGAGCCATTCTCGGGCCGATGGATTGCTGGCTGGTGCTCCGAGGGACCAAGACGCTGCCCATCAGGATGGAGCGCACGAACGCGAACGCCATGGCGCTGGCCGAGCATCTGTGCGGGCACAAGAACGTGACGTCAGTCATCTACCCGGGCCTTTCTCATCACCCGCATCACGCATTGGCCAAGCGACAGATGCGCGGCTTTGGCGGGCTCATCTCGTTCGACGTCGGATCGATCGAGGCGGCGCGGACGGTGCTGCCCCGGTTCAAGCTGATGTCGCTCGCCGAGAGCCTCGGCGGCGTCGAAACGCTCATCTCGCATCCTGCGGTGATGACGCACGCATCTGTTCCGCCCGAGCGCCGCGCGGCCATCGGGATCACCGACGGAATGATTCGAATTTCTGTGGGCATCGAGGACGTGGAGGATTTGAAGGAGGACGTGGATCAGGCGCTGGGGTGACGAGCGTGTGTTCGTATGAGCGCGGGCACGCCGGGTCCCGATGCGGGCCGCCGCATTCGGGTGACTAGACCCTTGTGCTTTCTTCAATCCATTTCAAGTAGGCGTTCGCGCCGTCCATCACGTGCAGTATCAACAGCTCCGGCACCTCGTACGGGTGCAGCGCCGCGATTCGCGCCTTCACGTCCTCGATGCGTTCTTCTGATGTCTTGATGACGATCTGCCGCTCGCTTGCGGTCTCAGCTGCACCCTGCCAGCGGTAAATCGATTGCATCGCCGGCAGGACGTTGACGCACGCGGCGAGCCGTTCATCCACCAACGCGCGTCCGAAAGACTCGGCGT
>WNGA01008881.1_pt1 | contig 31766 bp, 21 predicted proteins | sample 5400061 | NCBI WGS metagenome assembly WNGA01 (sample SAMN13153366, study PRJNA577476) | soil metagenome | isolation source: 100 cm soil or saprolite under grassland replicate 2 | place: USA:California | collected 2016-06-15 | reverse complement strand
GGCGGGGCTTGCCGCGCGGAGGCAGGGTCTGCGGCGCGGCGTGCGTCTGGCCCGCTGAGAAGGCTAGCGCCGGCCGGCCGGCCGTGCTGGGATCCCAGGCTTTCTCGGCGGACTTTCCCGTCATCAGAGGCCAACCTGGCGGCCATTATCACGTATCGCTCTTGACGTACGGCAAGACACGCGGGTGTAATTTCATCTATGTAATTCTCGTGCTCTCGGGCGCGGAGCACGAAACGACGGGGCTTGTGGAGGGGTGGAGGTGCGCTGTGGCTGAGGTCATCGTCTCGCTTGTGCATGACAGTTTCGGCATGGGCGAGGATGATGCCGGGGAGCTGGGCTGGCAGGACCGGGCCCTGTGCGCGCAGACGGATCCGGAGGCATTCTTCCCGGAGAAAGGCGGCTCCACCCGGGAGGCCAAGAAGGTGTGCCGGAGCTGCGAAGTCCGGGCGGAATGCCTGGAATACGCGCTGGAGCACGATGAGAGATTCGGGATCTGGGGCGGCCTGTCCGAACGCGAGCGCCGCCGGCTGAAGCGCGAGGCCGTGTAGCTGCCGCTGCGCGCGGGCGCCAGCCGGTCCGCCGGGTCTGGCTGACCGGGCCGCGCTGCCGCAGCCAGCAGGTGCGTGACCGGGCGGGACGGCTGCGTAACAAAGCGAGGAGAGGTGTCAGCGAGGCACCCGGGCTGTGCCGGGCGTCCGCCCGGGCCAGGGCGCTGGCCAGCAATGATGCTGCGAAGCGCTGCGTCTGGCCGTCCTCTCATCGTCGCTTCGCGTATTGTCACCGGGGTACCCGGCCTGCGAGAACGGCGCCGCCGAGCGCGCGCCGGCCCAGCGGGCGAGCCCCCGGAAGAGCAACGGACCCTTGTCGCCGAACGATACGTACCCCCAGCATGTCGTCACAGCGGTGATCGTCGCGCATGACGGCGCCGCGTGGCTGCCGCATGTCATCGAGGCACTCCTCGGCCAGACCCGGCCCGTCCAGCGCGTTGTCGCCGTCGACACCGGCAGCCGCGACCGGAGCGGCGCGGTGCTGGCCGGCCAGCTCGGCCAGGCAGTTGTGTTCGGCATGGAGCGCGGCACTGGCTATGCGGCCGCGGTCGCCCGCGCGCTGCAGCACCGGGCCGCGAACCTGGCCGTACCCGGGCCGGGCGGCGCTCCCGGCAGCGAGCGGGTCGAGTGGCTCTGGCTGCTGCACGATGACTGCGAGCCGGCCCCGGACGCGCTTGAGCAGCTGCTCCGCGGAGCCGCCGAGACCAGGTCGGCAGCCGTGATCGGCCCCAAGGTAATGGACTGGGCCGACCGCCAGGTGATCCTCGAGGCCGGGGTGACCATCGACACGGTCGGCCGCCGGGTCACCGGCATCGAGCTGCGTGAGGTGGACCAGGGCCAGCACGACGGTGACCGGGACTCGCTGGCGGTCGGCAGCGCCGGGATGCTGGTCCGCCGCGACGTGTGGGACGAGGTCGGCGGCTTCGACCCGGCGATGACGCTCTTCCGTGAGGACGTCGACTTCTGCTGGCGAGTGCATGCCGCTGGCTACCGGGTCCGGGTCATCACCGCCGCCGTTGTCTACCACCTGGAGGCGGCCGCGCGGCACCGGCGCACGGTCTCGGTGTCCCACCGCCCGCACCGCCTTGACCGGGGCAATGCGCTGCGCACGCTGCTGGCGAACCTGCCGGCCCGCCCGATGCTCGTGGCGCTGGCCGGGAACGTCGCCGTCTCCACCCTGCGCATGCTCTTCTTCATGGTCGCGAAGCGGCCGGCCGCGGCGCTTGATGAGCTGGCCGCCGGCAGTTCCGTGCTCGGGCATCCGCTCCGGCTGCTCAGCGCGCGGCGGCAGCGCGCTCCCGGGCGCCGCGCCGCCTACGCGCGGCTGCGCGCCGAGCTCCCGCCGGGCCGGTCCCTGCGGCGGCTGGCCGAGTTCGCCGCCGACGTCCTGTCACGGTCGACGCAGCTCGACACGGCCGGCAGTCACCACGCGTCGGAGGATCCGACCGAGGACGACTCCATGCTGGTCGACAGCGGGCTGGCGCAGCGCGTCCTGACGAATCCCGGCGTGCTGCTCGTCGCCGGGCTGACCGTGCTGGCGCTAGTGGCGGAGCGCTCGCTGCTCGGCGCGGGCACGCTCGGCGGCGGCGCGCTGATACCCGCCTCCGGCGGCGCCGCCGGGCTGTGGCACGCGTACCTGCAGGGGTTCCACCCGGCCGGAGTGGGCTCCATCCTGCTGCCGGTGATCGCGCTGGTCGCGGCGCGGATATTCACCCAGCCGCCGCGGCTGGCGCGGCGCGCGGCCTGGGCAACGGGCCTGTGCGTCGCGGTAGCGACCGCGTTCGTGCCGCTGGTGTGGCTGATCGCGCTGATCGCGGCGGCGCTCGCGGCGCTCGCCTTCGGCGCATCCCGGCGCGGCATGGTGCCGAACCTGGCAATTGCCGCGGCAGTATCGCCGGTGCTGCTGTTCCCCTGGACGATCCAGGTCGCCACCCATCCGTCGCTCCTGCTGCTCGAGGCCGGCGTCCAGGCGCCCGGCCTGGCCAGCCCCGACCTGCCCGCGCGCTCGCTGATGCTGCTCAGCCCCGGCGGTCCCGGCATGCCGCCGTTCTGGGTCACCGCCGGGCTCGCGGTGGCCGCGTTCGCCGGGCTGCTGCTGAGCAGGCGGCGCGTGCTGGTCACGGCCGGCTGGGGCGTCGCGCTGTTCGGCCTGCTGATCGCGATCGCGGTGAGCCGCGTCACGGTCACGCCGCCTGGCAGCGACTTCAGCGTCCCGGCCTGGCCCGGGGTCGCCCTCACCGTCGTCGCCGTCGGCCTGCTGCTGGCCGCGGCGACCGCGGGCGACGCCATTCCGCGCCTGCTGGCCGGCGGACCGGGCGGGCTGCGCACGCTGGGCAGCGTCCGCGGCCTCGGCGTGGTCGTGATCGCCGTCGCCGCGTGCTCGGCGCCCGTCCTGGCGGCATCGTCGTGGGTGACCAGCGGGATCCGGGGGCCGGTCGCCCTGGTCGGCAAGCAGATCGTGCCTGTGCTCGTCTCCGTGTCATCGGACAACGGCCTGCGGCTTCGCACGCTGGTGCTGCGCGCGGAGTCCGGCCGGGTGAGCTACGCCGTGCTGCGCGGAACCGGCCCGTCGCTCGCCGACCCGGACCTGGCGCCCGTGCCCGCCGCCCAGCGGGCGCTCGACAATGCCGTTGCCACGCTGGTCGCACCGAGCGGCGGCGAGGCCGTGGACCAGGGCCACACCCTCGCGCAGCTCGACATCGGCTTCGTGCTGATGCCGGCCCCGATCGATACCGCGCTTGCGCGGGTGCTCGACGGCGTGCCCGGAATGCGGCCGGTGAGCACGACGCCGTCTTTCGCGCTGTGGCGGCTGGTGGACTTCCCGGCCCGGGTGCGGGTCGTCGAGGCCGGGGGAAGGGTCGTCCCGCTGCGGTCCGGCGCGGTCAGCGTGACCGGCGCCGCGGCTCCAGCGGCCGGGGGAACGCTTGAACTCGCCGAGCCCGCCGGCGGCTGGAGCGCCACGCTCAACGGTCACCCGCTAGCGGCGGTTCCCTCGCCGGTCGGCGGTTGGGCGCAGGCCTTCCGGCTGCCGCCAGGCGGCGGGCAGCTGAGCATCAGCCACAATGACACTGGCCACGATGCCGCCATGCTGCTGGAGCTTGCCGTCTTCGCCATCGTCGCCGCGCTCGCCCTGCCCGGGGTCAGCTCGGCCGCGGCGGCCCCGGCGCCCGCCGCCGGAGCAGCCATCGGAGCCCGCGGAGGGGCCGCCAGTGGCGGCGTTCCTGCCGGGCCGGGCGAGCCCGCCGGGCCGGGCGAGCCCGCGGGCTCAGGCCGCCGCGGTCGCGGCCGGGGTCTCGGCCGGGGCAGGGACAAGGGACGAGCCGGGCGGCCCGCCCGGGCGGGACAGGCCGGGCTGGCCGGCCGCAGGCCGAACGGCGACCGGGACGGCCCGCGCCGGACGCGCCGTTCGCTGCCGGTCGATCCGGCCCTGCGGGAGGCGGCTGGCGTGGTCGGCCCGGGCGCACCGGGCCCGGGTATGGCTGGTCCGCGAGCGGCCGGTCCTGGTGCGGCCGGGCCCGGCGCTAACGGCCTGGACGCCCCCCGGGGCGGCCCGACGCCCGGCGACCAGCACCTGGCCGGCTGGCCGGCCGACTCAGCGGCCGCATGGCCAGTCACTCAGCGTCCGTCCCGGCGAGCCGGGCGGGCGGCATCCGGGCCGGAGAGCCAGCCGGGGCGGACCGCGCAGCCGGCGCCGGGCAGCCGCACGCCCGCACGACAGCCCGGTCAGCCACCATCGCCCGGACGGCGCCGCTCGTACCGCCAGCCGCCGCCGGCCGGCCCGCCGCCGCCCAGCCCGGCGGGACCGGCGCCCCGGCCGGCGGGACCGGCGCCCCGGCGGACCGGCGGTGACCGGTCGTCCTGGCCGTCCGGCGGCGGTGACCGGTCGTCCTGGCCGTCTGGCGGCGGTGACTACCCGTCCTGGCCGTCCGGCGGTGACCGGCTGGATCCGCTGCCCGCCCCCGGCGGGCCGGGCCAGGGCTGGCCGCCGCCGGCCGAGGAGGAAGTCGCCTCCCGGTGGCCGGTGCCCGGCGAAGAACGCGGAGATGATCACTGGTGAGGCGGTTGTTCGCGAACAAGCTCGTGATCGGCGTGCTGGTGGTGCTCGCGCTGGCGGCCCAGTACGGGCTGGCCTGGCTCAGCCATCCGGTGGCTGCCTCGTCCGGCCGCCTGCTGGCGCCGCCGGGCCGTGCATCGGTCACCGCCGCGATCCGGGCATGCCCGTTGCCGGGCAGCATCAGCGGCAGCCAGGTGGCGCTCATCGCGGCTACGGCAGCGGCGGGGCAGGCCGGCCAGGCTGGCGCGGGAACGGCGGTGGTGAGCCGGCTGTCGGCTGCGGGCAGCGCTGCCGCCGGGCGGTCACTGATCACCCGTACCCAGCCGGGCGTGCTGACGCGGGAGAAGATCCCGCTGGCGAGCGCCAGGTCCGGCCGCCTGCCGGGTGGCGGCAATCCGGCGGCCGGCGGCAAGATACCCGTCAGCCCGGCGCGGGGCGGCGTGATCGTACGGGCCACCGGATCGATGGCCGGCGCGCTTGAGGTCGAGCAGACAGGGGGCGGCGGCCTGCCGACAGCGGCCTGCGGCGGCCCTGGCACCGACTTCTGGTTCGTCGGCCCCGGGCAGCACGCGGTCGCCGGCCTGCAGCTGTACCTGATGAATGCCGACAGCCAGCCTGCCGACGCGGAAGTCGACATCTTCACCGATAGCGGCCCGCTGCTCGGCACTATCGACACCGGGATCGCCGTTCCCGCCCACGGCCTGCTCGTGCAGTCCCTGGCTAAGCTGGTGCACGGGTCCAGGGTGGTGGCGCTGCACGTGCGTACCAGCGTCGGGCGGCTCGTCGCGGCGCTCAGGCAGAGCAAGACCGCGGGCACCCCCGGCGCGTGGCTGCCCGCCAGCCTGCCGCCTGCCACCAGCCTCATCCTGCCCGGCCTGCCTGCCTCGCCAGGCAGCAGGGAGCTGTACATCGCCGTCCCCGGCAGCGCCAACGCGCAGGTCAAGGTGACGGCCGTGACGGCCAAGGGCTCGTATCACCCGACCGGCGGCAACGGGATCGACCTGCCGGGCGGCTCAGCCGTGGCCGTCGCGCTGCCGTCGCTGGGCGGGATCGCCGCGGCGATCAAGCTAACGTCGAATGTGCCGGTTACGGCGGCCATCAAGATGCCCGGCGGGCCCGCGGGCGCACCAGGGGTGTTCACCGCTGCTTCCGCGCCGGTGCAGGAGCAAGAGGATCCAGATCACGCTGCGGGGAACCGCCGCGGGACAGGCAGGTGCCGGCGCCCAGCCCGGCCGGGTGGTCACCGTCAAGGCGAAGCACACGGCCATCGTGCGGCTCCGCGCGCCAACCGGATCCGCCGCGCGGCTGCCGTTCGCCGTGGTGATCACCCCGCTGGCGGGATCGGGGCCGGTCTACGCCGGGCGGGTGCTCTCGGCGGGCGGCACGGTGGAGTCGATCTTCCCCGTGCTGACCGCGCTGACCTCGGTGCCGCTGCTCCCCGTGCGCCAATCCCTCGACGCCGCGCTGCCCTTGTCCTCGCCCTCGTCCTAGTCCTCGGCCGAGTAGCCGGGATCGACCGCGCTGGGATCGACGCCGAGCAGCCGGGCGAACTCCTCGATCACGACGTCAAGCACGAGCTCACCCAGGTCCTCCTCGCCGTCCGCGCGGGCGAGCAGCGGCCGCCGGTACAGCACGATGCGCGGCGGCGCTGCCGGGCGGCCGGCGTCGCGCGGGCTGCCCGAACCAGGCTCCAGCCGGGCCAGCGGCACCGGATCGGGCAGGTCGGCGGGCCGCCCGGCCGCCGGTATCTCCTCGACGGCGAACTCGACCCCGGACAACTCGGCTGCCCACCGCGGCTCAAGCTGGGCGACGGCCTGGAGCACCAGGTCATCGAAGCGCTCCGCGCGGCTCCGGTAGATGGGGGTGTCCTGCGGGGCGAGCACGCCGCGCAGGCCCCGGCCATGCCGGTCCCGCCGCCGGATCCGGCGGGGGACCGGAGAGCGGCCGTCGCCAGTCTGCACAATGACCGAGCGTATCCCGGCGGACGCTGCCGGACCGCCCGCGGAGACACGATCGTGCAGAGTGCCCCGGGTGGTGGCGTTACCGCCTGCGGATCGATACGGTCAGCCGTTGTGAGCGATCTACGCGACTCCGTCTGCCGCGCGGCCCGCGAGCGTGCGGCGGACAAGGTGCCGCGGCCGCGGACGGTGCCGTGAGCGAGGTGGGCCGGTGAGTGCTCGTCGCTGCTCACGGCCCGCTTGTAAGCAGGTCGCGCTGTACACGCTGACCTATGTGTACCGCGATTCCACTGCGGTGCTCGGCCCGCTGGCCGCCTACGTGGAGCCGCACTGCTATGACCTGTGCGGTGCGCACGCTGACCGGCTGACCGTGCCCCGGGGCTGGGAGGTGGTCAGGCTCCCGGCTGTGCCGGCCGAGCAGGAAGCCGACGACCTGGAGGCGCTGGCCAACGCGGTCAGGGAAGCGGCCCTGCCGCAGGCGGTCGCCGAGCCAGTCGGGCAGGGCGTCGAGGTCGGCAGGCGCGGTCACCTGCGAGTGCTCCGATCATCCCCCCAGGACAAGGGCAGGCTCGGCTAACCGGCCAGGCCGCCAGGTAGGTAGGCTCGGTATCCGCGCGGTGTGGCAGCGCGATCGGGCCCGGTTCGGTCATGCGCAGTGCCGGCAGGCAGTGGCGATCAGGTTGGGGAGGATGGCCGTAGTGGCCCAGTACGGGAAGATCTTTAAGGCATACGACATCCGCGGGCTCGTCCCTGATGACTTCGACGAGGACGCAGCCGAGCGGATCGGTGCGGCGTTCGTGCGCCTGACCGGCGCGAAGTCCCTGGTCACCGTCCACGATATGCGTGCCTCATCCGAGCCGCTGGCCGACGCGTTCGGGCACGGCGCGGCCGCGCAGGGTGCCGATGTCGTATCCGGCGGGCTCGGCTCGACCGACATGCTCTACTACGCCAGCGGCAGCCTCGGCATGGCCGGCGCGATGATCACGGCGAGCCACAACCCGGCCAAGTACAACGGGATCAAGCTCTGCCGCCAGGGAGCCAGGCCGGTCGGCACCGACAGCGGGCTGGCCGAGCTGAGGGAGATGAGCGCGAGCGGGGTTCCCGCGCATGACGGCCCGCCGGGGACCGTGGCCGCGCGTGACTTGCTGCCCGGATACGCCGGGCACCTGCGGAAGCTGGTGGACCTGTCCGGCATCCGGCCGCTGAAGGTGGCCGTCGACGCGGGAAACGGGATGGCCGGCTACACCGTGCCCGAGGTATTCACCGGCCTGCCGCTGCAGACGGTGCCGCTCTACTTCGAGCTGGATGGCTCGTTCCCGCATCATGAGGCCAATCCCATCGACCCGGCGAACCTGCGCGATCTGCAGGACGCGGTGACCAGCTCGGGGGCGGACATCGGGCTGGCCTTCGACGGCGACGCCGACCGGTGCTTCGTGGTCGACGAGCGAGGCGAGATCGTCTCCCCGTCCGTGCTCACCGCGCTGATCGCGGTGCGGGAGCTGGCCAGGGAGCCCGGTGCGACCGTCATCCACAACCTGATCACGTCACGGGCGGTACCGGAGATCATCGCCGAGCACGGCGGGAACCCGGTGCGGACCAGGGTCGGGCACTCGTTCATCAAGGCCGAGATGGCGGCAACCGGCGCGATCTTCGGGGGTGAGCATTCCGGCCACTTCTACTTCCGCGACTTCTGGTTCGCTGACTCCGGGATGCTGGCGGCCCTGCATGTGCTGGCCGCGCTCGGGTCGCAGCCCGGGCCGCTGTCCGCACTGCTCGCGGACTACGCGAGGTACACGGCGTCGGGCGAGATCAACAGCGAGGTCGGTGACACGGCCGTGGCGGCGGCCACGGTCCGCGAGGCGTTTGCCGCCCGCCCCGGGATTTCCATCGACGAGCTGGACGGGCTGACGGTCAGCGGCCCGGGCTGGTGGTTCAATCTCCGGCCGTCGAATACCGAGCCGCTGCTGCGGCTCAACGTCGAGGCACCCGATGCCGAGCAGCTGGCCGCGGTCCGGGACGAGGTGCTGAGCATGGTGCGCGGCGGTGCCTAGCCTCGCCGGCCAGCTTCCGTGCCCGGCCGCCCGGACTGCCCAACCCCCCTGGGAGAAGCCATGAAGATCGACGACTGGCTGCTGGAGATCCTGGCCTGCCCCCAGTGCCACGCGCCGCTTCGCGCCGACGCTGAGGCAAGCGAGCTTGTCTGCACCAACGCGGACTGCGGGCTGGCGTACCCGGTGCGCGACGACATCCCCGTTCTCCTGGTGGACGAGGCGCGCCGCCCGCAGGCTGGCTAAATGCCGCCCGCGGATACCCCGGCCGCCGGCCGGGCGGCTGACGGCCTGGGACACGGCCATGGCGGGATGCGGGCGGTGCTGGCCGCGCTCGCCGCCAACCTCGGCATCGCGGCAACGAAGCTCGTCGCCGCGCTGATCACCGGGTCGGCCTCGATGCTGGCCGAGTCCGTCCACTCGATCGCCGACTCGGGCAATCAGGTGCTCCTCCTGGTCGGCAGGAACCGGTCGCGGCGGGCCGAGACGGAGGAGCACCAGTTCGGGTTCGGCACCGAACGGTACTTCTACGCGTTCGTCGTCGCCGTGGTGCTGTTCACCGTCGGTGCGCTGTTCTCCCTCTACGAGGGCTGGCACCGGATCACCCACCCGGAAGAAGTGGTGTCGCCGCTGGTCGCGCTGATCGTGCTCGGCGTGGCGATCATCTTGGAGTCGTTCTCGCTGCGGACGGCGCTGGCCGCGTCGAACCAGGCCAGGGGAGGGCAGCGGCTGAGCCACTTCATTCGCCATGCGAAGGCGCCCGAGCTGCCCACCGTGCTGCTTGAGGACCTGGCAGCGCTGGCCGGGCTGGTGTTCGCCCTGGCTGGAGTCACGCTGAGCGTGCTCACCCAGCAGCCGGTATGGGACGGCCTGGGATCGCTCGCGATCGGCGCACTGCTCGGCCTGGTGGCCATCGTCCTGGCGATCAAGATGAAGAGCCTGCTGATCGGCGAGTCGGCCAGCGAGGAGGTCGAGCGCGCGATCGTGGCCGCGCTGGAGCACGGTCCCGAGCTTGAGCGCGTTATCCATCTGCGGACGGTGCACCTCGGGCCGGAGGCACTGCTGGTCGCCGCGAAGGTGGCCATCCGCCGCGAGCAAACCGGGGCCAGCATCACCAGCGGGATCGACGCGGCGGAGCAGCGGGTGCGGGCCGCGGTGCCGATCGCGCAGATGATCTACCTGGAGCCCGATCTGTACCGGGCCGCGGCGGCGGATGAGTCCGATCCCGCGGTTCGCGCCGTGCTGCGCGACCCGGCCGACTGAGCCGGGCCGGCGTCCCTGCTCGCCGGGCCGAGCCCGAGCAGCCTGAGCGCCCGCTCCTGCTCGAAGTCCAGGGCGCGGGCGACTGGCGCCGGTATCCGCCCCGTCCGCCTGCCGAGCTCCGCTACCTGGGACCTGGCCGCCGGATCCGTCATGATCCTCAGGCCGAACGCGAGGGCGCCCGGGCTGATGTCATAGCGCCGCTCGATCGCGAGCGCGAGGCCGGCCGCTTCCAGGTCCCGATCGGTGAACTGCCGGTGCGCGGAGCGCGCGCCGCCCCGGCCGCCCTGGCTGCGGTGGCCGCCCAGGCCGGCGGGCTGGCGCAGCACGGGGAGCAGCCCCAGGGATTCCCGGTACCTGAGCATCCGGGCCGAGGTGCCCAGCCGCCGTGCCGCTTCGGTGATGCGCATAGCGACTAATCTTACAATTTTGTGTCAGGAAATCGCTGCTTGGCGTGCAATCACCGGCTCGCGTCTCGTACGGTCGGTACCACGGATGACGAAATCCACCGCAGAGGAGTTGCGCATGTCCGGCCAGACCCTTCCGTTCAAGGTCGCCGATCTATCACTTGCCGAATTCGGGCGGAAGGAGATCAGGCTCGCCGAGCACGAGATGCCGGGGCTGATGGCGGTGCGGGCGGAATACGCCGATGCCCAGCCGCTCCGCGGCGCCCGGATCACCGGCTCGCTGCACATGACCGTGCAGACCGCGGTGCTGATCGAGACCCTCGCTGCCATCGGCGCCCAGGTGCGCTGGGCAAGCTGCAACATCTTCTCCACCCAGGATCACGCGGCCGCGGCGGTGGCGGTCGGCCCGGAGGGCACGCCGGAGGACCCGAAGGGCATCCCGGTCTTCGCGTGGAAGGGCGAGTCCCTGGAGGAGTACTGGTGGTGCACGGAGCAGGCGCTCAGCTGGCCGGCCGGCGACGGGCCGAACATGCTGCTCGACGACGGCGGCGACGCCACCTTGCTGGTGCATAAGGGCGCCGAGTACGAGCAGGCCGGCGGAGTGCCGTCCGCCGCCGACGATAACTCCGAAGAATCGCGGGTGGTGCTCGGCCTGCTCCGGCGGTCGCTGTCCGCCAGCCCGGGCAAGTGGACGGCCGTGGCCGGACAGGTCAGGGGCGTCACCGAGGAGACGACGACCGGGGTGCACCGGCTGTACGAGATGGCTGCCGCCGGCACGCTGAAGTTCCCGGCGATCAATGTCAACGACTCGGTGACCAAGTCCAAGTTCGACAACAAGTACGGCTGCAGGCACTCGCTCGTGGACGGGATCAACCGGGCGACCGATGTCCTGATCGGCGGCAAGGTGGCGGTCGTCTGCGGCTACGGCGACGTGGGCAAGGGGTGCGCCGAGTCGCTGCGCGGCCAGGGCGCCCGGGTCATCATCACCGAGATCGACCCGATCTGCGCGCTGCAGGCCGCGATGGACGGCTTCCAGGTGGCGACGCTGGAGGACGTGGTGGCGAGCGCCGACATCTTCATCAGCGCGACGGGCAATTTCCACATCATCACGGCCGGCCAGATGAGCCAGATGAAGCATCAGGCGATCGTCGGCAACATCGGGCACTTCGACAACGAGATCGACATGGCCGGGCTCGCGGCGCTGCCCGGCATCAAGAAGATCTCGATCAAGCCCCAGGTCGACGAGTGGGTCTTCCCCGACGGGCACTCGGTGATCGTCCTGTCCGAGGGGCGCCTGCTCAACCTCGGCAACGCCACCGGCCATCCGAGCTTCGTCATGTCCAATAGCTTCACCAACCAGGTGATCGCTCAGGTGGAGCTGTTCACCAGGACCGAGGCCTACCCGCTGGGCGTGCACGTGCTGCCCAAGCACCTGGACGAAAAGGTCGCCAGGCTGCACCTGGAGGCGCTCGGCGTGCGGCTGACCCGGCTGACCAAGGAGCAGGCCGGCTACATCGGCGTGCCGGTGGACGGGCCGTACAAGCCCGATCACTACCGCTACTGACCGATGACCGAGGTAGCGCCCGCGGCCGGGGCGGCGTCGGACATCGCCGACCCGGCGCTGGCCGCCGCCGGGCTGGCCCGGATCGGCTGGGCTGAGCGGGCGATGCCGGCGCTCGGCCTGATCCGGGCCGGGTTCACGGCCGAGCAGCCGCTGGCCGGGCTGACCGTGGCCGCCTGCCTGCACGTGACCGCGGAGACCGCCGCGCTGGTGAACGTGCTGCGGGCGGGCGGCGCTCGGGTCCACCTGGCCGCGTCCAACCCGCTGTCCACTCAGGACGATGTCGCCGCGGCGCTCGCAGCGAGCCCGGGCACCATGGTGTCCGCCTGGTCAGGGGCGGACAGGAAGACCTATTACGAGCACATTCACCGGGCTCTTGACTCCGCGCCCGAGCTGGTCATCGACGACGGCTGTGACCTGGTGAACACCCTGCACGCAGACCGCAAGGAACTGCTCGCCGGCGTGCTCGGCGGCTGCGAGTCGACCACGACGGGGGTAGCCAGGCTCCGCCGGATGGCAGCGGCGGGCACGCTGGCGTTCCCGATGGCCGCCGCGAACGCGTCAGAGACCCGGCGCATGCTCGACAACAGGTTCGGCACCGGGCAGTCCGCGATCGACGGCATCATCCGCGCCACCAACACGCTGCTGGCCGGCAAGCTCGTGGTGGTCGCCGGGTTCGGGTCGGCAGGCACCGGTATCGCCGAGCGGGCCAGGGGCCTCGGCGCCAGGGTCATCGTCACCGAGGCAGATCCGGTCCGGGCGCTCGACGCGGTCCTGCAGGGGTATGAGGTGCTGCCGATGGCCGCGGCGGCGCCGGTCGGCGAGGTGTTCATCACCGCCACCGGATCCCGGGACGTGATCGCGGCCGGCCACCTGGCGGTGATGCGCGACGGCGCGATCCTGGCCAACGCCGGCCACTTCGATGTCGAGATCGACGTGCGCGGCCTCGCCGGCCTGGCCGTTGCCGTGCACCCCGAGGTTCGCCCGCACGCCGACGAGTACGTGCTGGACGACGGCAGGCGGCTGATCCTGCTGGCCGAGGGGCGGGTGGTCAACCTGGTCGCCGCCGAGGGCCATCCGGCCGCCGTGATGGACCTGTCCTTCGCCGCGCAGGCACTCGTGCTCGCCTGGCTCGCGCGTGATCACGCCCGGCTGGAGCCGGGCGTGCACGACGTCCCCGCCGCCATCGACGCGCAGATCGCCAGCCTGATGCTCGCCTCGCTCGGCACCGAGATCGACGCGCTCACCCCGGCGCAGCGGGACTATCTGGACTCGTGGCGGTATGGCTCCTGAACCGGGTCAGCACGACCATCGCCGCCCATCCGCCGATCAGGATCATCCAGAAATTGACCAGCCGGTAAGCGAGCACTGAGGTCAGCGCCGCTGAGGTGTTCATCCCGGCGGCCACCAGCGCCGCCGTCAGGGTTGCCTCGACGAGCGCGAATCCGCCGGGGGTGAGCCCCGTGCTGCCGGCCGCCGCGCCGGCCGCGTAGGCGAGGAGCAGGCCGTTCCAGGGCACTGGCTGGCCGGTCGCGTGGATAGCGCAGGCGAGGCAGGCGCAGTCGCCGATCCAGTTCGCCAAGGCGAGCCCGAACACCTCCGCGTACCGTGGCCACGACATCCTGATGCTCGCGACCCGGTTCAGGATGTCCTCGAGGGCGTCGGCGGCCTTCCCCGGCGGCCGGCGCAGCAGCCGGCGGCCGGCCGTGATGACGCGGGTGAGCGCCATGCTCAGCAGGCGGCGCAGGCGCTGGTTGCGCAGGGCCAGCAAGATGGCAACGGCGGGCAGGATGAGCACGGCCGCGCCGGCGAAGCCGACGGCCGTGGCGACTGACGCGCCGCTGGCGAGGGACCCGGCCACCAGGACAAGTGCGAGCGCGGACATGGACAAGATCGCGGACACCGCGAGCGCCCAGCCGGTGATCGCCTGGCCGAGGCCGCGCCGCCGGAACTGCCGGTAGGAGAAGATCACGGCAAGCTGGGCCCCGGCGAACGGGATCGTCATCGACAGCGCGTTGCTCGCGTAGGTGATCGCCATGACCGAGCCGAAGCCGGCCGGGTGGCCGTCGGCCCGCAGCAGGCGCCTGCGGCTGAGCCCGAAGGCAGCCAGCGAAACGAACTCGCAGGCGACGGCGGCAAGGAACCAGGTCCAGTCGAGGCCAGCCAGCTTGTGCAGGGACTCGGCCAGCGTGTGCCGCCCGAGCACGATGCCTGCGGTGATCCCGGCGACGGCCAGCACGGCCACGGCGGCATGCCGCCCGCGCCATCTCCGCTGCACGGCCGCCGCCTGGATGGCGCCGCCCTCGTCCGCGCCGATGCCGCCGGCATCTGCGGTGATGCCGCCCGCGGTCCTGCCGCTATCGCCCGCGGTCATGAGGCCGGTCAGCCCGCACTGGTCACGTCCTCCTATCGCTCCCGGCACGGAGCCGCCGCTCGGTCACCACCACCTCGGCCACGCCGGTCCTCCCGCATAGTCAATGATCTGCGGCCAAGGCTATCCGGGTTCAGCCGGTAATCTCCTGCCGTGGACGTGGATGCATCGTCGCTGCCCATCGGGCCGAAGGGGACACGCTGGCCCGGCTGGTCCGGCGCCCGCAGGCTCGATGCCGGCCGGCCCGGTCCCCCGACTCGCGCGGAGGCGCCATCCGGTCGCACACTCGTGGTGTGGACGTTCCCGCGCTGAGCTGGCTTGAGCTGCCCGCTGGCCCCGCCGTGCAGTTGCTTGACCAGACCAGGCTGCCCGCCGAGGAGACGACGGTCACCTGCGCGGACGTGCCCGCGCTGATCGACGCGATCCGCCGCCTGGTGGTGCGGGGCGCGCCGCTGCTCGGCGTGGCCGGCGCGTTCGGCGTCGCGCTCGCCGCCTACCGCGGCGACGACGTCGCGCAGGCCGCCGCCGCGATCGAGCGGGCCAGGCCGACCGCGGTGAACCTGGCCTGGGGTGCCAGGCGGGCCCTGGCGGCATACCAGCGGGCCAGGCAGCCGGCCGGAAAAGGGCACGAGGATCACAAAGACGGGGAACGAGCCGCAGCCCGTGCTGCCCTGGCCGAAGCCAGGCTGATTGCCGCCGAGGATGCCGCGGCTAGCGCCGCGATGGCGGTGCACGGGCTCGCCCTGATCCCGCCGGACGCCCGCGTGCTGACCCACTGCAACACCGGTGCGCTGGTCTCAGCGGGCGAGGGAACGGCGTTCGCGGTGATCCTGGCGGCGCACCGGGCGGGCAGGCTAGCCATGCTCTGGGTGGCTGAGACGAGGCCGCTGTTGCAGGGCGCGAGGCTGACGGCATACGAGGCGGGGCGGGACGGCATCCGGCATGCGGTGCTGGCTGACTCGGCCGCCGCGTCGCTGCTGGCCGCGGGCGAGGTGGACATCGTGCTCACCGGCGCGGACCGGATCGCCGCGGACGGCAGCGTCGCGAACAAGGTCGGCACCTACGGCCTCGCCGTGCTGGCCAGCCACCATAAGGTGCCATTCGTCGTAGTGGCGCCCATGTCCACCGTCGATCCCGACACGCCAGACGGCGCCGCGATCATCGTCGAGCACCGGCCCGCCGATGAGGTCACCCGCATCGCGGGCAAGCAAGTGGCGCCTGGCGGAACGAGCGCCTACAACCCCGCCTTCGACGTGACTCCGCCGGGCCTGCTGACCGCCATCGTCACCGAACACGGGGTCGCCCGGCCGGTTAATGCGGGTACTCTGCGTGTTCTGAGTGCGGGATCATGCAACGCTGAAGGTCCCCCTGCCGACGTTTACGTGGAACGATGAGGTTTATGAAAGGTCGCGTGCTGGTCGTCGATGACGACGCCGCTCTCGCCGAGATGCTGGGGATCGTGCTCCGTGGTGAGGGGTTCGAGCCGACATTCGTCTCCGATGGGGACAAGGCCATGGATGCGTTCCATGAATCCCGGCCCGACCTCGTGCTGCTCGACCTGATGCTGCCGGGCATGGACGGGATCGACGTCTGCCGCCAGATCCGGGCCGAGTCCGGGGTGCCGATCGTCATGCTGACGGCGAAGAGCGACACGGTCGACGTGGTGCTCGGCCTGGAGTCAGGCGCCGACGACTACATCGTCAAGCCGTTCCAGTCGAAGGTGCTGATCGCGCGGGTCCGCGCCAGGCTGCGCAGGACCGACGATCCGGCGCCGGAGATGCTGCAGATAGGCGATGTCAGCATCGACGTGGCCGGGCACGCGGTGAAGCGGGCCGGCGAGCCGCTCAACCTCACGCCGCTTGAGTTCGACCTGCTGGTGGCGCTGGCCCGCAAGCCGCGCCAGGTATTCACCCGCGAGGTGCTGCTCGAGCAGGTGTGGGGATACCGGCACGCGGCCGACACCCGCCTGGTCAACGTCCACGTCCAGCGGCTCCGAGCCAAGATCGAGAAGGATCCTGAGCGTCCGGAGATCGTCGTGACTGTCCGCGGCGTCGGGTACAAGGCCGGATCCGGCTAGGCCGGCCGGTAAGGCCGCCACCGGCGGGCCAGGTCCCGCTCCATCCAGCGAAGAAGGGTCATGAAGGGGGCAGCGACACCTAGCAGCGCGGCTGACGATGTGCGCTCCGGTGCCACGGCCGTCCGCCGGGTGGCCGCGGCCACGTTCGCGGATGTCATCCGGCTGCTGCCAGCCGCACGCCGCAGGGCCGTCGCGGCGCGGGACCACGCGGTGGCCGCGCTGGCGGCGCTGCGCATGCGCTGGAGCCGGTCGCTGCAGTTGCGCGTGGTCAGCACCACGCTGATCTTCTCCGCGGCCGTGATAGCGGTGCTCGGCTTCTTCCTGCTGCAGCAGATCGCCGGCGGGCTGTTGCAGAACAAGGAGAGGTCAGCGGCCGCGCTGGTGGAAACTGGCGTCGGCGTGATCCAGAACACGACTGGTTTCAGCACGACGCCGCCGGCGTCGGCCAACGCGAACACGCTGATGCGCGAGATCCTCCGCACTCTCCCGGGGGAGAGTGACGCCGGCAGCGCGACCGGCACCGCGATCATGATCAATAAGTTTCGCGGGAAGAATGCCTACGCCCTCGGCTGGTCTAAGAGCCCGTACCGCCGGACGAGCATCCCTCCCGCGCTGATTGCCCTCGTCAACCATGAGCAGCTGACCCGTAACGATCAGCAGGCCTCCGAGCCGACGCTGCTGGTCTCTGCCGATGGCCACCAGCGCGTCCCCGGAATTGTCATCGGCACGCCGGTGGGCCGCGACTACCAGTTGTATTACCTGTTCCCGCTGATCCAGGAACAGCAGACTCTGGCCCTGGTCCAGCGCACGATAATCGTGGTCGGGCTCGCGCTTGTTTTCCTCCTGGCCGCGATTGCGTCGCTGGTCACCCGCTGGGTGGTCGTCCCGGTCCGGCAGGCCGCCCAGGGCGCACGGCGGCTGTCGACCGGCAACCTGGGCGAGCGCATGGAGGTACGCGGTGCCGACGACCTGGCGGCGCTGGCAACGTCCTTCAACGACATGGCGGCGAGCCTGCAGGAGAAGATGGCCGAGCTGCAGGAACTCTCGCATGTGCAGCGCCAGTTCGTCTCTGATGTATCGCACGAGCTACGCACCCCGCTGACGACGATCAGGATCGCCGCGGACGTGCTCTTCGCCGCCAAGCAGCAGCTGGACGCCTCATCGGGCCGGTCCGCCGAGCTGCTGCAAAGCCAGCTTGAGCGCTTCGAGGCGCTGCTGGCCGACCTGCTAGAGATCAGCAGGTACGACGCCAACGCGGCGACGCTGGATCCTGAGCCGGTCGACGTCTGTGACCTCGTCAGGAACTCGGCTGACGTGGCGCAGCAACTGGCCGAGCGCCGCGGGGCCAAGATTGAGTTCAGGCTGCCGGCCGAGCCCTGCGTGGCCGAGGCCGACCGGCGCCGGGTCGAGCGCATCCTGCGGAACCTCCTGGTCAACGCGGTGGAGCACGGCGAGAACAAGGACACCGTCGTCACCGTAGCCGGTGACAGGGACGCGGTGGCCGTCGCGGTCAGGGATTACGGCTGCGGGCTGGCACCCGGCGAAGAGAACCTCGTGTTCGACCGTTTCTGGCGGGCGGATCCCGCGCGGGCCCGGACCACCGGCGGCACCGGCCTCGGCCTGTCGATCGCGCTGGAAGACGCGCTGCTGCACGGCGGCTGGCTGGAGGCATGGGGGGAGCGGGGCAGGGGCTCGGTGTTCCGGCTGACCCTGCCGCGCGTCACCGGTGCCGATCTTGTGGGGTCCCCGCTGCCGCTGAGCCCGGATGAGTCGGCTGAGCTGGCCGCGGACTGGGACGCCGGCGCGGCCGCGGTGACTGTGCCCGAGCCGGGCGTGCCCGCGGCCACCGTGCCGCACGCCCGGCAAGGACCAGGCGGGACAGCCGGACGCACCGTGGGGGCAGCTGGTGACTAGGGCGCCGCGCACTGCATCCAAGCTGGCCGCGTTGCGGCCGCTGCCGCTGGCTGTTATCGCGTGCGTGTGCACGATCGCCGCCGGCGGCTGCGCCACCGTGCCCACCAGCGGGCCGCCCCGCCAGATCAAGCAGCCGCCGAATGACCTGAGTCAGGGTGAGGATTTCCCGCAGCTGATCCCCGCGCCGCCGGGCAGCAAGTGGACCCCGCGGCAGATCGTGTCTGGCTTCCTGGTGGCCAGTGCCAGCTTCGCTGACGCCGTCGCACGCGAGTACCTGGCTGGTCCCCTGGCTCAGACCTGGAGACCGGGCTGGGCGGTCACGGTGGTCTCCCAGCCGAAGGTCCAGCAGGAAAGGAGAATCCCGCACCTGGCCGGGCAGTCATCCGGCGAGACAGCGACCGTCGAGGTCAGCGGCCAGAAACTCGCAACGCTGAACGCTAGCGGACAGTACCAGGTTCCGCCGGACTTGGTCACGCAGAAGAAGATTCGCTTCTCGCTAAGTAAGATCAACGGTCAGTGGCGGATCACCAACCCGCCGCAGCGGCTGCTGCTGAGCAAGGCCGACTTCCTCCGCGTGTACCAGCCGCGGAATCTGTATTTCTTTGCCTCGTCCGGCGGGACGCTGGTACCCGATCCGGTGTTCGTGCCGCTGCGGGCCACCACGACCGATCTTGCTAACGGGCTGGTCAACGCGCTGAAGCAGCGGCCGCTCGGGTATCTGCAGGGTGTCACGCAGACAAGCTTCCCGCCCGGCACCAAGCTGCTCGGCCCGGTCAGGATCGCGGGTTCCGCCGCCATCGTGAACCTTGGCGGCGCGATTGCGCGAGCTACGCCTGCGGTGCAGGCCGATGCCGCCGCCCAGCTCGTCTGGACGCTGACCAGCCCGTCCTATGAGCGCTCGGCCATCACGTCGGTGCGGCTCGAGATCAACGGCCGGCCGCTGAGGCTGCGTGGCTCCGCTGACGGTGCCGAACTGCTCGGCAACTACAAGCGGATGGTCCCGGAGCCGTCGGCGGGCGCCGGGCTGTATTTCATCGGCGATAACGGCGTGGTCCAGCTGCTGTCCGCGTCGCAGGCTACGGCGCGCCCGGACCCGGCCCGCGGCCAGGCAGGTACCGGAGCCGTCCCGATGACATCGATCGCCGTGTCTCCGCCGGATGAGCGGTTCATCGCCGGCGACAGCTACGGCGATCTCTGGGTGGCCACTACGCACGGCGTCTGGCTGCGGCCGCCCGACGGCAAGCCGCCCATCGCGGTGGACATCGGGCTGCTTCCCGGAGACCGGATCAGCGCGCTGCGGGTCGCCCCGGACGGAGTGCGCATCGCCGTGATCGTCCGCGGCAAGACTCCGTCACAGGTGCAGATCGGGGCGGTCACGCGCGGGGAGAACACGGCCTCCATCGGCCAGCTCGTGCCGATCGGCCAGGGCATCCGGGACCCGACGGCCCTGAGCTGGTACGACGCCGATGACCTGATGGTGCTTTCCAGCCCGGGCGGGGACGGAGCGGCGCTGGAGCGGGTTCCGGTCAACGGCGGCCAGCCGATTCCGGTGCCGCCGGAACGCCGCATCGTCTCGCTCGCCACCGCCGGATCTCATATCGTGGCGGGCCTTCGCGGCGGCCAGATCGTGACCTTCGGCGGGCTGGCCGGCGGCTGGGGCCCGCTGGTGGCGGGCGAGGATCCGGCCTACCCCGGCTGAGCCTCGCCAGAGGACGGAGACCGGCCCTTCACTCTCCGTTACTAATTGTGGGCGCTTGCCTCCTGACATTCGATCCGGATGCGGCTACCGTTCGTGTCATGGCACCCGCCCGGGTCCGTGGTTGCGTCGGGCAGGTCCCCCCTTCACCGGGGTGCCCGCCCTGGCAAGCCGATGCCAGCCGCAGGCGAAACGGCCCACGTAAGGCGACTTATCGTCGACCGATCACGGTGCGGCTTAGGAGTAAGTCCTGCCCCGCCGGGAGATCCGATGTCCCCCGGACCGGGAGAAGGGCAGTAGTGGCGAAGCAGCCGCGAGCCCCTCAGCAGGCGGATGTGGGGTCGAAGACCAGGTCGGCCGGGCGGGTGCCGCTCTCTCCGACCGGGCAGAAGGGGGTTCCCTGAGTGGACATCATCTTCAAGGGCCGGCACACGGACGTGCTGGAACGGTTTCGCAGGCACGCAACGGCCAAGCTGAGCAAGATCGCGAGGCTGGACAGCAAGGCAATCCGGGTGGACGTGGAGGTATCCAAGGAGCGGAACCCGCGCCAGTCGGGCCGCCGGGAACGGGTCGAGCTCACCATCTCCTCGCGCGGTCCGGCGATTCGCGCGGAGGCAGCCGCTGAGGACCGTTTCACGGCGCTCGACATGGCCTTCGCCAAGCTGGAATCTCGGCTGCGGCGAGCGGGCGACCGGCGCAAATGCCGTCATGGCGGGCACCCGGCGGGCCGTGTCGGCGACGTGGCGGAACCGGCTGAGTCGGCCGAGCCCGCTGAGCTGGCCGAGCCGGCCGGCCCAGCACGTATCCCGTCCGGCGGGCCAGCTAACCCGCAGTCCGCCGCGCGCCCGGCGGCACGGGAGACCCGCCCGGCCCGCGAGACCCGCCCGGCCCGCGAGACCCGCCCGGCCCGCGAGACCCGCCCGGCCCGTGAGCCCGGCCGGCCGGCCGGCCCCGATGACGACGTCGTCGCGATCCAGATGGAAGGCGAGGGCCCGCTGGTCGTGCGGGAGAAGTTCCACGGTGCCATGCCGATGAGCATCGACCAGGCGCTGTTCGAGATGGAAATGGTGGGCCACGACTTCTTCTTGTTCCGGGACTCCGACTGCGGCGAGCCGAGCGTCGTGTACCGGCGGCGCGGCTATCAGTACGGCGTGCTCCGCCTTGTCGAGCAGGACGCGGACCAGCGGGAGGCTGGATCGTTCGCGCGCAGGCAGCCGGCGGATGACAGCCAGCTGGACGGCGATCCGCTGCAGGACGGCCTGGGCGGGCTGAGCGACGCGGCCGGGCGGAACGCCAGCCCGCAGTCGGGCGGCCGCGCCAGGCGGAACAGCAAGGCCGGGCGGAACGGCAAGGCCGGGCGCAACGGCAAGGCCGGGCGCAAAGACGGGACCGTGCGGCGCGGCCGGGCCAGGCGGAACGGCAAAGCCGGGCAGGCGGCGGGGCCGCGCTCCATGTTCCCGGCAGGCTGGCCGGACCGGATCGCGGCGGCTGACCAGGAGGCCGGCTGCAGGCTGCTGTGCGGCGGGCTGCTGTGCGGCGGGCTGCAGCTTGGCTGGCCGGGCTCGCAGGGGGCGTTGCCACCGCGCCGCCATCGCCGGCCGTGCGACCTCGTTGGCTCGGCGAGGGTCGCTGTCAGGGCACGGCTGGTCACGGAGTACCGTCCTGCGCGGCGCATGGTCCGCACCCGCCGCTGCCCGTGGCCGGTGCCACGGCGGCCAGCCGCGCCCGGCAGGCCGCGCTTGCGCCGGGGGCCGCCGTCGGCAAGAGTTGATCACGCAGCACCGAAGGCCGGCCCGGAGCCGCCTGGCGAACGGGTCCGGCACGCAGGAGGGCGGGTCATGGGAGGAGGCGTCATGGGCAGAGGCCGCGGAGCTGCCGATGGACGGCCGGTAAACCCGGGTCGTCCCGAGCCGATTCGCACGATGATCGTTGATGATCACGCACTGTTCCGCCGCGGCCTGGAGATGGTCCTCGATGAGGAGGAGGGCATCAAGGTCGTGGGCCAGGCCAGCGATGGATCCGAGGCGGTGCAGAAGGCCGGAGAGTCGCTTCCCGATGTCGTGCTGATGGACATCAGGATGCCCCGTAGCAGCGGAATCGAGGCATGCCGGGCGATGAAAGAGGTCGTCCCGAGCGCCAAGATCGTCATGCTCACGATCAGCGACGAGGAAGAGGACCTATTCGAGGCGATCAGGGCGGGTGCGAGCGGTTACCTGCTCAAGGACCTGCCGCTGGATGAGGTCGCGGAAACGGTGCGGGCCGTCCATGGCGGCCAATCCCTGATCAACCCGTCGATGGCGGGAAAGCTGCTGACCGAGTTCGCCACGCTGGCCAAGCGCGATGCCGAGGAACGTGCCCAGCAGGTACCGGCGCCGCGGCTCACCGAGCGGGAGATGCAGGTACTCAAGCTCGTTGCCAGGGGGATGAACAACAGGGACATCGCCAAAGAGCTGTTCATCTCCGAGAACACGGTCAAGAACCACGTGCGCAACATCCTGGAGAAGCTGCAAATCCATTCGAGGATGGAGGCAGTGATGGTCGCGGTCAGGGAGAAGCTGATCGAGTTCTCCTGAGTCGGCCGGAACGTTCACCCGTTGCCGATAGGACCAACTGGTGGGACCAGCGATGCCGGGCCTAGTCCGGCTCAAGCAACGTCGATGGGAGTCCCGCCGTTGTGAAGGCCGCTGCATCCGCCGGATGCTGCCGGGGCGCCGGATCCGGCGGTTCGTGGTGCCTGCGGTGCCTGTGGTGCTGATGGTGCGCGCGGTGAGCGTTCCGGCTCGTGCGGGGCGGGCAGTGAGCAATCGGAAGCGGGAAACGGGGTCACCAGCGGGCCGCCGGGTGCCCGCTCGGGCGGGGTGCCGCAGGCGGTCACTCGGGCGGGGTGCCGCAGGCGGTCACTCGGGCGGGGTGCCGCAGGCGGCTACTCGGGCGGGGTGCCGCAGGCGGCTACTCGGGCGGGGTGCCGCAGGCGGTCACTCGGCGGGTGCCTCAGGTGGCTACTCGGGCGGGTGCCTCAGGCGGCTACTCGGGCGGGTGCCTCAGGCGGGGCACGGCTGAGGGGCCGCGATCACTCGGGCTGGCGCGCAGAGGGCGCCGGGGCGCGATACTCAGGTTTCTGCGGACAGCGCCGCCTTCAGCCGCGGCTCCAGCTCCGGCGGCTGCACGTGGCCGAGCTGGACGCTGTCACAGCCGACCCACGAAGCGGCCTCGGTCAGTGACCGCGCCATCGGCTCGGCGGCGCGCGGCGTGTCCAGCGACAGCTGGCGCGCGACGAGCGTCCGGCCGCTGCGGGCCGGATCGACCCGGCCCAGGAGACGCCCGCTGGCAAGCAGCGGCATCGTGAAGTACCCGTGCACGCGCTTCTCCCTTGGCACATAGGCCTCGAGGCTGTGCTCGAAGCCAAACATCCGCAGCGTGCGCTTCCTGTCCCAGATGAGAGAGTCGAACGGCGACAGCAGGGTGACCCGGTGTCGGCCGCGACGTGAGCCTGGCTGCCCTGCGGCGGCTGCCATCTGCAGGGCGGCCGGATCGGCCCAGCCCGGGATCGCGGTCCCGCCGCCGTCGATCTCGACTGGCGTGAGCCCGGCCGCCACCGCGGCGTCCGTCGTGGCGGCGATGCTCTTGAGCGGGCCACGACTGAACTGGCTCAGCCGCTGGTAGTCGACCAGGTCTGCCCTGGTAACCACCCCCAGAGCGCGAGCGGCCACGCCGACCAGGTGAATCACGCACTCCTCATCGGTCGGCTCGGAGCCGAGCAGCTGGTCAAGGAGCACGCGCTCAGGCAGGTCATACACGCGGCGCCAGCCTGCCCGCCGGGAGCAGATCACCTCGCCCGTATCGAGCAGCCACTCAACGGCGATCTTCGTCTCCGACCAGTCCCACCAGGCGCCGCCGTTCTTGGCGCCGCCGAGCTGGGTGGCTGTCAGCGGGCCCTCCGCCGTGATCCTGGCCAGCACGTCGGCGCAGGCACGCTCGTGGCTCCGGTGCCAGCGCATCCCCCTGGCCCGCAGCGCGCGGCGCCGGAAGGCGTAGTACGGCCATTCCTCGATCGGGAGCACGCAGGCGGCATGCGACCAGTACTCGAAGGCGCCCGCCTGGCCAGGATTCCAGTAGGCGCGCTCGATGCGGGCTCGCGGGATGGCGCCGAGCCTGGCGTAGGCAACCAGCTCATGCGAGCGCGCAAGGACGCTGATCGTGTCGAGCTGGACGGCGCCGAGCCGCCGGAGCATGCCGGGCACTCCGCCGCGCCGTCCTTCCGCGCCGATCAGGCCTTGCGCCCCGAGCGTGATCAGGCGCGCGTCATCCGGGGTCAGCGTGAGCTTCGGAGCCGGGAAGGAAAGGCTGGCCACGAGCCGCAAGCGTAACTGGCGACTCTGACAGTCCGGATGGCAGCGGCGGGCAGTGTAGCCGGACGGGCTGACGGGACGGGCCGGATGGCAGCGTGGCCGGACGGGCTGACGGGACGGGCCGGATGGCAGCGTGGCCGGACGGGCTGACGGGACGGCCGACAGGCAGCGTGGCCGGACGAGCAGGCGGACGGGTCGGCCGACGGGCGGGGTCGGCTGGCGGCGTGGCCCGCCGAGCAGACCGGACGGGGCCGGCTGGCAGGGACGGGCAGACGGGACGGGCCGGTCTAGTACCAGTCCTCGAAGATGTTGGTCGCAAGCGCGAGCAGCCCGCCGACGGCCGCGAACGCCGCGCTCGCCCAGAACAGCCACCAGGTCGGGCCGAAGACGAGGGCGAAGCCGCCGGCGATGAAGCCGATCATGATGATGGCGACGGCCGTCCAGGAGACAGCGCGCCCGTGGAACGCCGGCAGCGGCGTAAAGGCGCCGCTGACCTGGTGGTGGGTGAGCATGCGCGAGTCTTCAGGGCTGCCTCCGGTGACCGCCGGGTCCGCCGCCGCCTCGCCCATGGTGCCCGGTCTCAGCTGATCGGCCATGCGCGCTGCTCCTCTCGTCATGAGTCGCCACCGTACCCCTCATTGTGATCGGGGCCTGCGAGCACGCGGCATCCGCCCCCTGAAGTATGGTCCTTATCGCGCAGGCTCGGCTTCACCCCGCCGCTCGCCTACCATGACTTAAGAACACGGCGGCACCGGTCCGCCACGATGCCGTCCGCTGCCCGGCCACGAAATTGGCCCGCTACGGCGAGGCGGCGACAGAGCCAGTCAGTAAGCCGATCCGCGAGGAGCGCGACGCAAGTGCCAGTCATCATCGATAGTGTCCTTCGCGCCGGCGAGGGCAAGATCCTGCGCAAGCTCAAGCGGATTGCCCATCAGGTCAACTCGATCGAGGACGATTTCGCCGCGCTGAGCGACGGCGACCTGCGTGCCCTGACCACCGAGTTCAGGCAGCGCCACGCGGATGGCGAATCGCTGGACGACCTGCTCCCCGAGGCATTTGCGGCAGTCCGGGAGGCGGCGAAGCGGACCCTGGGCCAGCGGCCTTTCGATGTGCAGCTGATGGGCGGCGCCGCGCTGCACTTCGGCAATATCGCGGAGATGAAGACCGGTGAAGGCAAGACCCTGGCCGGGGTGCTGCCCGCCTACCTGAACGCCCTGGCCGGCCGGGGCGTGCACATCATCACCGTCAACGACTATCTGGCCAAGCGTGACTCCGAGTGGATGGGGCGGGTGCACCATTTCCTCGGCCTCGAGGTCGGCTGCATCCTGGCGCAGATGGAACCGGAGGAGCGCCGCAAGCAGTACGACGCCGATATCACCTACGGGACCAACAACGAGTTCGGCTTCGACTACCTCAGGGACAACATGGCCTGGGGCCTGGAGGAGCGCGTCCAGCGCGGACATTCCTATGCCATCGTGGACGAGGTTGACTCGATCCTGATCGACGAGGCCCGCACCCCGCTGATCATCAGCGGCCCCGCGGACCAGAACAGCCGCTGGTATCAGGAGTTCGCCAAGATCGCGCCGCGGCTCCGGCGCGGCGAGGACGGCCAGGGTGACTACGAGGTCGACGAGAAGAAGAAGACCGTCGGCATCCTCGAGGCCGGCGTGGAGAAGGTCGAGGATTGGCTCGGCATCGAGAACCTGTACGAGTCGGTGAACACGCCCCTGGTCAGCTTCCTGAACAATGCGCTGAAGGCCAAGGAGCTGTACAAAAAGGACAAAGACTACGTCGTGATCAATGGCGAGGTCCTGATCGTCGACGAGTTCACCGGCCGCATGCTGCACGGGCGCCGCTATAGCGAGGGGATGCACCAGGCCATCGAGGCCAAGGAAGGCGTCCAGATCAAGGACGAGAACCAGACCCTCGCCACCATTACCCTGCAGAACTACTTCCGCCTGTACGAGAAGCTGGCCGGCATGACCGGCACGGCGATGACCGAGGCGAACGAGTTCCACCAGACCTACAAGCTCGGCGTCGTCCCGATTCCGACGAACATGCCGATGATCAGGGCCGACCAGCCTGACCTCGTCTATCAGACGGTACAGGCCAAGTTCCAGGCGTGCGTGGACGACATCGTCGAGCGGCACCGGGCGGGCCAGCCGGTTCTGGTGGGCACGACCAGCGTGGAGAAGTCAGAGATCGTGTCCAAGATGCTGAAGCGCCAGGGCGTCCCGCACGAGGTGCTGAACGCGAAGTACCACGAGCGCGAGGCGGCGATCATCGCCCAGGCCGGGCGGAAGGGCGCCGTGACCGTCGCCACGAACATGGCGGGCCGCGGCACCGACATCATGCTGGGCGGGAACCCGGACTTCGTCGCCGACCTGGAGCTGCACCAGCGCGGGCTTTCTCCGGTCGAGACGCCAGAGGACTTCGAGGCAGCGTGGCCGGAGGCGGTGGAGAAGGCCAGGCGGGCCGTGGCCGAGGAGCATGAGGAGGTCGTCGCCGTGGGCGGCCTGTACGTTCTCGGCACTGAGCGGCATGAGTCACGCCGGATCGACAATCAGCTCCGCGGCCGGTCCGGGCGGCAGGGTGACCCGGGCGAGTCGAGGTTCTACCTGTCGCTCGAAGACGACCTGATGCGGATGTTCAACGCGGACAAGGTCGCGCACTTCATGGAATGGCTGAAGACGCCGCCGGAAGTGCCGATCGAGTCGAAGGCGGTCAGCCGCTCGATCAGGTCCGCGCAGACCCAGGTCGAGCAGCAGAACTTCGAGATCCGCAAGGACCTGCTCAAGTACGACGACGTGATGAACCGCCAGCGCCACGTCATCTATGACGAGCGGCGGAAGGTGCTCGAGGGCGCGGACATGCACGAGCAGGTCCGCGGCATGACCGACGAGGTGGTCGCCAGCTACGTCGCGGCCGCCACCAGCGAGGGCTTCCCGGAGGAATGGGACCTCGATCAGCTCTGGCGGGCCTTCCGCCAGCTCTACCCCGGCGGCATGACGATCGACGGGGTGATCGAGGAGGCAGGCGGGGAACGTTCCGCGCTCTCGACCGAGTTCCTGACGGCAATCATGCAGCAGGACGCGCAGGCCGCGTACGACCGCCGCGAAGCGGAACTGACGCCTGAGGTGATGCGGGAGCTTGAGCGCCGCGTGGTCCTGTCGGTGCTGGACCGCAAGTGGCGTGAGCACCTGTACGAGATGGACTACCTGCGTGACGGCATCGGCTTGCGGGCGTGGGCGCAGCGCGACCCGCTGGTGGAATACCAGCGCGAGGGCTTCGACATGTTCAGCGAGATGATGGCGGGCATCAAGGAAGAATCGGTCGGCAGCCTGTTCAATCTCCAGGTCCAGGTGCAGGAGGGCCCGATCGTCGAGGAGGCGGGCCCCGATGCCGGGCCGCTTGCGGCCGGCCCGGGAACCGCCATGCCGGGGATTGCCCAGGGCGGCCAGGCCGCTGGCACCGCCCAGGGCGGCCAGGCCGGAGCAGGCGGCGGCGCCAGGACTGCGGGCCGGTCTCAGGGCGGCCGGTCCCGGTCGAGGCGGGCCGCTGGCCGCCATGCCGCCGGGCCGGCACCCGGTGCACCGGATGATCAGGCTGTCCCGGCGGCCTTCGCGCCGCGCGGGCTCGCTCAGCCGCAGCGGCCAGGGCGGCTGGAGTACAGCGCGCCGAGCGAGGACGGGACAGGAAAGGCCGAGCGCCGGGCCGGGTCTGCGGGCCAGGGCAGCGCGGCTGGCGGCCGGGTCGGCAGGAATGACCTGTGCCCGTGTGGTTCCGGCCGCAAGTACAAGCGCTGTCACGGCGACCCGCGCAACCGCCAGGATTCCTGACCAGCTGTTCATGGCAGCATGCGCAGGACCCGCGGACCGGGCGGCGGCCAGGTCGGCAGGAATGATGTGTGCCCGTGTGGTTCCGGCCGCAGGTGCAAGCGCTGTCACGGCGACCCCGCGCAACCGCCAGGATTCCTGACCGGCCGTCTCAGGCAGCATGCGCAGTGCCTGCGGGGCAGCTGAATCAGGGCCCGGGCGGCACGGGGCCGAGGCCGCCTGAGTTCATGATCCTGGGGATTTCTCGGTCGTATTGACCGAGAAATCCCCAGGATCATGTTGCTGAACGCCGTTGCCGCGGCGTGCTGCGTCAGGCGGCCTCGACGGCCGTGCATACCCACCGCGCGGCCTGCGCGTCACGCCCGGGGCTGGCCTGGCGCGGGCCTGCCCGCTCTAGCCGCACGGCCAGCGCCCGCACCCTCGGGCCGACACCGACGATCACGGTCATCTCGACCACGCCGGCAGCTGGCCGGAAGGCGACGACGCGCCGTACCCGAGGCTGCTCACGGGCCGCAAGCAGCGGCCCGAGACGCTGGATATGCCGTCGCGCCCGCTCGGTCGTCCAGGGCACGATCTGGCGGGGCGGCCGGGCCCCGGCCAGGGTCTCCGCGAGAACCTGGGCGAACGTGCCCGGCCAGCCGGGCGGTGCCGCCTGGCTCCCGGCCCGCGATCCCGCGACAGCCCGCCGCGGCCCAGGGACCTGCCCGCCCGGCGGTGTTTGCCCGGCTCGCTCTGGCTGCCCGGCTCGCTCTGGCTGCCCGGCCGGCGGTGTTTGCCCGGCTTGCTGTGCCTGCCCGGCCGGCGGTGCTTGCCCGGCTCGCTCTGGCTGCCCGGCCCTCGACGGGGGCATTCCCCCGGCGGCCGCGGGAGCGGGTGCGCCAGCACCCGCCTCATCGTCGTAGGGCGGTGCCGAGTCGGGGATCGTGAGCATCCTTACTGCCACCGCGTCAGGCAGCGGGCGCTCGCCCGGCGGCCGCCGCTTGCCCCGCGGCCGCCGGGTGATCCCGGGAACCAGGGGGAGCACCGTCGGCGCACCGGATAAAGTCCCTGGCTGGTCCCGCTCGCCAGTCGCGGGCTGCACACCTGCTGAGCCTGTGAGCTCCGTTGACATCTGACCTCCGGAGAAGCACGCGTCATCCACGGGTCCGGCGCTTCGGCCGCCGGCCGGAGCAGGCTCCCGGGGGCACCCGTTTGCCGGCCTGCCTGAGTTGTAGCCGCCGCCGGTGACATTTCCGGGCAACTGGCCCGCGGGCCGGCGGACTACGCTCAGGCCGCGGCCCCGGGTCATCCGGCCAGCCGCGGCGCGGCAGGACAGCCACATCCTGTCCGGCCGCAGCTCGCCCGGCCGCAACCGGAATGCTGAGGCCGCCAGGAAGGTTCAGGTTCGGTGAAGTCCCGAACAGTGCCCGCCATCCACCTGGAGCAGAAAGTGTCGCTGCCGCCCCTGGTCACGCCCGCCGCAGACCTTAGCGTCGATGAGGTCAGGCGGTACTCACGTCACCTGATCATTCCTGATGTCGGCATGACCGGGCAGAAGCGCCTGAAGAACGCGAAGGTGCTCTGCGTCGGGGCTGGCGGGCTGGGTTCCCCCGCCCTGCTGTACCTGGCCGCCGCCGGCGTCGGCACCCTCGGCGTCATCGATTTCGATACCGTCGACGAATCGAACCTGCAGCGCCAGATCATCCACGGCCAGTCCGACATCGGCAGGCCGAAGGCACAGTCAGCGCGCGACAGCATCAAGGAGATCAACCCGTACGTCACTGTCGTCCTGCACGAGACGCAGCTCGACTCGGACAACGCGCTGCAGATTTTCGCCCAGTACGACCTGATCGTCGATGGCACTGACAACTTCGCGACTCGTTATCTGGTCAATGACGCTTGCGTGCTCCTCGGCAAGCCCTACGTCTGGGGTTCCATCTACCGCTTCGACGGCCAGGCCAGCGTCTTCTGGGCAGAGCACGGACCCTGCTACCGCTGCCTGTACCCGGAGCCGCCGCCACCAGGAATGGTGCCGTCGTGCGCGGAGGGCGGCGTTCTCGGCGTGCTCTGCGCCTCGATCGGGTCGATCCAGGTCAACGAGGCGATCAAGCTCATCGTGGGAATAGGCGACCCGCTCGCCGGGCGGCTGATGATCTACGACGCGCTGGAGATGAGCTACCGCTCGGTGCGGGTCAGGAAGGATCCGGAGTGCCCGGTCTGCGGCAAGAACCCGACGATCACCGGTCTGATCGACTATGACGCGTTCTGCGGGACGGTCTCCGAGGACGCGCAGCAGGCCGCCGTCGGCTCGACAATTACCGCCACGGAGCTGAAGGGGATGCTCGACCGCGACGATGACATCTTCCTGGTTGACGTCAGGGAGCCGAACGAGTATGAGATCGTCTCCATACCCGGGGCTGTCCTGATCCCGAAGGACCAGTTCCTGTCCGGGGCCGCGCTTGAGCGTCTTCCGCAGGACAAGCGGGTAGTGCTGCATTGCAAGAGCGGAGTGCGCAGTGCCGAGTGCCTGGCAGTGGTGAAGAATGCCGGTTTCGCGGATGCGGCGCACGTGGGCGGAGGAGTCCTCGCGTGGATCAGCCAGGTAGATCCGTCACTGCCGGCTTACTGACCCGGGGCTGCCGGGAGCATGACCGCGCCATCCGCGCGGCGGCGCCTCCTCGGCGGTTAGCACAGGCCGTAGCATTCTGGTGTGGCCGTGCAGTCGGAAGATCCGGGCAGAGGTAGCGTCCCGGTGCACACCGACTCAGGCGACGGAAGTCCCTCGCCCGTTGAGCCCGGCCTTGTGGCGCCGGCCGCGCCGCCGGCCGGCCAGGGCAGGCTGCGGTCAGGGCTGACGGTGGCCGCGCTGGTGCTCGGGCTCGCCGGGCTTGCCGCCTCGGCGGCCGGCATCGCCGTCCAGGTGCTGCCCCAGCGTTTCAGCGCCGCACAGCAGCAGCAGATCATGGCCTGGGAGTCAGCCCGGCGCTGGCGTGCATCGCCGGTCGCGAAGATCTTCCCGCCCACCGTGGCATACCAGCTGCCCAGTTACGCGCTGTCCGGCTCCGCCGGGCTGCCGCTGCGGGCCCGCCGCGTCGGGATCGCCCGGCAGGCGGCCTGCAGGACGGGCGCCGACCCGGCCGCCGCGGCGGTGCTCAGGCAGCACGGCTGCGCTGCCATGCTCAGGGCCACCTACATCGACGGGACCGGGAGCCTGGTGGTCACGGTCGGAGTGGCAGTGATGCCGGGCACGGCCGCGACGGTTGCCGCGATCCGCGCGCTGCCGACCCGGCATGGACTCCAGTCCGGCGTACGTCCGCTGGCCTTCGGCCGCACTCTTACCGCGGGCTTCGGGGCCGCGCAGCGGCAATTCTCCCATGCCGTCGCCGCCGGGCCATACCTGATCTTGTCCGTGGCCGGCTATGCCGACGGCAGGCCGCGGGTCCAGGTATCGACGGATGCATACGCGCAGGACGAGATGAGCAGCCTGGCCGATGGCGTCGCGGATACGATAAGCGCGCCGCTCGGTGCCCTGCCCTCGCCGCCCCGCTGCCCGGGAGCTCCCGGATGCTGAGGGCGCGGGCAGCCCGGTGGCGGCGGTCGTTCAGCTGCCTGCTGGCCCTGACGGCGGCCATGGCCGCGGCAGCCGCTCTCACAGCGGGCCCGGCCGGTGCCGACAGCGTGCGCGACGCCCAGCAATGGGTGCTGGAC
>WNGA01002024.1_pt1 | contig 31771 bp, 31 predicted proteins | sample 5400061 | NCBI WGS metagenome assembly WNGA01 (sample SAMN13153366, study PRJNA577476) | soil metagenome | isolation source: 100 cm soil or saprolite under grassland replicate 2 | place: USA:California | collected 2016-06-15 | reverse complement strand
TCGGCAGCGGTACGCAGCCGACGTCCCTCGGCGCGGACGCCCGCCAGGTAGCGAGCCCGGCGCTCCTTCGCATCTCGGTGCCCGCTGCCATGCTCGAACGCAGCCTTCGCCACCGCTCCTCTCCTTACTCGCAGGTCTATGGATCAGGATGCACGGGCATCCGAGACCGATCAAGCGAACATCCACAGGTCCCCGATCAGGATGCTCGGTGAGCCAGGCAGCCGTCGCAGCTGGCTCGCGGGCTCGTCTACCGCGCCTCGCCGATCCCGAGCAGCTTGCCGCCGCCCCGCTGGAGGCGATCCGGGCGGCCAAGGTCGGCTACCGGGATCGGTACATCAAGGGGGTGGCCGAAGCCGTCGCCGGGGCATCGACCTGGAGGCGCTCGAGCAGCTGCCCCGCGAGGAAGCCCGGCGCGAGCTGATGCGGCTTCCCGGCGTGGGCCCCTACACGGCCGACCTGGGGACTCATCGTGGGCGCGCGGCGCCCGGACGCCCTGTTCCTGGACGTGTTCATCCGAGAAGCGCTCCGTCAGTTCCATTCGGTGGCGACCGCGTCCCCGACCATCGGTTCCGAGAGTTCGCGGAGACCAGGTGGGGACCCTACCAAGGCTTCGCGGGGCTCTACCTCACGACGAACACCGAGGCGTGGGCGAAGAACCTCGGCCTCCGCTTCCGGCTGCGCTCCGGGGCACTGAGCGATCCCGACAGGCCCTGCTGCGCCATCGCCGGTCTACGCCGAGGACGCCAGGAGTTGCCCTGCCCGTAGGAAGACGCTGTCGAGCATGGGCTCTGTGAGGCGGCCTGTGTTCGTGTTCTGTTGGCTCACATGGAAGCTCCCCAGCAGCACCCGGCCATGGGGCAGCACCGCCTGGGCACCGTGGGTGAAGCGGGGCTTGGGGCGGACGGGGCCAAGGTGGCGCAGCGCCGTATCCCAGGCGAAGGCGCCGAGGGCGACCACCACGCGAACGTCGAGCAGCCCGAGCTCCCCGGTCAGCCACGGCGCGCAGGTGTCGCGCTCCTCGGGGAGTGGCTTGTTGTCGGGCGGGGCGCACTTGACGGGCGCGGTGATGTAGCAGTCGCGGAGGGCGAGCCCGTCGCCGCGGGAGACCGACGTCGGCTGGTTGGCGAAGCCGGTGCGGTGCAGGCTCCCGAACAGCCAGTCCCCCGAGCGGTCGCCCGTGAAGATCCGCCCGGTGCGGTTGCCGCCGTGGGCGGCCGGGGCCAGGCCGAGGATCAGCAGCCGGGCCTCCGGGTCGCCGAACCCGGGCACCGGACGCCCCCAGTACTCCTGGTCGCGGAACGCGGCCCGCTTCTCGCGGGCCACGCGCTCGCGCCACTCGACCAGACGGGGACAGCGCCGGCACTCGACCAGCTCGCGGTTGAGGCGCTCCAACCGCTCGCCGGGCGTCATCGCGTGCGACTGCGTCACGGCGGCGCTCCCTGGCATGGCGAGCCGAACCTCCGGCCGATGGCAAGTTAGCATCGTCGGCATGGAGGACGTGGAGCGGGCGGACCTGGCCGCCGCGCTGCGGGCGCGGCTGGCCGCGGCCGGCCTCGGGGTGCCCGCCGACGACGCCGGCCGGATGGAGCGCGACCTCGGCCTCCACCTGGAGCGGATGGCGGCGCTGGCCGCCGCCGCCGACCTCGGCCCCGCCGACCCACCGTTCACCACCCTGCCGCCGCTCCCACCCGGCGAGCCCGGGACAGGACCGCCCGCCGGCGTCCCCGGCTCCCGGCCGGCGGCGGCCTCGGCGGGCGCCGACCCGGGCCAAGCTCGGCGGGTCGCCGCCGCGGCGGCCCCGGCGGCGCCAGCCCCGCGCCCGGAGGACCTCGGTGGGCTCGGGCTGGTCGAGGCGGCGCGGCTGGTCCGGGAGGGCGTGGCGAGCAGCGCCGAGCTGGTGGAGGCCGCCCTGGCGCGGATCGAGGCGCTCGACGGGCGGCTGGGGGCGTTCGTCACGCTGCTCGCCGGCGAGGCCGGGACCGAGGCGGCCGCCAGGGACCTCCAGCGGCGGCGGGGAGAAACGCTCGGGCCGCTGCACGGGGTGCCGGTGGCGGTCAAGGACCTGGTCGACGTCGCGGGGGCGGTCACCGGCGCCGGCTCGCCGAAGCTGGCCGGCAACCTGGCCGCCCGAGACGCCGAGGTGGTGGCCCGGCTGCGGGCGGCCGGCGCGGTCGTGGTCGGCAAGACCCGCACCCACGAGTTCGCCTACGGCGTGCTCACCCCCGGCACGGTGAACCCCTGGGACGAGACCCGCATCGCCGGCGGCTCCAGCGGCGGCTCGGCCGCGGCGGTGGCCGCCGGCCTGGTCCCCGCCGCGGTCGGGACCGACACCGCCGGGTCCGTCCGCATCCCGGCCGCCTGCTGCGGCGTCGTGGGGTTCAAGCCGACCTACGGCGCCGTCCCGGCCGCTGGCGTGTTCCCCTTGTCGTGGTCCTGTGACCACATTGGCCCGATCGCCGCTCGCGTGGCCGAGGCTTCCCTGCTCTTCGAGGTCCTGTCCGGCGTGACGGTGCCGGCGCTCGTCCCATCGGGCCCACTCCGCTTCGGACGCCTCGTCGGCGAGGACCTGGCGCTGGTGGACCCGGCCGTGAACGAAGCGCTCGACCAGCTCTGCGGACGGCTGGAGAAGGGCGGCGCGTGGATCGACGAAGTGGAGCTGCCACTGCGGGCCGCAAGGTCAGCGGTGGCCACGATCGTGCTGCCCGAGTTGGCCGCGGCGCACGCCCGCCTCCTCGCCGAGACCGGCGAGGAGGGCTATGGCCCTCGCGTGCTGGCCGCAATTCGGCTCGGCCAGAGCGCCCTCGCCACCGAGTACCTGGCCGGGCTGCGCTACCGCGGTCGCTTCGTCGCGCTGGTCGAGGAGTTGCTTGACGGGCGTGACGCGTTACTGCTGCCAACCATTCCGGTGGTGGCGCCGGAGCACACCAGCCGGGAGATCAGGCTCGGCGACGGCAGCGAAATGGGCGTCCAGGTGGCGCTGACCGCCCTACCGGGCGCCTTCAACTGCTCCGGCTCGCCGGTCCTGTCCGTCCCCATCGGGCTGGTCGGCGGGCTGCCAGTCGGAGCGTCGCTGGTGGGGCGGATCGGTGGCGACCACCAGCTGCTTCGGATAGCGGCGGTGGTCGAAGCTGCCGCCAGCTTCACCGGCCGTCCCGTCCTCCATGCGTGACCACCCATTGCGCTGCGGACAGAGCGCGTCCTGGCTCGAGCCGACGCGCGGTCTCTCAGGCAAGGAGGCCTGGTCCGTTCTCCTCGAAGCGCATTCCGTCCCCTCCCGAGCCTTTCGAGCCGGGGTCAGTGGTGCTCTGCGCTTGCGTCGAGGCTGGCTAGGTAGGCGCGGACGGCTTGTTCGATGCGGTCGAGGGCGTCGGTGTAGGCGGGGTCTTCGTCGACCAACCACGGGTCCGGAATGCCGCGCTCGTCCAACAGCCGGACGTGGCGAGCGAGGTTCGGGTAGCTACCGGCGAGCTGCTGATAGTTCTCGTTGTCCATCACCAGCACGTCGTCTGCCCATGCGAGGTCACTGGTGGTGACTTGAGCGGCGGTGTGCCTGGAGAGGTCGTAGCCACGCTCCGCGGCGATGCGGGTCATGGCGGGGTGAGCACGCTTGCCCACGTTCCAGTTCTGCGTGCCCCGCGAGCGTACCTCCAAGTTCACGAAGGGGTGGTCCGCCCCCAGGAGCCGCATCACGGCCTCGGCGGTCGGCGACCGACAGATATTCCCCGCACACACCACAAGAACGCGTCGGGTCGGGCGGGAACTGGCGGCTTGACGGTGGTTCACCCGCACATCGTAGCTGCAGCGCCAGCTCACGTGCGCCGGCGACGCCAGAGCAGATAGAGCAGCCCAAAGATCGCGACGATCATGGCCGCGCAGATGCTCAGCCGCTGCCACTGCTCGTGTACCCACCAGTCACCGACCTGTTCGACCAGTCCAGGCAGGCCGATCATCGCGAGGGCGACCGCGAGAACGGCCAGCAGTGTGTTGGTGTTCTGCTGGAGCTCCTGATCCCGTGCCTTGACCAGGTCCACCGCCAGCGCCTCAGCCTTCTCCATGTCCCGCCGGAGGAGTCCCGCCGGGTCATGGCTGAAACGCTTGAGCAGGATCACCTCGTCGATCAGCCGAAGGCGGGCCTCTCGCAACTGGCTCGCAAAGGACATGAGCTGGTCCACGAGCGCGTGATGGCGCAGCTCGTCCTTTGCCAAGTTCACGAGCTGATCGGCCTGCAACCCGCTCTCGTCGATCAACTCTGTGACCGTCTCCTGATACCGATCCCTCAGGTCGTCGAGAACCATCGAGCGCAAATTGGCAATGGTCCAGACGAACATCGACGCCGAGTCGTATCCATAGGCCTGCATCCTGAGCTTCGATCGTTCCTTCAGTTTTATCGGCAGGTGGGAGATTTCCAGGCAGCAGCAGTGATTCACGAATACCATATGGTCACCGAGAACGGTGAACCCTTCGCCAATCTCGCTGAAGACCTGGTCTGGGCTGCGCCGCTGCCAAAGTTGATCCTTGATCACATGATCGATGGGATATGACATGAACGCGGAGAGCTCCCACGCGTAGCGTCTGGACTCCTCGAGACCTTCGTACGGCTCAGGATGTCGACCTGGACCTCCGATGCTCTGCAACGACCCTTCCAGGTCCCATAGCTGGACTCCGAAGGCGTCGGTGATCGGTACCGATCGAAGCACGTCATCCGGTGTGATGATGCCGCTGTCCCGCGATGCCTCCAGGATCTGCTCGAGTATGGCGGTGGTGGCCTCCTCGTGGGTAAGGGTCCGCAGGACTCTCAGGATGTCGTCGACGCTCACCGGACGAGGCAAGGAGATGGCGCCCCACGGCGGATCGAGCCTTGGCACGGAGAAGACCAGGGGCACCACGGCCAGAGCGTACTCCGGGTCGATCCAGATCAGGGACTGCTGCATAGGGCTGGGCGAAGCGCCTACGGCGGCGGCCACGACAGGCGGCAGCGTTCCTGCTGGAAGCAGCACGGTGTAGGTGATCCGATTCCCCGCTGCGAGCTTGTCCGCGTAGGTCTCGGGGCCGCTCACCTCCGGGAGCAGGTTGCGCTTCGAGGCGTCCGGAAGCGCCTCCCGGCGGAGTCGCAAGCCGAAGTAGGTCAGGATGCTGAAGCCGCTGAGGTAAAGCGACCCCGTAACGGGCGGCGGTGCGACCTCCTCCGAGGAGCGGAATATTCGCACCCTGTAGGGCGATACCATGACCGCCTGCGCTCCTCTCACCCGTTGCCGGTCAGGCGCTCAAATGATGCGCATGCCGCTTGACCTTGTCAACCGCTTCGACGATCGCCAACAGTTGCCGGTCGGTTGCAAGCAACAGTGAATGATGGAAGAGCAGAGCGTGTCCCGCCACGCTATGGGCCTCCGGCAGGTCGAACCGGCGCGGATTCAGCCTTTCGGCCCAGCCGGGCAGGCGCGCGAGCGGATGCGATTGCGGTTGGTAGAGGGGATGCACGTCGAGCGGCCTGATCGGCGGATATATCCAGGCACCCAGCTCCGCACCGACCGCCTCGCAGATCACACCGACGGGTCGGTGCGCAAACGCTTCCGGAGAGATCCGCAGCACGTAGTGATAGTAGGTTCGCTCGGTGTTCCGGGGATATGGGAGAACAATCTCCAGTCCCTCGATTGCGGAGAACTCTCTGTCCAGGAAGCGTGCCGCTCTGGCACGGCGGGAATTCTGCTCCGGCAACCGCTCGAGCGCGTCGAGGAGCAGGGCGGCCTGCATCTCGGACATGTGCATGTTCCAGCCCTGCAACGCTCCGACCTCCTCGAGGTCCGGCCGTCCAAGGGCACGCCGGCCGCCGCTGGCCAGGTACCGGCGCCCGTCGCCGCGCAGCTGTTCGAGCCTCGCCTGCAGCTCTGGGTCGGAGGTGACCGCCGCTCCGCCCTCACCCGAGGTGAGCACCTTGTTCTGGTGCATGCTGAACACGCCGATCTCGCCGAGGCTGCCCGCCCCGTCGTGCTCCCAGCGCGCACCATGGGCCTGCGCGGCGTCCTCGATGATGGGCAACCCATGACTGGCGGCGATACGTCTGAGCTGGTGCATCTCGGCCATGGCGGAGTAGAGATGCACCCCGAGGATCGCGGCTGTCCTGGAGGTGATGGCCGCCTCGACGGCATCGGGATCCAGGCAGAGCGTCTGAGGATCGACGTCGACGAGGATGGGGATGCCACCCGCCCGAAGCACCGAAGAGGCGCATGCCACCCAGGTCAGGCCAGGAACGATGACCTCATCTCCCGGCTGGACCTCGAGCGCCGTCAGCGCGGCGAGCAACGCGCTCGACCCATGGTCGACAGGTACGCACCAGCGGGCTCCAACGAAGGCCGAGAACCGCTCCGCGAACTCGACATCCAGCGGTGGTCGCCCGACCCATGGACCGCTGACCGTCCACCGGCCGCCCGAGAGCACTCCTCGCACGCGCTCGAGGGCATCCGTTCCAATCTGCGGCCACGTTGGCCACGGGGCCGTACAGACGGCCTCGCCACCCAGGACGGCGAGCGGGGCGGTTCCAGCGACAGGACCGTCACCGCTCATCGTCGTGACTCCTCCGACCCTTACCCACGGTGGAACGCGGCGAGCACCTCGTCGTGGAGCACGCCGTTGGTGGATATCGCACTCCCGCCGCTCGCATGAGCGACCCCCTCGAGGTCGGTGAAGCGCCCTCCCGCTTCCTCCACGATGACTTGAAGTGCTGCCAGGTCCCACAGCTCACCCTGTGGCTCGACCGCAATGTCGACCGCACCCTCGGCCACAAGCATGTGCGTCCAGAAGTCGCCAAACCCTCGTGTCTCACGGCAGCGCCGGACAAGGGCGAGGAACTGCTCGTCGAGGCCGCGTGGCTCCCAGGCAGTGATGCTGCCGTGGCACAGCTCGGAGTCAGCCAGATCAGCCACGAGAGAGGTGCGAATTGGCTCGCCGTCTGCGAACGCCCCCTGCCCGCGGGCGGCCCACCAGCGCCGCTTGAGAGCTGGCGCGGACACGACCCCAAGTGCGAGCTGGCCGTGCGCCTGGAGCGCCAGCAGCGTGGCGTACACCGGGATGCCCCGCACATAGTTGTTGGTCCCGTCGATCGGGTCGATGATCCAGCGGGGACCGTCGCCCTCCGAGGCCCCCAACTCCTCTCCGGTCACGGCGTGGCCGATACGCCGGGCACCGATGTGCGCACGCAGCGCCGTCTCTACGTCCACGTCCACGCTGCTGACGGGAGTCATGTCAGGTTTGGTTGTGACGACGAGGTCAGAGGCGCCAAACCGCTCCAGGGTCAAGCCGTCGGCGATGTCAGCCAGCTCGAACGCGAGGCGCAACTCCTCGTCCATCGGCATAGCCTACGTACAGGGCGAAGGGATGCGCTACGAGCCGTCCTTCTCCGCTCGAGGCGTCAGTCCGCGCGCCCCCGGGGTGGCGGCTGCGGCGGGCTGCCGGTGGGCGCCTCGCTGGTTGGGGCGGATCGGTGGCGACCACGACCTGCTGCGGGTGGCCGCCTGGGTCGAGGGCGTTGCTCCCCGGATCGGCCGTCCGTCCGTTCCGGCGTAACTGCCCGTGCGGGACTCGGTCTGGTTGAATGCGACCAGGAGTCGGCGTCGCGGCCGGCCTGTGGGAGGGGACGTGAGCGAGCGGGAGCAGGGTCCTGCGGGCGGGGCGGGCCGGTCTCGGCGGCGCGGCAGGACGCCGGCCTACGCGTGGGCGCGCACCCCACCGGCGCGGCTGGTCCGCGGCGCCGTCCAGTATGGTGCGCTCGTCCCGATCCTGCGGTTCATCTCGCCGTTCACGGTGATCGGCAAGCGCAACCTGGCGCAGCTCAAGGGGCCGGCGGTGTTCGTGGCCAATCACCAGAGCCACTTCGACGCCCCGGTCTGCCTGGCCGCCCTCGGCGGCCGCATCCGCCGGCGTCTGGTGGTGGCGGCCGCCGCCGACTACTTCTACAGCAACGCGGTGAAGGGGACGGCGGCGTCGCTGGCGCTGGGCACGGTGCCGTTCGTGCGCCAGGGTGGTGGCAGCCGTGAGTCGCTGCAGATGCTGAAGGACCTGGCGAAGAGCGGCTGGTCGGTGCTGATCTTCCCGTCGGGGACCCGTGGGTCGGGGGCCTCCGGCTTCAAGAAGGGCTTCGCCTACATCGCCGTCGACGCGCAGGTGCCGGTGGTCCCGATGTACCTGCACGGGCTGGACCAGGTGATGCCGAAGGGCTCGTTCCTGCCGCTGCCCGGTGGGGTGGTGATCGGCATCGGCCCGCCCATCCCGCCCGGTGACGACTACGGCGAGCTGGTCCGCAAGGCCGAGGCGGGGGTGGCGGCGGCCCGCACGGTCGTCAAGCGCTGGGAAGGGGGGTAGGGGGCGCGGTGCCCCGGAACCCCTTCGGGAGCGAGCTGTTCCTGCCCGTGTTCCTGCGGGTGATGCTGCTGATCGTGGTCGGCCTGCTGGCCGTCCTGGTGGCGCAGCGGCGCTCGCTGCGGGTGTGGCGGCGCTCGACGCTGTTCCTGCGCGCGCGCACCTGGTTGGTGATCGGGCCGCTGTTCGTGGTCGCGGTGTTCATCGGTGGCTTCGTGGCCTTCCTGTTGGCCACCTTCGTGGTCCTCCAGGGCCTGTCGGAGTTCGTGCGGGTGGCGGGGATCGAGCGGCCCTATGCCTACCTGCTCATCTTGTGGGGGCAGGTCGGCCTGCTGGTGGCGGCCCTGGCCCGCGACTTCTTCGGGTTCCTGCCGTTCGGCTTCTTCATCCTGCTCACCCTGGTGCCGATCCTCTCCGGCCGTGTGGAGGACGCCCACCGGCAGGTCGCCGACACGCTGGTCGGCTACGTGTTCGTGGGCCTGCCGATGGCCTACATCGTGTTCGTGAACTCGGCCGAGACGTGGGGCCTGAACTTCCTGGTGATCGTGACGGTGTCGGTGGCCGTGGCCGACATCGCCGCGTACGCGGTGGGCGCTGCGCTGCGGGGCCCCAAGCTGGTGCCGCGGGTGGACCCCTCCAAGACCTGGGGCGGGGTGCTCGGGAGCCTGATCGGGGCCACGGTCGGGGTCGCCCTGCTGTGGCTGGCGGTGCCGGAGGAGTGGTCGGTCGCGGCCGTCGTGGTGCTGGTGCTGGTGCTGGCCGTCGGCAGCGTCTGGGGCGACCTGACCGAGAGCTTCATCCGGACCGCCTTCCGGAGCGAGGCCCGCAGCACCCTGCTGCTCGGCTACGGCGGTGTCCTCGGCCGGGTCGCGTCGCTGCTGATGGCCTTCCCGCTCTGCTACTACGCGTTGATCCTGGTTGGCAAGCTGGTCGGGTGAGCGCGCCGCGGCTGCTGACGGTCGGGCATGGGATCGCCGCCGCCGAGGAGTTGGCCGCCCTGCTCGCCGGTGCCGGGGTCGAGCGGCTGGTGGACGTCCGCACCGCGCCGGGCAGCCGGCGCCACCCGCAGTTCCGCCGGGAGGCGATGCAGCGGTGGCTGCCGGAGGCCGGGGTCGCCTATTGCTGGGAGCGGGAGCTGGGCGGCTGGCGCAAGCCCGAGCCCGCCTCGGTCAACCAGGCGCTCCGCCATCCGGCGTTCCGCGGCTACGCCGACTACATGCGCACGCCGCCGTTCTGGGCCGCCCTCGACCGGCTGCTCGGCCTGGCGGCGGCCGCGCCGACGGCGGCGATGTGCTCGGAGGCGCTGTGGTGGCGCTGCCACCGGCGGCTGCTCGCCGACGCCGCCGTGCTCGTCCGGGGGGCCGAGGTGCTCCACCTGGACCACCGGGGCCAGCTGGAGCCGCACCGCCCGACCGAGGGCGTGCGCCGCGACGGCGACCTGCTCGCCTACGACGTCGGGGCGACCCCGCCGCTGCCCGGCGCCTGAGCGGACGTTACGGTGATGCGCGGACTTCTTTGGGTAGGGTAGGGCGGTGGAGACCGCCGAGCTGCGCATCGACACCGCCGGCAGGCCCGTGCTCGACCTCACCGACCGGGTGGCCGCGTTCGCCGCGGAGGCCGGCGGGGACGGCCTGCTGCACGTGTTCGTGCCCCACGCCACCGCCGGCCTGGCCGTGATGGAGACCGGCGCCGGGTCGGAGGAGGACCTCCAGGAGGTGCTCGGGCGGCTGCTGCCGCGCGACAACCGCTGGGCCCACCGGCACGGCAGCCGCGGCCACGGCGCCGACCACCTGCTGCCGGTGTTCGCCGGCCCCTCCCTCACCGTCCCCGTGCAGGCCGGCCGGCTGCTGCTCGGCACCTGGCAGCGGATCTGCCTGGTCGACCTGAACGACGACAACCCCCACCGCCGCGTGCGGTTGTCGTTCCTGGCCGGGTAGGACTCCGCCGAACGTCTCGATTTGGTCACAGTACCCGGAGTTCGGGATTTCCTCACACAGCGCGGTCTAGGATGCGCCCCGCGTCACCAGGTCCCTCTTCCCCGTTCGCAAAGGACCCGCTATGACCGCCACCGTGCCCTTGGTCGCGCCCGCGTTCGTTCCCGACGAGGACCCAGAGCCGAGCCAGCCGGCCGTCCAGGCTCGCATCCGCACCGGGCGGCACGAGCCGATCCGCTCCTCGTTGCCGCGGATCGTCGGGCGCGGCGCCGCCCTCGGGCTGACCGTCGCCGCCGGGGTCGCGGGGGGCAACTACCTCCGCCACGACCTCGACGCCGGCCTGGTCGCCGGGGCCCAGCTCGGCTCGGTGGCCGCCGGCATGGCGTTCGCGGGCGCCTGGGCGGAGCGCCGGCGCATGACCCGGGTCGCCGGGACCCTCTCCGAGCTGGCCGTGCAGCTCGCCACCGCCGGGGTGCCCGACATCGAGGCGGCGCCGCGGCTACTGGAGGTCCCCGGCGCCGACCGGGTGGCGCTGGAGGCGGCCACCCGGCGCACCGTCGACCAGCCGGGCGACGACCGCCGCGCCGTCCGCCTGCTCAGCCGGGTCGCCCTGCTCCGCCCGCTGCTCTAGAACGGCGGTCAAGTGTCGGTGCCGCGCCTCCAGCACGTGCGGTAACCGGATGCGGTGACGGCGCGCACCGCGGGTACTTGACCGGCGTTCTAGCGGGCCGCTCAGGACCGGTCGTTGTCGAGCACGCCGACCACGTCCCCTGCCCCGTCCGGGTGCAGGTTGCGCTCCAGGCGGAAGCCCAGCCGCCGCATCACGCCGACCGAGCGCGTGTTCGCGCCGTCCACACCGTAGGCGATGCGCGCCAGCCAGAGCGTCTCGAAGGCGTAGGCGACCAGCGCCCGGCCCGCCTCGGTGGCGTAGCCGTTGCCCCAGTACGGGCGACCCAGCGCGTAGGACAGCTCCACCTCGACCCGGCGGTGGCGGGCAGCCGGGTCGTGCTCCCAGACGATCCACCACGGCACGTAGGGCTGGAGCGCGACCAGGCCCAGCAGGGCGTCGTCGGCCGCGCGCACCACGGCCCAGAACCCCAGGTCGTCCTCTGCCGCCTGCAGGAACCGGTGGACCAGCCACTCCCTGACCTGCTCGATGGTCATGGTCCCGCCGCCGCTGAAGGGGCCGGCGACCTCGGGGTCGGCCCAGACGAGCTGGTGGATGGCCTCGTCGCCGCGGGTGAAGGGACGAAGGACGAGCCGCTGGGTGGCCAGGCGCGGCAGTTGCATGGTGGCCTCCTTGCCGTCCGGGCCTGGGTACCACGCCAGCCCGGCGGAGGCGACCGATTTCTCTCGGCTAGACTCGGCCCCACTGACCGCAGGGGAGGTGGCGATGGGCGTCCCGCACGTGCTGGTCACCCGCGGCGTGCCCGCGCCGGTGCTGGAGCGGCTCGCCGGGCGCTGCGAGCCCGACGTCTGGGAGGGCGACGGGGTCATGCCACGGGCCGAGCTGCTCGGCCGCGTCGCCGGCAAGGCCGGGATCATGGCCATGCTCACCGACCGGGTCGACGCCGAGCTGCTGGACCGGGCGGGGCCGTCGCTGCGGGTGGTGGCCAACTTCGCCGTCGGCTACGACAACCTCGACCTGGACGCCTGCACCGCCCGGCGGGTGCTGGCCACCAACACCCCCGACGTGGTCACCGAGGCGACCGCCGACCTGGCCTGGGCGCTGCTGCTGGCCGCCGCCAGGCGGGTCGCGGAGGGCGACCGGTTCCTGCGGGCGGCGCGGCCGTGGATCTGGGGCCCGGAGTTCTTCCTCGGGACCCAGGTCCACGGCAAGACGCTCGGGGTGCTGGGGCTGGGCCGGATCGGCCGGGCCGTCGCCAGGCGCGCGGCAGGCTTCGGCATGCCCGTGCTCTACCACGCCGGCCACCGGATGGCGCCGGACGCCGAGGCCGCCCTCGGCGTCGCCTGGCGCGAGCTGGACGACCTGCTCGCCGAGGCCGACTTCCTGAGCATCCACACCGGGCTCAGCCCGGCCACCAGGCACCTGATCGGCGCGGCGGAGCTGCGGCGGATGAAGCCGACCGCGGTGCTGGTCAACACCGCCCGCGGGCCGATCGTCGACGAGGCCGCCCTGGCCCGCGCGCTGCGGGCCGGCGAGATCGGCGCCGCCGGCCTGGACGTGTTCGAGCGCGAGCCGGAGGTCCACCCCGACCTGCTCGGGCTCGACAACGTCACGATCGTCCCGCACCTGGGCACGGCGACCGTCGAGACCCGGGTCGCGATGGGCATGACCGCGGCCGACAACCTGCTCGCGGTCCTGGACGGCCGCCGGCCGCCGCACCTGCTCAACCCCGACGCCTGGGACTAGCGGCCCAGGTGGCGCTGCTGGCCGACCCGGTAGGCCTCGGCCAGCCAGGCCGCGACCTCGTCGTCGACCTCGTCCAGCCGCGCCAGGCGGAATTGGTGGACGTGGTTGCGCGGCGAGAACGAGTCGATGCGGCGGAAGCGGGGGTGCTCCAGCCGGCGGGCCAGCACGACGTGGCCGTCGACCCAGCGTCGGCGCGGGGTGACCGCGGCGAAGCTCATGCGGACCTGGAACGCGACCCGGGTCTTCTCCGGCAGCACCGTGACCGGCCCGTTTCGCTCGGCCAGCTCGACCAGCCGCCAGAAGATGGCGACCACCTCGGGGTCGCGCCCGGCCAGGTGGGCATCGAGGGTGCCGAGGCCGCAGGTGTGGGTCTGGTTGCGGTTGGCGAAGCCCCGCCAGCTGAGCGCCGGGCTGGTTAGGTCCACAGCGGCCCCGTCGTCATCCGACCTCCCGGCAGCATGCGCCCTCCAGTGGGTAGCATCCACCAGAGAGGGTGCCGACTGGAGGACCGCACCATGACGCAGCTCTGGCGGGGCGAGACCGAGAAGGCGATCAGGAACTTCCCCATCTCCGGGGAGCGGGTGCCGGTCCAGGTGGTCCGGATGCTCGCCAGGGTCAAGGCGGAGGCGGCCCGCGTCAACGCCGACCTCGGCCTGCTGGACGCGGACCTGGCCGAGCGGGTGGCGGCCGCCGCCGAGGCGGTCGCGGCCGGCCGGCACGACGACCAGTTCCCGATCGACGTCTTCCAGACCGGCTCGGGCACCTCGACGAACACCAACGTCAACGAGGTGGTGGCGAGCCTCGCCGGCGAGGGCGTGCACCCCAACGACCACGTCAACATGTGCCAGTCCTCCAACGACGTCTTCCCCACCGCGGTGCACCTGGCCGCCCTGGACGCCGCCCAGCACGACCTGCTGCCCGCCCTGGACGGGCTGGCGGCCTCGCTGGCGGCCAAGGCGGCCGAGCTGGCCGAGGTGATCAAGTCGGGCCGCACCCACCTGATGGACGCGACCCCGGTCACCCTCGGCCAGGAGTTCCAGGGCTATGCCGCCCAGGTCGGCGAGGGCGCCGAGCGGGTGCGGGCGGCGCTGCCTCGGGTCGGCAAGCTGCCGCTGGGGGGCACCGCGGTCGGCACCGGGCTGAACGCCCACCCCGAGTTCGCCGCCCGCGTGCGCGAGCGGGTCGCGGCCGCGACCGGCCTGCGGCTGGCGCCGCCGGCGCACCCGTTCGAGGCCCAGGGCGCCCGCGACGCCCTGGTCGAGCTGTCCGGTGCGCTCAAGACGGTGGCGGTGAGCTGCACCAAGATCGCCAACGACATCCGCTGGATGGGCTCCGGCCCGCGTGCCGGCCTTGCCGAGGTGCTCCTGCCGGAGCTGCAGAAGGGCTCCTCGATCATGCCGGGCAAGGTCAACCCGGTCATGTGCGAGGTGCTCACCCAGGTGTCCGCCCAGGTGATCGGCAACGACGCGGCGATCACCGTCGGCGGCCTGTCCGGCGCCTTCGAGCTGAACGTGTACATCCCGCTGATGGCCCGCAACCTGCTGCAGTCCATCACCTACCTGGCCGCCGCCTGCCGGGCGTTCGCGGACAAGTGCGTGGACGGGATCACCGCCAACACCGAGCGGGCCCGGGCGCTCGCCGAGTCCACCCTGGTGCTGGTCACCGCGCTCAACCCGGTGGTCGGCTACGACGAGGCGGCGGCGATCTCCAAGGAGGCCGCCGCCACCGGCCGTTCCCTGCGCGAGGTCGCGCTCGACCACGGGGTCGCCGCCGACGTGCTCGACAAGGCCCTGGACCTGCGGGCGATGGCCCACGGCAACGGCTTCGCCGGCTGAGTTCTAGACGACCTCGATCCGGGCCCGGTGCCCGCCGGCCCTGGCCATGCGGGCGTCGCGGGTGAGCAGGGTCGCCCCGAGGCCCTCCGCCAGGGCGACATAGGTCGCGTCGTAGGCGGTCAGTTGGTCGCGGAGGGCGAACACTCTGCTGAGGAGGGGCGTCTGCGGCCAGCGGACGAGCGGCAGGACCGCGAACCGCCTGATCGCCCGGCGTGCCGGTGCCGCCGCCAGCCGGTCGCGGAGGACGAGGCCGCGAAGCGTATGCGTCACCTCGGCGTCGACCAGGTGCGGGACGTGGACTTCCAGCTCGCCGGCCAGGCGCGCCCGGATGTGGGCGGTTTGCGGGGCCTCCTTGGTCAGCAGGTCGACCATGACGGAGGCGTCGAGGACGATCATGGCTCGGGCTCGTCGGGCCAGGTCCGTGCCATCAGCTCGCGCTCGCGCTCCTCCCGCAGCTCACGAATCAGCTCGACGGTGTCGACGGGTTCACCTTTCAGGATGGGACCCTCGCGGTCGATCTCCTCGAAGATCTCGTCCCAGGTCGGCCGGCGGGCCAGGGCGGTGATCTCGCGGAGCAGGTAGTCGGAGAGGGACATGCCGGCCGCGGCGGCGCGGGCCTTCAGCCTGGCGTGGACGTCCTCTGGGACGTGACGGATCTGGATCATCTTGCTCCCCATGGAACGAGCGTATTGCATGTGTAGCACATGCACAACGCGGTTTGCGCCCTTCGTCCACAGGGCCCGGGCGGCTACGGAGCGGCGTCGGGCAGGCGGACGCCGAAGCCCTTGACGGCCAGCTTCAGCACCACCTGGCCGGGGGCGACCAGGTCGGCGACCCGGGCGGCCGACAGGCGCTCCAGCTCGGCCAGGCGGGCCGTGTAGGTGTCCGCGCCCTGGCGGCGGGCGGCGTCCAGCAGGCGGGTGTTGGCCCACACCTTCGCCCGCGACTCCCGCAGGAACCGCTTGGTGCCCAGGCGGTTCAGCGGCTGCAGCAGCCGGTCCACGAGGGAGCGCCCGCCGCTCAGCGACTCCAGCTCGCTGTCCTCGGCGCCGACCCTGGCGACCAGCACCGAGTCGATGTGCTCGTGGTCGGCCGCGCGGCTGGCCAGCAGCGCCGGGTCGTCGAACTCCTCCTCGGAGATGACCGCCAGCAGCGACTGGGCCAGGTCGTAGTTGATGTGGGCGTTCATGCCGAGCAGCACGTGACGCAGCGGCGGGAACCGGTCGTGCTCGCCGGCGCCGAACGCGACCGCCCACGGCGCCGGCGGCCGCCGGCCGGCCTCGGCCGCCTCCAGCGCGTCCAGGTACAGGCCGGCGAAGGCAACGTCCCACCGCTCGACCCAGTCGGTGTCGCGGAAGCCGCCGCGGTCCAGCTCCTCCTTGACCGCGTGGGTGGTGCGCAGGTAGGTGGCGAGGAAGAAGCGGCCCGGGTCGCCCCTGGCCTCGAGCGGGGCGAGCAGGCCCTCCATCCGGCCGATGAGGCCGTCGATGCCGTTGGCTTGGTCCATGCCGGCAAGCCTGCCAGCGAGGCAGGCACGAGTCCAGCACCGGGGAGCCGGCCTCGCGCTCCGCCAGGCAGTGCCGTCAGACCGCGCAGCGGCCGACGCGGACCGGGCGCCGGTTGCCGCCGGCCCGGTCCAGCGCCCGCCGCACCTCCGCGTTGGTCAGGGCGTAGCTCTCGTTGGGTTCCAGGGTCGAGGCGGCGAAGACCACCCCGAGCGGGCGCCCGGAGAGGTCGACCACGGGCCCGCCGCTGTCGCCCTTGCGCACCCGCGACTGGAGCACGTAGATGTCACGACGGACGCCCGGCCCGGAGTAGATGTCGGGCGCCTCGGGCTGGGTCCGCAGCACCACCCTGGCGCCGACGATCTCCTGCGGGCCGCCGCCCGGGAAGCCGATCACGGCCGCCTCCTGGCCGTTGCGGGCCGCTCCGGCCAGCGTGAGCGGCCGCACGGGCAGCCCCGGCGCCGACAGCAGCGCCAGGTCGTGGTCGGGGTCGAAGTAGACCACCCTGGCGCTCACGCCCGTCCTGTCCCTGGTGATCACCCTGTGGCTGCCGGCGCCCGCCACCACGTGGGCGTTGGTGACGACCAGGTCCCGGGCGACCGGGAAGCCGCTGCCGAACAGCAGCCCGCCGCAGCCCCGGCTCTGGATCTGGACGGTGGCCGCCGACGCCCGCCTGACCCCGGCGGTGTTCGCCGCCCGCGGCGGTGCCCCGGAGACGACCGGCGGTCGGAGGTTGGCGAACGCCTCCGGGAACGGCGAGCGGGCGAGCAGCCCGCGAAGCTGCGCCAGGGCGGCCGGCGGGCGGGGGGCGTAGCGGTCGAAGGTCCGCAGCACGCCCGACTCGTTCACCGCCCGGGCGAACGGCGAGAAGGGGACGTTGCTGAGGGTGAGGGCGATGAACCAGACCGCGACGGCGGCCACCAGGGTGGCGATGACGGCGCCGCCGACGGCGTCCACCCGGCCGGTCCAGCGCCCGGCCACCACCGAGCGCAGCCGCATGCCGACCAGGTTCCCGATCGCGTGGCAGGCGGCGGCGACCAGGAAGAACACCACCACGGCGACGAGCAGCCGCCGGGACGAGCTCCCGTCCGCGACCAGCAGACCGACCCGGGTCGCCGCCCAGGCCCCGAGCGCCAGCCCGATCAGCAGCCCGAGGTAGCCGAGCAGCACCATCGCGAACCCGCGCCGCCAGCCGCTCAGGGCGGCGAGGGCGAGGACGACGAGCAGGAGGAGGTCGATGGGTTGCAGGTCGAGCGGCATACCTGATCCTAAGCCAACCTAAGCCAAGCTCGTCGGTGTGCCGATGCTCTACAGCGATGGACGCCGATCTCGACGACGAGCCCCTGCTGCTGTCCCTGGCCGCCGCGCGGGCGCTGTTCCGCGCGCCGCAGGCCGAGGACACCTGCTGGGCGGACGTGCACATGCCGGACGGCACGGTGCGGGCCTGCGGCCGGCCGGAGGCGTCCAGCCTCGGGCTCTGCGCCGACCACCGGGTCGAGCTGTTCGGCCTGGAGGCCTCGCAGAGTGGCGGTCAAGTATCGGTGCCGCGCCTCGATCACCTGCGGTGACAGGATGCGGCGGCGGCGCGCGCCGCGGGTACTTGACCGCCGCTCTGGCCGCGGCTACAGGCAGTCCCGCAGGGTCCGCTCGACCTGCTCGGACAGCTTGCGCACGGCGATCAGCACCGGGTCCCAGACGGGGGAGAACGGCGGCGCGTAGGAGAGGTCGAGGTTGACCATCTCGTCGACCGCCATCCCGTTCCAGATCGCGGTGGCGAACACGTCGATGCGCTTGGCGGCGCCCTCCCGGCCGACGATCTGGGCGCCGAGCAGCCGGCCGGAGCGGCGCTCGGCGAGCACCTTGGTCCGGATGGGCGCGGCGCCGGGGAAGTAGCCGGCGCGGGTGGTCGAGTCGACCGTGGCCGACTCCCACTCCAGGCCGAGCGGGCGCAGCTCCGCCTCGGACAGCCCGGTGCGGGCCACCTCGATATCGCAGAGCTTCGACACCGCGGTGCCGAGCACGCCGGGGAAGGTGGCGTAGCCGCCGCCGATGTTGATGCCGCAGACGCGGCCCTGCTTGTTGGCGATCGTGCCGAGGTGGTAGTTGACCGGCAGGCCCGAGACCACGTGCCGCGCCTCGACGCAGTCGCCCGCCGCCCAGACCCCGTCGTGGGCGGTCCGCATGCGCGGGTTGACCGCGATCGCGCCGCTGGGGCCGAGGGTCATGCCGGCCGCCTTCGCCAGGCCGACCGCCGGGCGGGTGCCGAGCCCGAGCACGACCAGGTCGGCTTCCAGGGTCCTGGCCGCGGTCCGGACCGCCCGCACGCGGCCGTCGCCCTCGATCGCCTCCACCTTCTCCTCGGTGTGCAGCTCCACCCCGACGTCGCGGACCGCCTGGCTGACCAGCGCGCCCATGTCCGGGTCGATGCGGCTCATCACCTGCGGTCCGGCCTCGACCAGCGCGGTGGGGACGCCGCGGTTGACCAGCGCCTCCGCCGTCTCCAGGCCGATGTAGCCGCCGCCGACGACCACCGCCCGCCGCGGGCCGGCGTCGACCGCCTCGCGCAGGTCGATGCCGTCCTGCAGGACCGAGAGGCCGTGGACCCCCGGCAGGTCGATCCCGGGGATCGGCGGGCGCAGCGGCTCGGAGCCGGTGGCGACGACCAGCACGTCCCACGGCTCCTCGCTGCTGCGGCCGGCGGCGAGGTCGCGCACCCGCACCCGCCGGGAGCGCAGGTCGATCGCCTCCACCTCGTGCCGGGTTCGGGCGTCGATGTCCCGCTCCGCGAACTGGGCCGGGGTGCGGGCGACCAGGGGCCGCCAGTCCTTGACGACGTCGCCGGCGTAGTAGGGGAGGCCGCAGGCGGAGTAGGAGGTGTGCCCGCCCCGCTCGAAGGCGACGATCTCCAGGTCGTCGGCGTCGCGCCGCCGGCGCGCCTGGGAGGCGGCGCTCATGCCCGCCGCGTCGCCCCCGACCACCACCATGCGCGTCCGCGCGGTCACGCCCGTACCTTCGCTCCTACCGACTGGAGCTTGTTGACGAAGTCCTCGTACCCCCGCCGGATGATCCCCATGTTGCGCAGGGTGGAGGTCCCCTGGGCCACCAGCGCGGCGATGACGTAGGAGAAGCCGCCGCGGAGGTCCGGGATGGCGACGTCGGCGGCCTGGAGCGCCTTTGGGCCGGCCACCACGGCGCTGTGCAGGTAGTTCCGCTGCCCGAAGCGGCAGGGCATGCCGCCCAGGCACTCGCGGTAGAGCTGGACCTGGGCGCCCATCTCGTTCAGCGCGGAGACGTACCCGAAGCGGTCCTCGTAGACCGTCTCGTGGATGATCGAGACGCCCTCCGCCTGCGTCAACGCGACCACGAACGGCGACTGCCAGTCGGTCATGAACCCGGGGTGGACGTCGGTCTCCAGGGGGATCGAGTGGAGGCGGTCGCTGGCGCGCCAGAACCGGATGGCGTCGTCGGCGATGTGGAACTCGCCGCCGACCCGGCGGTACATGTTGAGGAAGGTCATCATGTCGTGCTGGCGGGCGTTGCGGACGGTGATCTCGCCGCCGGTGGCGATGGCGGCGCACGCCCACGACGCCACCTCCAGGCGGTCCGGCATGGCCGTGTGCGTGAACCCGCGCAGCCGCGGCACGCCGGCGATCCGCAGGATCCGGTCGGGCGCCACCCAGATGATCGCGCCCATCTTCTGCAGCAGCGCGATGAGGTCGATGATCTCCGGCTCGATCGCCGCATTGGACAGCTCGGTGACCCCTTCGGCCAGCACCGCCGCGAACAGCACCTGCTCGGTCGCGCCGACGCTGGGGTACTCCAGGCGCAGCTTGGTCCCGACCAGCCTGTCGGCCTTCAGGTGGATGCCGTCGGGACGCTGGTCCACGGAGGCGCCGAGCGACCGCAGGGCGTCGATGTGGAACTGCACCGAGCGGGAGCCGATCTCGCAGCCGCCGAGCGTCGGCACGACGGCCTCGCCGAAGCGGTGCAGCATCGGTCCGCACAGCAGGATGGGGATGCGGCTGCTGCCGGCGAAGCCGCTCAGCTCGGCCAGGCCGGTGGGGCGGACGTCGGCCGCGGAGATCCGCAGCGCGCCAGGCGAGGGTGCGGTCACCTCCCCGCCCATGACCGTGAGCATGTCCGAGACGATCTCGACGTCCTGGATGCCGGGGACGTTGCCGATGACGCAGTCGTCCTCGGTGAGCAGCGCGGCGACCATGTCCTTGGGGACGCTGTTCTTGGCTCCCCGGACCGTGACCTCACCGTGGAGCGGCGCGCCGCCGGTCACCTCGAGGATCTCCGTGGTCGCGGCTGGCGCTCGGCTCATCGGCTCCTCTCCGGTCGCGGGCCGTCGGTCAGGCCCGGGGATGCTACAGGAGGCGACCACCGTGTGCCGGCCCGGGCCGGCGAGTATCCTCCGGACATGGCCAGGCTGCTGTTCCACTGCACGCACGGGCGCGACGACCCCGAGCGGGCGATCGTGCCGTTCATCGCCGCCAACGTGGCCGCCGCCTCGGGGCAGGAGGCGGTGGTGGTGCTCACCATCGAGGGTGCCTGGCTGTGCAAGCGGGGCTACGCCGAGACGGTCGAGCGCGACGGCTTCCCCAAGCTCGCGGAGCTGCTGTCGACCTTCGTGGAGGCCGGCGGCGAGATCTGGGGCTGCAGCGCCTGCACCACCCCGCGCGGCATCAGCGAGGACGACCTGGTGCCCGGCGCGCGGATCGTCGGCGCCGCCACCATCGTGGCCGCCGTCGCCGACGGCGCCATCCCGGTCGCCCTCGGGTAGCTTCAGCCCTGCCGCAGGTCCAGGGCCTCGGCGGGGACCGGGGCGCCGCAGCGGGCGCAGGTCGAGCGGAGCAGCACGCGGCCGCCGCAGCCGGCGTGGGTGGCCTGCGCCGAGGACGGCTCGCCGCAGTGGCGCGTCCCCCACGCGGCGAGGCCGGCCAGCACGGGGGCGAGGTCGCGGCCCTTGGCGGTGAGCCGGTAGGCGCGGCCCACGCCGGTCCTGCCCACCACCCCCTCCTCCTCGAGCAGGCGCAGGCGCTCGGCGAGCAGGTTGGAGGGGATGCCGGGAAGGGCCCGCTCCAGCTCGGCCCAGCGCCGCCCGCCGAGCAGCAGCTCGCGGACGACCAGCAGCGTCCAGCGGTCGCCGACGACCTCCAGCGAGCGGGCGACCGGCCCGGGAAGCGGATAGGGCTTGGGCACGGCGCGACCGTACCACCTGGGGCAAGAGTTCACTTGACTTTCTGTAGTAACGAGTCGACCCTGCTCGGCATGGCCACCACCGAGATCTCGCCCGCGACCCCCCTGGACGAGCTGCTGGGCGAGGCCCGCCGGGTCCGCGACCGGCACCACGGCACCCGGGTCACCTACTCGCCCAAGGTGTTCATCCCGCTCACCATGCTCTGCCGCGACCACTGCGGCTACTGCACCTTCGCCAAGCCACCCGCCCGGCTCGCGGCCGAGCCGTACCTCTCGCCCGAGCAGGTGCTGGAGATCGCGCGGGCGGGGGCGGCGGCCGGCTGCCACGAGGCGCTGTTCACCCTCGGGGAGCGGCCCGAGGAGCGCTACCCCGTGGCCGGCCAGGCGCTCGCCGGCCTCGGCCACGCCTCGACCGTGGAGTACCTGGCGGAGGCGTGCCGGCTGGTGCTGGCCGAGACCGGGCTGCTGCCCCACGCCAACGCCGGCGCCCTGTTCCCCGAGGAGCTGCGGACGCTCCGCCGGGTCAGCGCCAGCCAGGGCATGATGCTCGAGTCGCTGTCGGAGCGGCTGCACCAGCCGGGCGGCCCGCACGCCCGCTGCCAGACCAAGCTGCCGGCCCGCCGGCTCGCCACCCTGGAGGCCGCCGGGGAGCTGGCGATCCCGTTCACCACCGGGATCCTGGTGGGCATCGGCGAGACCCGCGCCGAGCGGCTGGAGGCGCTGGCCGCCATCCGGGCCGCCCACCGCCGGCACGGCCACGTCCAGGAGGTCATCGTCCAGAACTTCCGTCCCAAGCCGGGCACGGCGATGGCGGCGGTGCCGGCGCCCACGCTGGAGGAGTACCTGTGGACGATCGCGGCGGCGCGGGTCGTCCTGGACCCAGCCGTGCACCTGCAGGCGCCACCCAACCTCACCGAGGACTTCGGGGTGCTGCTGGAGGCCGGCATCGACGACTGGGGCGGGGTGAGCCCGGTCACCGCCGACCACGTCAACCCCGAGCGCCCCTGGCCGGCGCTGGAGCGCCTCCGGGCCGTGACCGAGGCCGCCGGCATGACGCTCGCTCCTCGGCTGACGATCTACCCGGAGTTCGCGCAGGAACCGGAGCGCTGGCTCGACCCGGACCTCCGCTTCCCGGTGCTGGACCGCTCCGACGCCGAGGGGCTGGGCCGCGAGGACCGCTGGGCCGCCGGCGACCTCCAGCCGCCCCCACCGGTCGTCGATCCCTCCCGGTTCCCGAGCGCGCGGGCCGGCGGCCGGGTGGGGGAGGTGCTCGCCGGGGTGACCGAGGGGCAGCGGGTCGGCGAGGACGAGATCGTCGCCCTGTTCGCCGCCCGCGGGCCGGAGGTCCGGGCGGTCGCCGAGGTCGCCGACGAGCTCCGCCGCCAGACGGTCGGCGACGTCGTCACCTTCGTCCGCAACCGCAACATCAACTACACCAACGTGTGCACCTTCCGCTGCCGCTTCTGCGCCTTCTCCAAGGGACCGCTCAGCCTCAACCTCCGCGGCGCCCCCTACCTGCTCGGCCTGGACGAGATCGCCCACCGGGTGGTCGAGGCCGACGCCCGCGGCGCCACCGAGGTCACCCTGCAGGGCGGCATCCACCCCAGCTTCGACGGCGACTACTACATCCACGTCGCCGAGGCCGTGCACCGGGCCGTGCCCGCCATCCACATCCACGGCTTCACCGCCCTGGAGGTCCACGAGGGCGCCAGGCGGCTCGGCGAGCCGCTCCGCGACTACCTGCTGCGGCTCAAGCGGGTCGGGCTGTCGAGCCTTCCGGGAACCGCCGCCGAGATCCTCGACGACGAGGTCCGCGCGGTGATCTGCCCGGACAAGGTGACCACCGACGAGTGGCTGGAGGTCCACCGCGTCGCCCACTCGGTGGGGCTCCGCTCCAACATCACCATCATGTTCGGCCATGTCGAGTCGCCGAGGGCCTGGGCCAGGCACCTGCTGCGGACCCGCGCGCTGCAGGCCGAGACCGGCGGCTTCACCGAGTTCGTGCCGTTGCCGTTCGTGCACATGGCCGCCCCCATCTACCGCAAGCGCCAGGCCAGGCCAGGGCCGACCTTCCGCGAGGCCGTGCTGATCCACGCGGTCGGCCGCATCGCCTACCACGGGCTGATCGACAACATCCAGGTCTCCTGGGTCAAGATGGGCGCCGACGGCGTCCGCCAGGCCCTGCTCGCCGGGGTCAACGACCTCGGCGGCACGCTGATGGACGAGAACATCAGCCGCGCCGCGGGCGCCGCCCACGGCCAGATGATGGAGGAGGCCGAGTTCCGGGCGATCGTGGAGCCGCTGGGCCGCCGCCTGGAGCAGCGCACCACCCTGTACGGCCGCACCCACACCGAGCCCGCACCCGCCCCGGCGTGAGCGACCGGCCGGCGGCCGCCACGGCCAGCCTCCACGTGCTCTTCGACGGCTACGTCGGTGGCACGGTCGCCTCGACGGTCACCTTCGCCGCCGACGGCGACGTGCGGGTCGTCATCGACCCGGGCATGGTCCCAGACCCCAGGCTGGCGATCCTGGACCCGCTGGCCGCCCTCGGCGTCGCGGCGGAGGAGGTCACCGACGTGGTCCTCTCCCACCACCACCCGGACCACACGCTGCACGCCGCCCTGTTCGCCAACGCCCGCGTCCACGACCACTGGGCGGTCTACAAGGGCGACCTCTGGACCAGCCGGTCGGCCGAGGGGGTCGAGCTGTCGCCCTCCATCCGCTTGATCGAGACGCCCGGCCACACGCCACAGGACATCACCACGCTGGTCGGGACCCCGGACGGGGTGGTCGCCTGCACCCACCTGTGGTGGTCGGCCAGCGGGCCCGCCGAGGACCCCTACGCGACCGACCCCGCGGCGCTGCACGCCGGCCGCCGCCGCGTGCTCGAGGTCGCCGCCCTGGTCGTCCCCGGCCACGGCGCCCCCTTCACGCCGAACCCCCAGACGCCGCGCTGATCCGACGGTCAGGCGATGCCGCCGAGGAGCGCACCGATCCCGAGGATCACCAGGTAGGCGGCCACGCCGCCGCCGACCACCGCGGCCCGCAGCCAGCCGGGCAGCTTGGGGCGTCCGAGGACGTGGTAGGCGATCACGCCAAGGAACGGCACCAGCAGCACCACCGCGATCCACGCCAGGATCGCGCCCCGACCCAGGTCGTCGCGGCGCGCCAGGTCCCAGAACGCCAGCGAGGTCCAGGCGGCGTACAGCACGAACGGCAGCAGGTAGCCGTAGAGCGCGAACACGAGCTGCCAGGGGGAGGCGGCGAGGATCGGGACGCCTGACACGGTTGGCTCCTTGCGGATGGTCGTCGGCTGGTCGTAGTGGGGCAGGGGCACGGTGGCGAGGTCGACGCGGTGCTCGGCCCAGACGTCGACGGCCGGGCGCACCGGCGCGTCGGCGCCGCCGGGGAGCTGCGCCTGCGCCGGTGGCACGGGCGCGTCCTCCGGGCGGTTGTCCGGGTAGGTGCCGGTGTTGGCCTCGGCGACCAGGCCGAGGCTCTGCAGGGTGGTGGAGAGGTCCATCCGGACCGGCAGGCGCAGGCCGCGGCACGGCTGGAACAGCTCCAGGCCGACCGGGATGGAGGTGCGGGCCCGGTTGCCGGAGAAGCAGTTGCCGGCCCCGGCCGGCGCGGCCAGCGCCAGGTCGGCCCTGCCGGACCCGCGCACCACGTTGCCGCGGACGGTGTTGCCGGAGGACGTCCAGAAATGCTGGTCCAGGTTGGGGGTGACGAGGATCCCGTGGTTGGGGTGGTCCACCACCAGGTTCCGCTCGACCAGCGAGTCGTTGCCGCCGCCGAGCAGGATCCCGTTGCCGAACGCCGCCCACTGGAAGCCGACCCCCGGCGCGTCGCGGTCGCCGTTGGCGACCACCAGGTTGCCGACCACGTCGACCTCGCGGAAGGGTGGCAGCAGCTCCGAGTCCAGCGTGTTCGGCACGATCCCCGCCCAGTTGCGCCGCCAGGTGGAACGGACGATCTGGAGGTTCCCGCCGGCGTTGGTGCCGGAGTAGCCGAGCGCGTTGTGCTCGGCCAGGACCTGGTCGATGACCGCGTCGCAGGGGTGGCACTGGCCGATGTAGAAGCCGGAGTCGGGCGAGCCGGACGCGTAGGAGTGCTCGAAGACGCCGTCCACCGAGTCGAAGCTGTAGATGCCGTAATCCTTGTTGTTGTAGGCGGTGACGTAGCTGGCCCGGTAGCCGCGCACGCCGGTCCAGAACAGCCCGTTGATCAGGGCGTTTCGGACCGTGAGGTTCTCGACGGCGACCCCGTCGGCGGTGACGCTGATGGCGTTGGGCCGCCGGAACTCGCCGTCCACGATCACCCGGTTGCGGTCGCTGCCGCGGACGACCAGCGACGGGACGGTGACCTTGACCTCCTCCCGGTAGACGCCCGGGCCGACCAGGACCAGGTCGCCGGGCCGGGCCGCGTCGACCGCCGCCTGGATGGTCCGGTGGTCCTCCGGCACCCGGCGGGTGACGCCGCTGGCCTGCTTCACGGGCTGCAACGCGGTGCCGGTCCGCGCCTGGCTCGGGTTGTAGTCGGCGTCGCCGACGACCAGCGTGGCCACCATCCCCTGGCCGTCTCTGGTCGCGTGGAAGGTGCAGAAGAAGCGGTAGACGCCCGCCCGGTCGAGGGTGATCGTGGCCGCCTCGTCCCGCCCGATCGACTCGGGGGTCCGCCAGGTGCCGTCCAGGGCGACCGCGTTGTGCGGCACCCGGCCCTCGTTGGGGAAGCGGACCTTGCCGCCCACCGGGATCCGGGTGACGTCGCGCGCGTAGAAGTTGTCGAGCATCGGGATGTTGGCCACCCCGCTGGGCGGCTCCCCGCCAGCGCAGCCGGCCAGGGCCGCGACGGCCAGCAGCAGCAGCGCGAGCCAGGCGCCGCGGTGGCGGGTCAACGCTGTCCTCCAGGCGAGCAAAGGGTCCGGGGTGCCGGTATCTTCGCGCCTGCACAGAGACCGGCGCCAGAGCGTCTCGGACCGGCCGACCCGGAACGGCGGGAACCCCTGGCGTGGTCGCCGCGTCCAAGTGGTGAGGTTCGAACGACCGGCGCGATTCGGGGTGGTGAGCGATGGGCAGGCGAGTCGGGGCGTGGCTGGTGGCGGCGGTGGTCACCGCCGCGCTGGTGGTCGGCGGGGTGGTGGCCGCCGGCGGCGGCCGCGACCGCGAGCCGGCCATGCTGCCGCCCCTGGAGCTGAACGACGCCCAGACCACCGCCGCGGCCGCCGAGGCCGCCACCGAGCCGGCCCGGGTCGGCGTGCCCACGCCCGCCGCCCGCCCGTACGACATCGGCGACGCCCCGACGCTCTGGCCGGCGGTGACCTACCAGCTCCGCGGCAGCCTGCCCGACCTGCCCGACCGCGCACGCGCCTGGAGGCTCGGCACCGACGCCGACCGCGGCCGGCTGGCCGCCCTGGTGGCCGCCCTGGGCCTGCGCGGCCGGCTCGAGCAGGACCAGGCCGGCTGGACCGTGAGCGACGGCGGCGCCACGCTGCGGGTCAACCGGCTCGCCGGGCTGCCCTGGAGCTACAGCAACGTCGTGGTCGGCACCTGCGTGGGCGGCCCGTGGTCGCCGGACAGCCCGGCCAGCGGCCGCGGGATCCAGTGCCTCACCACCGACACCGCGACCGCCAAGGACCCCAAGGCCGGCGCCGCCGGGGGTGGCGCCGGGGGAGGCACGACCGGGTCGGGCGCGGGGAGCCCCGCCAGCCCGGGGAGCGCCCGCCCGGTCGTGCCTGGACGGCTGATCAAGCCCCTGCCGCGCCCGGCGGACCTGCCCAGCCGCGAAGCGGCCGAGCGGATCGCGCGTGAGCTCGCCGCCAAGGCGGGGCTCGCGCTGGACGGCGCCACCGTGCGGGTCGCCGACGGCTACGCGGCCCGGGTGGTCACGATCTCCCCGGCGGTCGGTGGCCAGCCCACCCACGGCGTCGCGTGGACGGTCAGCGTCGGCCCCAGGGGCCGCGTCCAGTACGCCAGCGGCTGGCTCGCGACGCCGCAGCCGGCCGACACCTACCCGCTGATCAGCGAGGCCGAGGGGCTCCAGCGGCTGCGCGAGCGGTCCGCGTTCTGGCCGCCCATCCTGCGGCCGAACGTCGTCGAGGGCGCCAGGGTGAAGGGGGTGCCGTGCCCGCCCGCGACGCGGGTGCCGTGCACCGGCAAGCCGCTGCCGAAGCAGACGGTGACGATCATCGGCGTGCGCCTCGGCCTGCAGCTCGCCCCCGGGGTGCCGAAGGGGAGCCGTCCGGCCGACGTCGCGTTCCTGCTCCCGGCCTACCTGTTCGACCTCGAGGGCGGCTGGACCGACATCCAGTCGGTGGTGGCGGTGCAGGACCGCTACCTGACGCCACCACCCAAGACCACCCAGCCCCAGCCCGCCCCGGCGAACCCGGACCAGCCGGCCAGCAGCCCCTAGGTGGCTGGTGTTTTTCGCGAGCGTGCACGCTCGCTGGTTGATCTTGGATCGGGGAGAATCACATGGATGTGATTCTGGACCGGGAGTGGCCGATGACCGTTGGGACGACCCCCAGACAGGGCGACCTGTGGCGTGGCACCGCGGCGGTATGCGAGGGCCGGGTCGGGGAGCAGTCGATCTGGGCGGTGCTGTACCGCCAGGGTGACCGGCTGTTTGCCGATGCGTTGTTCGCTGACCTGTTCGCCGAGGTCGGCCGGCGCAGCGTGCCACCGCGGATCGTGGCGACGGTGATGGTGCTGCAGCGGCTGCAGGGCCTGTCGGACCGCGAGGCGGTCGAGGCGTTTTGTTTCGATGCGCGCTGGAAGTACGCCTGCGGTGGGTTGGCGTTCGACTACCCCAGCTTCAGTCATACCGTGCTGGTGGACATGCGCGCGCGGCTGGCCGCCTCGGACCGGCCCGAGCGGATCTTTGCGGTCACCGTGGCTGCGGCCAGGCAGGCGGGGCTGGTGGGGGTGCGGCGGGTGTTGGACTCCACGCCGTTGTATGACGCGGTGGCGACGATGGACACCGTCACGCTGCTGGGCGCGGCCATCCGGGGGGTGCTCAGGGTGGCTGAGGGGCGGCTGGAGGCCGAGCTGCGGGGGGTGCTGACAGGCGCCGACGACTACGAAAGCCTGGCCAAGCCGCAGATCGACTGGGACGACCAGGCGGCCAGGGCGGCGCTGGTGGATGCGCGCGCCCGGGATGCCCATGCGCTGCTCGGGGTCCTTGCGGGCCGCTCGCTGCCCACGGCGGTGGTCGAGGCCGCTCGGCTGTTGGCGGCGGTGGTGGGCCAAGACCTGGAGCAGGGCACTGATGGCGGGTTCCGGATCGCGCGGAAGGTCGCCGCCGACCGGGTGATCTCCACCGTCGACCCCGATGCCCGCCATGGCCACAAGACCAGCGCCCGCGGCTTTGACGGCTACAAGGGGCATGCCTCGGTGGACCCCGACAGCGAGTTGGTGCTGGCGACCACCGCCACCGCCGGGAATGTCGGCGACGCGGCGGCCGCGCCCCGGTTGCTGGCTGAGCTGGTCGACCAGGTCCAAGGCGACCCGCTGGCACCGACCGCAGCCTTGGCTGCTCGCGACGGCCCCCAAGTGCCCACGCCCACCGTCTATGGCGACAGCGCCTATGGCAGCGGGCCGCTGCTGGCCAGCCTGCACACCGCCAGCATCGACCCGCGGGTCAAGATCCAAGCCGCGGTCGCACCCAAAGGGCACTTCACCAAAGACCAGTTCCAGATCGACCTTGCCGCGGGCACCGTCACCTGCCCCGCACAGCGCGCCGCCCCGATCCTCTACAACCCCAATCCACGCCACCGTCACCACGGCCAGGCCAGCTTCGGCCCCGCCTGCGCGACCTGCCTGCTGGCCAGCCGGTGCACCAGCGCGGCGGCTGGCCGCACCATCACCATCACCGCCTACGAGCACGAGCTGGCCGCTGCCCGCGCCCGCCAGGCCGACCCCGACCTGGCCGCCGACTACCGCGCGACCCGACCTAAGGTGGAGCGAAAGCTTGCCCACCTGGTCCGCCGCCGCCACGGCGGCCGCCGGGTGCGGGTGCGTGGCCTTGCCAAGGTCGCCGCCGACTTCAACCTGCTGGCTGCCGCGGTCAACCTGGCCCGGCTGGGCGTCCTCGGCCTGCACTGGACCCCATCGGATGGCTGGGCGGCAGCATGAGCCAAGCGGCGCGCCCGCCACCAACAGCCGTGCCCCACCGCGACCCGCGCCAACCCGCCCAGCCGCCACCGCGTCCTCCGACCCATGCAGCAGACAGCACGCCCGACCGCTCCACACCCCCGATCACAATGACCCGTTTCACACCAGCCACCTAGCAGTACTCCGTTAGGTTGGTCCTGTTGGGGGGTGCAACCACGCTGTCGACCGTGGGAGTCTGCGCTGGCACAGGGGACACGCGCCGGCCCAACCGGCGAGCAGCAATTGCAGCTCGCGCAATGCCTGGAAGGTGGTCAGGCCGACGCAGCCGCTTTTGGGTCCAGCCGCTCCAAGGTGACGAAGGCGTGGGCGACCGACACCAGGGTCACGTGGTGATGCCAGCCCTTGAAGGAGCGGCCCTCGAAGTGGTCCAACCCCAGCGCGTCCTTCAATTCCCGGTAGTCGTGTTCCACCCGCCAGCGCAGCTTGGCCAGGTGCACGAGCTGCTGCAGAGGGGTGGTCTGGGGCAGGTTGGCCAGCCAGTATTTGACCGGCTCCGGCGCACCGTCGGGCCACTCGGCCAGCAGCCAGCGCACCGGCAGCTGCCCACCGCGGGCCGCGCGGCGCAGCCGCACCCCGGCCGGGCGCACCCGCAGCGCCACGAACCGGGAGACCAGCTGCTGCCCGTCGGCGCCTTCGCGCCAGGCGACCGTGCGGGCCGCCCGCTCGCCCGCGGCCAGCACCAACTGTCGCAGCGACGAGCGCGGCTGGCGGTATCGCGCCACCGGCCGCCGCCCCCGCCCGGTGTAGGGCACCGTCTGGGGCGCCACGTCCTGGGGGTAGGCGCTGATCGTGCCCGGGCCCTGCACCACGTAGGCCAACGCCCGCTGCTCCAGGCCGAGCCGGAACTGGTTGACCTCCCCGTAGGCGGCGTCGGCCAGGATCACCGGCGGGGCAAGGCCCCAGCCGGCCAGCTCGTCCAGCAGCTCCAGCGCCAGCTGCCACTTGGGCCGATGGCGTTCACCAGCGGGCAGGTGGGCCTTGCGGCGCCGCTCGGCGTCGTCGTCCCAGGACTCCGGCAGGAACAGCCGCCAGTCCAGCGGGCAGGAGGCCTGGTCGGTGGCCGCGTGCACGCTCACGCCGACCTGGCAGTTGGCCACCTTGCCCAGCGCCCCGCAGTACTGGGGCGCGACCCCCACCGACCAGCGGCCAAACTTCGGGAAGCCGGTGTCGTCGATGACCCACGCCTGGGGCTGGATCGCGGCGGTCATGCGCTGGGCGAGCCGACGGCGGACCGCCACCGGGTCCCAGGGTGACTGGTTGACGAACTGCTGCAGCGCCTGCTCCAACGCATAGGGGTCGGCCTGCGGGTCGCCCTTGGCGAGCCGCGCGGCCATGGGCTGGATGGACTTGCGCTTGCCGTCCAGCAGCAGCCCCCGCAGGTAGCTTTGGCCCCAGCGGCGCTGGTCCTTGCGGGGGACGGAGGCGAACAGGTCCTCGGCGAACGCGGTCAGGCGGGTGCGGATGCGGCGAAGTTGTGTGGGTGTCATGCCTTGCCACCGGCGGCGGTGGCGCGCTCCTTTCGGCTTGGTGATCTCGCTCAAGAGGTACACCCGACAGCCGCGCCATCGCAAGACCTAACAGAGTACTGCTAGCAGGTTGTTGCGAAACCCTTCGCTGCTTGTGGGAAGGCCTGCGATGGCGTGTGGGAGGACCGCAGATGCTTATGGGCAACAGTCGCAAGGGGTTGCAACTGGGCTGGTAGGCTGGGGCCATGCCGGTGACGACGGGGACTGCGGTGGAGCTGCTGCTAGGGCAGGGGCTGCGGATGACGCCGCAGCGGCTGGCGATCGTGGCCGAGGTGACGGCGGCCTCGGGCTATGTGGTGCCGCAGGTGCTGATCTCGCGGGTGCAGGCGCGGGTCCCGGGGGTGAGCGCGGCGACGGTGTATCGGACGCTGGAGCGGCTTGAGCGCGTGGGTGTGTTGGTCCACGTGCACCTGGAGAGCGGGATTGGCTACCACAGGGTCGACCAACAGCCGCACGCGCACCTGGTCTGCACCGAGTGCGGCGCCGAGAGCGAGCTGTCTGGCCAGACGCTGCGGCGCTTGGAGCAGTTGGTGGAGCGCGAGCACGGCTTTCGGCCCGACTTCACCCACCAGGCGATGAGTGGGCGGTGCCTGGCCTGCCAGGGCGTCGCAACGCGGCCGGCGGGGCGGCGGCACGTGGGCGCGCTGGGGGCCAGCGGGTCTGGCGGCAGGGCCCGCGGCAACTGACATTACTGGACCACCCTCTCTGCGTGGAAGTCCCACACTCGGTTGGGCTGAGGCGGGAGGCTTGTGGGGTCTCGGTGACCGGCGGGGGAAGGGCCAGTCGTGGCCATCGCCCCTTGAGGGCCAGCCTGATACCGCCGCCCCCGCCGGCCGCCGGGAGCGCCGAGCGGCCATGGGAAGACGCGCCCA